>MDTD01134053.1_pt1 | contig 33058 bp, 32 predicted proteins | sample 811221 | NCBI WGS metagenome assembly MDTD01 (sample SAMN05326646, study PRJNA326480) | marine metagenome | isolation source: seawater | place: Pacific Ocean: South West | collected 2011
AATTTGGCTGGGTGGCAGAGTGGTCATGCAGCGGACTGCAAATCCGTGTACGCCGGTTCGATTCCGGCCTCAGCCTCCACATAAGAAATGAAAGTAGCAATTATTGGACTTGGTTTCGTTGGTAGCTCGCTTTTAAATAGTTTAAAAGATACTGTTCAAGTTAAAGAAATAGATCCGAAGCTTGGAACTTCCATTAAAGACCTTGAAGATTTTTGTCCTACAATTATTTTTATTTGTGTGCCTACTCCAATGAATGATGATAAAACTCAGGATATTTCAATTATAGAGTCAGTTGTCGATGAAATTAATTACTTAAAAATAGAATCTTTAGTAGTTTTAAAAAGCACTATATTGCCCAGCTATGTTAAAGAGCTTGAAAAGAAGTTAACAAAGTTTATTTACAATCCTGAATTTCTCAGAGAAAAACATGCAAATGAAGATTTCATTAAATCTGAACTTATTGTTTTTGGTGGCGACACTAAAGCCGCTAAAGATCTTTCAAAATTTTATCTAAATTATACGAAATGCATTTGCAAAGACCATATTTTCACTGATTCCATTTCCGCTTCCTTAATAAAATATACTATAAATACTTTTCTTTCTGTAAAAGTAATTTTCTTCAATGAGTTAAAAGATATTTTTGATGCATCAGGTGCTGATGAAAGCTGGGAAAATTTTACAAAATATTTATCAAAAGACGTACGAATTGGTAAATCTCATATGCAGGTTCCAGGACATGATGGAAGACTTGGTTTTGGTGGCGCATGCCTTCCAAAGGACTCGAATGCCTTTGTTAAGTATGCACACCAAATTGAAAAGCAATTAAATATATTAAATAATGCAATTAAATTAAATAACAATATTAGATCGTCGTATAATGAAACTAGTAGGGAGTTGCAGCAAAACATAAAATTTAAGGAAGATGAAGCTTAGTAAGCCCGGGTGGTGGAATTGGTAGACACAAGGGATTTAAAATCCCTCGATAGCAATATCGTGCCGGTTCAAGTCCGGCTCCGGGCACCATGTTCTAAAAATGATTACGATTTTGTGATAATTAACTTATAAAGAAATGGAAGCACAAACAAAAGAAAATCACTCAAATGTCTTTGAAGAAATTAATCTAAAAGAGCTATTTTTTATTGTTTGGGATAAAAAGCTTCTTCTTCTATCTATAACTGGATTTTTTGCTATTTTTTCTATTTTTTACGCCTTAAGCTTAAAAAATATTTATCTTTCAAGCGCTGTTATGGTTCCTGTCAAGGAGGAAGAGTCTCTGACGTCGATGTTACCTAGTTACTCTGCTCTTGCAGGAGTTGCAGGTATAAGGCTTCCTACTGATGCGCCAAGTCAAACAATTGAAGCAATTAGCAGAATTCAATCATTAGAATTCTTTTCGAATGAATTTCTTCCCTTTGTAAAACTTGAAAATATTATGGCAGTAGATAGTTGGAATCCAACAAATAATAAAATCTCTTATAAAGGCAGACTTTTTGATGAAAACTCTGGTAAATGGGTTAGAAAAGCTAAATTTCCTCGAACAGCAATGCCATCAAATCAAGAAGCTTATAGAAGTTTTCTTAAATCACTATCGATTTTCCAAGATAAAGAAACACAATTTGTATCCATATCTATTAAACATCACTCTCCAATGATTGCAAAGGAGTGGCTAGAGCTATTAGTGCTTAAAATTAATGAAAGTATGAGAGAAGAAAAAAGAATATCAGCACTAAACTCTATTGATTTTCTAAATGAGATTTCAAAAGAAACTAATTTAAGTGAAATGAATGAAGCTATATCTGACTTATTAGAGGTTCAAATGAAGACCCTAATGTTAAGTTCCTCCAATGAGGATTTTGTCTTTAAGTACGTAGATCCACCATTCTTGCCTGAAGAAAGGTATTCACCAAATAGGTCTTTAGTTTGCATAATCATTACTTTTCTTGGATTTATTTTTTCAATTTTAGTAGCTCTAATTAGCCATTACTTTAATCAGATAAAAAAAGAAGAAAAAAACCAAACTATTTAATATATGAAGATTCCAGAATTCAAAAATAAAACTTTATTAATTACTGGTGGGACAGGCTCTTTTGGAAATGCTGTTTTAAGGAATTTTTTAGACTCGGAAATAAAGGAAATAAGAATCTTCAGTAGAGATGAAAAGAAACAAGATGATATGAGAAAGCACTACTTGAGTAATAAAATAAAATTTTACATAGGTGATGTTAGGAACCCAGATTCTTTAAAGAGCGCAATTATTGGCGTTGATTATATTTTTCATGCAGCTGCATTAAAGCAAGTACCATCATGTGAGTTTTTCCCTCTTGAAGCAGTAAACACAAACGTTTATGGAACTGAAAATGTTTTAAATGAAGCAATAAATGCAGGAGTAAAAAAAATTGTCTGCTTGTCAACAGATAAAGCAGTTTACCCAATAAATGCAATGGGGATATCAAAAGCTATGATGGAAAAAATAATCGTAGCTAAGTCTCGGCTATCTGGTAAGACTAAAATCTGCATAACAAGATATGGAAATGTTATGGGTTCAAGAGGCAGCGTCATCCCTTTGTTTCTTGAACAAATAAAAAATAATAAAAATATTACTATTACAGATCCAAATATGACTAGATTTATGATGACACTGGATGATGCGGTAAATTTAGTTTTGTATGCTTTTAAAAATGGAAATTCAGGAGATATTTTTGTTCAGAAGTCACCTGGCGCTACGATAGAACAACTTTCAAGAGTTTTAAGTACTATAAAAAAATATAATAAAGCACCAAAGTTAATTGGAACTCGACATGGTGAAAAGCTTTACGAAGTATTGTGCAGTAGAGAAGAAATGGCTAAATCATTTGATCTTGGTAATTTCTTTCAGATACCTTCTGACACAAGAGATTTAAACTATGATCTTTATTTCTCAGAAGGAAGTAGCTCACTTTCTAAAATTGAGGATTACAATTCTTCAAATACGGTACAGCTTAATGATGAAGAACTAGAAAAGTTACTATATAAATCAAAATTAATATCAGAGAAAGAATAAAATGAAAATAGTCGCAGTGATTGGAACCCGTCCGGAGATTATCAAATTAAGTGAAGTACTTAAATTACTTGATAAGCACACAGAGCTAACAATCGTCCATACAGGTCAAAATTATGATTATGAGCTTAACGAAATATTTTTTAAACAACTTGGTTTGCGGGAACCTGATCACTATTTGGAAGTTTCAAAAAAATCTGTAGCTATGGCAATAGCAGATGTAATATGGAAATTTGATGAATTTCTTGAATCAAATCCTCAAGACGCAATGTTGGTATATGGAGATACAAATAGCTGTTTGAGTGTTATTGCTGCCAAAAGAAGGAAAGTTCCTATTTTTCACATGGAGGCAGGAAATAGATGTTTTGATTTAAGAGTCCCTGAAGAGATTAATAGAAAAATCGTAGATCATACAAGTGATATCAATATGCCGCTATCTGAGCATGCAAGAGGTTATTTGATAGAAGAGGGTATTCGTCCTGAAACAATTATTAAAACAGGCTCTCCGATGCAAGAAGTATTATTAGCGAATCATGACTTAATTGAGTCATCTAATATTCTTAAGGAGGAGAACTTAGAGCCTAATAAATATTTTATAGTTAGCATTCACAGAGAAGAAAATGTTGATTCTAAAGAAAATTTTGATGATTTACTTTCTTCTTTGGAGGAAATTAGTAACAAATATAAGATGCCCGTTTTAGTTTCAACCCACCCGAGAACAAGAAAGAAGCTTGAAGAAATTAACTATAACCTAGAAAACAATTTATTAAGGTTCGCTAAGCCATATGGTTTTCATGAATATAATAAACTTCAAAAGAACGCATTTTGTGTTATATCTGATAGCGGAACAATTACAGAAGAAGCATCAATATTCAATCTTGCTGCCATTACTATCAGACAAGCTCATGAGCGTCCAGAGGGTTCCGATGAAGGGACGATAATAATGACAGGGTTAAAAAAAGAGAACATCCTTCCAGCAATAGAAGTAGCTGTCTCAACACATGATAAAAAAGAGAGGACTTTCAAGATTATAAAAGATTATGATGTAGATAATGTCTCTCAAAAAGTTCTTAAGACAATTTTTTCCTATGTTCATTATGTTAATCGAACAACATGGAAAAAAAATGAAACTTGAAAAGGTTTTAGTTCTTGGTTCAACAGGAATGATAGGGCACATAGTTGTTCAAGAATTAAATAAACAAAAAAATTTTAAGGTTTTTAATTTGTCTAAATCTAGATTGGATCATCAAACAATAATATTTGATATTCTTAAAGATGAAGAAATAGGCCATATAATTTCTAAAATTAGTCCAAAATATGTAATTAACTGTATAGGATTATTAAACAAAGAAAATAATCAACCATATAGTAAATTTAAAAAAATAAACGAGCTATTACCTAAGAAGTTATCCGAGCTATCTAATAAACTAAATTTCAAACTAATTCACATGTCTACTGATTGCGTATTTTCTGGGATGAATGGACCCTATGATCTAGAATCAAAACCAGATGCTAAAGATAATTATGGCCTATCCAAGGCAAATGGAGAAAAGATATCAAAAACTAATTTGATTATAAGGACGTCTGTAATTGGACCAGACCTTAAAGGGGATTCTGGTGAATTATTTGATTGGTTCATGCTTCAATCAAATTCTATTCAAGGATATAAAAATGTATTTTGGTCTGGCGTAACAACATATGAATTATCTAGGGCTCTTATTTTTGCTATGAAAAACAACATATCTGGTTTACGACATTTATCTATGAAAAAGGGTATTTCAAAATATGAACTTTTATCAAAACTTAAAAATTATACAAATAGAGATGTAAAAATTAATGCATTTACCGATAAAAATTCAAACAAGATTCTTATTTCTGATAATTGGTCTAATATGAGCTATCAAAATTATGATGATTTACTTAATGATATGATATGCAAAATTAAATCATCTCAAAAATATAGCCATTACAATCTATAATCTTTATGAAAATTTTATACGTTAGCAATGCATTAATGCCAAGAGGCAATGCAGCATCACATAGGGTAGGCAATAACTATAAATTATTCGAAAGTATTGGGATTAAAGTTGATCTTATTGCAAATTTTAAAGAATCTGAAGAGGTATCTTTTTCAAGAGCCTTAAAATTTGATGAAGATGAAAATCAGTATAATCTTAAAAATCAATTCAAAATTCTTGTTTATATACTAAAAAATTGGAAAAAATATACTAATATCATTTTTTACAATTACCCAGTTTTTACTTGTTTGATAATTTTTATATTTAAACCATTTCAATATAAAAAAAAGATAATATTAGATATCACTGAGTGGTATGAGGTGCCTAAAATTAACAGCCCTAAGCTTCTTTTAAAAAAAATTGATGTTTTTATAAGAAATGTCTTACTTTTTAGATTGAGTAACAAAATTATAATTACGTCAGATTTTTATGAACCATTAAAAAAAAGCAATCAACAATTTTTAAATCTTCCAACTTTATTTGATAAGAGTGAATTTAAACTCCGCTCAAATAAATTTAAAAATAAATTTCTTTACTTTGGGAATCCATTTTCTAAGGATCAAGAAGTAAAATCTGAAAAAGAAAAAATAAAATTGTTAGCAGATGAAATCGAAAGAATAAAATTATTTAAATGTGATTTTTATGGAATATCTTTTGATGATTTTAAAAATTTTTATGACACTAACCAAAATTATGAAATGATATCCTTTAAAGGAAAAGTCAACTCCGAAAAAATTAGAGAAATATTACCAGAATACTTGGCCTCAATAATTATAAGAGATGATAAAAAACTTTCACATGTAGGGTTCCCTTCAAAACTTGCAGAATCATTAATGGCTGGAACTCCAGTTATATGTTCTCGAATTAATGCTCACAATAGATTCAAAAATATCGAAGGAGTTTTTTTTGTGAATAACAATAAAATTTCTTCAGAGCTTGCTGACAAAAATTTTATTGCTAAATTGCAAACCACAAAAGAGAATCTTTTATTAGAGAATGATTTTTTTTATGATTGGAGAAATTTTAAGAAAGTAGCATCAATTTTTTTTAATAGTAATTCATGAATAATAAATATAAAAGCTTATGATGACAGAATATGAAAGAGTTCTTGAAGAATTAGAAAATAATCCAAAAAAATGGCTGGTTACCGGGGTTGCTGGCTTTATAGGATCTAACTTGCTAGAAAAACTTTTAAAGCAAAATCAATATGTGGTGGGAATTGATAATTTTTTAACGGGTCATGAAAAGAACTTAGAAGAAGTTAGATTACTTGTTACAAATAAACAATGGAATAATTTTAAATTAATACGTGGTGACATAAAAAAATATGGTGACTGTGTAGATGCTTGTAAGGGAGTTGATTATGTTCTTCATCAAGCCGCGCTCGGATCTGTTCCAAGATCAATTGCAGATCCTATTACTTCAAACAATAATAATGTAAATGGTTTTCTTAACATTATAACTGCTGCAAAAGAAGAGCGAGTTGAAAACTTTATTTATGCCTCAAGCAGTTCCGTTTACGGAGATCATATTGAGTTACCTAAGATTGAGAATAGGATTGGAAATCAACTATCCCCTTATGCTGTCTCTAAAAAAGTTAATGAATTATACTCAAGTGCATTTAATCAAGTTTATAATTTTTCTTCAATTGGTCTAAGATACTTCAATGTCTTTGGCGCGCGTCAAAGCTCCCTTAGCGAATATGCCGCTGTAATACCGAAGTGGGTTTCAGCAATGCTTAATAATGAAGAAATATTTATTTATGGAGATGGCAAGACATCAAGAGATTTTTGTTACATAGATAATGTTGTTCAAGTTAATATTTTGGCTGCATGTTCAAAAAATAAGGATGCTTTGGGAGAGGTTTTTAATGTTGCTTATGGTGATAGAACTTCATTGAATAATTTATTTAAAGAAATTGAGACTAATCTTATAAAATTGACAAATAAACAAAAATTTCCAAAACCTAATTATGTTGATTTTAGAGCGGGTGATGTTCGCCATAGCTTGGCAGACATAAGTAAAGCAAAAAACTTGCTCGGTTATAATCCAAAATTTTCACTAAAATCAGGTCTCAAAGAGGCAACAAAATGGTATGTAGATAATATGTCTAAAATATAATACTATTCAGACGTGACAGACACTAATACTAAAATCGGCATTATTGGGTTGGGCTATGTTGGTCTTCCGCTTGCAGTAGAGTTTTCTAAGCACTTCAATGTTGTTGGCTTTGATGTAAATCATGAGAGAATCGAAAACTTAAAAAAAGGATTAGATGAAACCCTTGAAGTATCTTTTGAAGAAATTTCTTCCTCTAAAAGCTTAATCTTTTCATCAGACTCACTAATTTTAAAAGATGTAACTGTTTACATTGTCACCGTTCCAACACCTATAAATTCAGAAAATTATCCCGATCTATCTCCATTAATTAAAGCCTCAGAATTAATAGGATCATTTCTTAAGAAAGATGATGTTGTTATTTATGAATCAACTGTTTATCCGGGTGCAACAGAAGAAATATGTGTTCCGATTTTGGAAAAAAATTCTAACTTAAAATTTAATACCGATTTTTTTTGTGGCTATAGTCCTGAAAGAATTAATCCAGGAGATAAGCAACATAGAATATCCTCAATTACAAAAATTACTTCCGGATCTACTCCAAAAACAGCTGAATTAGTAGATAATTTATATTCCAAAATAATTTCTGCTGGAACATTTAAAACATCATCTATTAGGGTCGCAGAAGCGGCTAAAGTAATTGAAAATACTCAGCGAGATGTAAATATTGCATTAATGAATGAACTTTCTATTATCTTTGATAAGTTAGACTTGGATACACTTGAGGTTCTTGAAGCTGCTGGAACAAAATGGAACTTTTTACCTTTTCGACCTGGTTTAGTTGGCGGACATTGCATCGGAGTGGATCCTTATTATTTAACATTTAAGGCTAAAGAGGTAGGTTACTTGCCTGAGGTTATTCTTGCTGGAAGAAGCATCAATGATAGTATGGGCGAATATGTTGCTCTTCAGTTAATCAAGGAAATAAATAAAAAGAATATTGATCTTAAAAACTCTAAAGTTTTAATTATGGGCCTAACTTTTAAAGAGGATTGTCCCGATATTAGGAATTCAAAGGTATTTGATATCATAAAAGAACTTAATGAAAATGGAATCAGAACTGAAGCTGCTGATCCCTTATGCTCTCACGAGGAAGTAGAAAGAATTCATGGCATTAAGATTAAGAATCTCTCTGGTGAACAAAAATATGATGCAATTATTGTTGCTGTCGCTCATAAACAATATCGAAATATGAGCTATGAAGAAATTTCTAAGAATCTTAAACCAAAGAGTGTGTTTTTTGATTTAAAAGGCTGTTTCGATAAGACTAAATCTGCTTTTCGGTTATAAAAAATATAACGTGAGTAATTGCTTTAAATGAAAAATACCAACGAAGATAAGGTAATTATAATTACACTTAATTACGATCAGAGTGCCTATAGCATTGAGTGCATAAGATCAATACTGGATTCTGATTATTTAAATTTTGAAATACTAATTCTGGATAATGGCTCAGGATTAGATGATTTTATAAACCTCAGATCGGAGTTAAACTCACTTAATGATAGTAGAATAAAAATATATAGAATTGAGGATAATATTGGATATGTTGGAGGAATAAATTTTTGTCTTGAGAAAGCAAAAACCAATGAAGCAGAATATGTACTTATACTTAACAATGATACTTTAATTGATCCTTATGCAATTAGAAATTTAGTCCAAACTTCCAAAAAGCATGAAAACTTAGCAATTACGTCTGGAAAAATCTATAACTTTGATGATGTTAATTCACTACAGTACATTGGGCAAAAAGAGGATCCTAAAGGTATGCTTAATGATTTGTCAGTAATTAAAAACGGATATGAAATTGATCATGGTCAATATGATGATGAGTCTGAAATGGGTATGTTAGACGATATATTTTGGATGTTTCATATCTCCCTTTACGAAAAGATTGGCGGATACTCTAAATATTTTTTTGTTTACGGAGAACAGAATGATTTTGCTATAAGAGCTAAAAATCAAGGTTATAAGTTGATTTATACTCCCGACTCCAAAATTTGGCATAAAGGCGGTGCAACTACCTGTAATGGAGAAAAAAGGTCTCCAAGAATTCAATATTGGTATAAGTTTGGAATTTTAAAATTGGCAGCTCTTCATCTGAGTAAAGAAAAGAAAGTCATATTTTTTATGCGTTGGATTATTAGAGAGACTTTAATTGTCTTTACAAAAAACTTATTCAGAAAAGATTATTTTTTATACCTGAAATGTCATTTCCTTGTTATTGCACATTTCTTTAAGTGGAATTCTAATAAAACGGAGGATTTGGGATACAATCCATTTATAAAATAATTTATTAATATTATTTTTCTAAAATTATGAGTAAATTTTCAATTTTTAAAGGCAAAACAGTTCTTGTTACCGGTCACACAGGTTTTAAAGGAAGCTGGCTGACCCTATGGCTTCACAAGTTAGGAGCAAATGTTATTGGTCTAGCTGATAATATTCCAACAAATCCCTCAAATTTTGAGGTATCAGAATTATCATCAATTCATAGCGATAATAGAATAAATATTCTTGACACACAAAAAGTTGAAAGTTTGATAAAAGAAAATCAGCCAGACTTTATTTTCCATTTAGCTGCACAAGCATTAGTGAAAAGCTCATATGATGATCCTTTGAACACAATGAGCATTAATTCTATGGGATCTGCAAACATTCTTAATGCTCTTAGAGATAGTAATTTTCAAACAACAGTAATAATGGTTACGAGCGATAAAGCATATGACAACGTTGAATGGGAGTGGGGTTATAGAGAAAATGATAAACTTGGTGGAAAGGATCCATATAGTGCTTCAAAGGGAATGGCCGAGTTAGTTATTAGGTCATATATTGAATCATTTTTTAGGCATAAAGACTGTAAAGTAAGAATAGCTATTACCAGAGCAGGTAATGTAATTGGTGGAGGAGATTGGGCTAAAGATAGGATTGTTCCTGATTGTGTTAGGGCTTGGTCGAATGGAGAATCTGTTCAAATAAGAAGCCCTAATGCAACCAGACCATGGCAACATGTTTTAGAGCCGTTAAGTGGTTATTTGCATTTAGCAGCAAACCTGAGTAAAGATATCAAATTCCATGGGGAGGCTTATAATTTTGGTCCTTTGAGCCAAAACAACCACTCAGTTGCAGATTTAATTAATGAGATGTCTGAATATTGGGAAAATGTTAAGTGGGAAGATGTCTCGGATACAGAAAATAAATTTTATGAAGCAGGCTTACTTAAACTTAATTGTGATAAAGCGCTTATGCATCATAGATGGCTTCCCACTCTTAATTTTGAACAAACAGTAAGGATGACAACTGAATGGTATAAAAAATTCTATGCCTCAGAATCAATGCAAAATTTCTCACTCAGTCAAATTGACGAATATTGCAATTTTGCAATAGATAATAAAATAGACTGGGCTTAAAATTAGATAAACTTGTAAATTTCAAAAAAGCTATGCAAGGGGTTAGAATCAATCAATGCTTGTCTATTATTTAGTTCTTTCAAGTTGGTTTTTTTATGGATTGACTTTAAAACTTGTTTTTGAGGATAGGCTCAAGCCAACAAATTATATTCTTAGTATTCTACCCATAATAAGTATATTTATTCTAATAGCTTTTAGAGATATTAGCGTGGGAACAGATACTGCAGGATACTTAATTGAATATGAAAATGCTGCTTATAGATTTAGAGCTTTAGAGTACGGATACTCAATTCTTATTAATTTTTTAAGCAATATTGGAATAACCTTTAGGGGTTTCCTTAGCATCTTTTCGCTTCTGGTGGTATTTTCGGTTGCATCCTTAATTAGGGCTTACTCTAAGAATTTACTATTAAGTTATTTCATTTATATTACCTTTGGATTTTTCGCTTTTCCAATGTCTGGACTAAGACAGGCTCTAGCATTATGCATACTTATATTTGCTTTTTTAGCATTGATGAAGAACAGAAAACTAATTTTTTTACTGATGGTAATATTAGCATCCACATTTCATTTCTCTGCTTGGATATTTTTGCCGGTCATTCTGATAAGAAATATACAAATTTCATTTGCTTCCGCAGTTTTAATATATTTACTTTGCTGCTCTTTATTCTTCTTTAATGCTCAAATTATTAATTTTGTAACGGATTTGCTTGGCTTGAGATATTTTCTTGAGTATGCTGATTTAAATGAATCAGTAAATCCTCTTGTAATCTTGTTAAATGGATTTATTCCACTTTTTGCATTAATTTTTTGGCCTAAACCAAAGGCAAGTAAAATATTTTCAGTATTTTTTATTATGTCGATAATTAATTTTGCTTTGACAATTATCTCAATAGAACTTCCAATGATTAATAGGCTAGGAATTTATTTTAGTATTTATTCTATAATTCTAATCGTTAATATTTTGCAAGATATAAATTCAAAAAACTTAAGATTATTCTGTATTTCATCGATGCTGATTCTCTCCATGACTATGTTTTCAATTTCTATACCAGGAAATTCTATCGGGGTAGATAATTATTCATTCTGGTTTTCAGAACTTTTATGAAAAAAAATAAAATCTTATTTATTCACCATAGCGGACTATTTGGTGGTGCAGGAATTAGTCTCTACTTTACAGCTAAAGAGCTCTCTAAATTCTATGATATTAAATGCTACATTCCCGATGATCCTCCTGAATTAAAAGATTTTTTGAAAGACAAAAAAATTCCTTATGAAACATTTGATTACAGGCTTGGGAAAATAACATTTTACAGTGGAGGAAATAGTATCCTTCACCCAAAGTTTTTTTATCATTGCTTTAGAGCGCTGATACATTTTCCAAAATGGAAGAAGATTATAAACAAAGAGAAACCTGATTTATTAATTGTTAACTCAATAGTCTTATCATGGATAGGACTTATTAAGGGTGACCATAAAAGCCTTTGCTTTGTTCGAGAAACAAAGAAAAAAGATCACTTTAATTTTTTTAATATTTTTTTAAAAAGACTTTTAGAAAAGTTCACCATGGTTTCATTTTTATCAAAATATGATAAAAAAGATTGGAATCTAAATTCTGCTAAGTCACTCGTAATTCATGATTTTATGGAAACTGAAAATTATATCCCTAAAAATAATAAAACTTTTGCATGCAGAAAATTAAAAATTCATGATAATCAATTTAATATCTTATTTTTAGGAGGTTTTAATAAACTTAAGGGGACTGAAATAGCAATTAAGGCAATTTCAAATTTAAAAAACAACAACATAAAACTTATTTTGGCTGGAAATAATCCGGGCAAATTTCAGCTTTCTTCTCTGAAGGAAGTTGCAAACTCCCTAATTTATTTCAAAAATAAAAAATACTTCAGGAAAATGAGAAAACTAATATCTGAAAATAATCTTAATAATCACATACGGTACATAGGTATACAGAATAATATAGGTGATATTTTCGATGCATGCGACTTACTTATAATTCCCATTCAAGAAGCGCATCAGGCAAGACCAATTTTTGAGTTTGGATGTCAAAAAAAACCTGTAATAGTCTCAAATTTTGTAAATCTAAAAGAATTTGTTAAAGATGGCCATAATGGTTTAACCTTTAAACATGATGATTATGATGAGCTCTCACATAAAATTAAACTTCTCTATAATGATAATGATTTATATCTTAAGCTTGGAATGAATAATTTTTTAAATTCTAAGAATCATGAAGTTGATGTGAATATTAAAAGGCTTGTTGAATATATTGGAGATTTTTTCTAAAAATGATAATTACTCTTCTAAGGAAGTTAAGAAATTCCATAACTAGACTAATTGGACTTCTAGCTTTACTAAATTTTGTTTTAAGAAAAATTTTTTTTGGTTTTGAAAATGCTTGTAACTACTTAAAAAAAGTAAGCTCTTCTTCTTTATTGTTGGTTTTAAAGAATCAGGGCGCAAAAATTGGTCATAATACTGATATTGGTGCTGGTATTTCTTTCCATAATTGTAAAGATTTTTCTAACTTTGAAGTTGGATCAAATACTCATATTGGAAAGAACTCTTTTTTTGATCTCAGGGAAAAAGTAATTATTTCAAACAATGTGGTAATTTCAATGAATTGTTCGTTCATAACACATGTAGATGCTTCCAAGTCAAAGGTCTCAAAAGTAATTCCTGCAGAGGCGCGATCGATAATAATTTGTAAAGATGCATACATAGGCGAGGGCTGTTCTATTTTAATGGGTGTAACAATTGGGGAGGGCTCAATAATTGGAGCTAAGTCTCTAGTAAAAGATAATATTGATAATTTTACAATGGTTGCAGGGATTCCTTCAGTTTTTAAGAACAAAGTTAATTTATAACCCCACAATAGATCTTTTTTCAGCCCATTATCTATTTATCTTATATAATTTAGTCGCATAAAGGTTTGATAAATAAATTGAGCACATTAATTGAAGGCGTAAAGTCTGTTAAGTTAAATCAAATATCTGTTGAGGGTGGGAATGTGCTTCATGCAATAAAGAAATCTGATGAAGATTATATTGGCTTCGGAGAAATATATTTTTCAGAGATATTTAAAGATCATATCAAGGGATGGAAAAAGCATTCAAAAATGACTATGAATTTAGTAGTTGTTTTAGGGGAAATAAAGATTGTGATTTCTGATCAAAGAGTTAAGTCTCCAACATTTGGCCTTTTCAATGAATTTTTACTATCAAAAGAAAACAACTATAGAAGGATTTCAATTGAGCCAGGATTACATGTTGCCTTTAAAGGAGTTTCAGAGGGAATTTCTCAATTAATGAACTTCTCGAATATTGAGCATTGTCCCGATGAAGTTAAAACCATAAAATTAGATAAAATAAAATATGATTGGTGAGTGAGATGAAGGTAATTATTTTGGCAGGTGGTTTAGGAACTAGGTTATCAGAGTATACGGATAAAATACCTAAACCTATGGTTAGAATTGGTAACGTCCCAATTCTTGTTCACATAATGAACATTTATTCGAAATTCGATCATAACGATTTTTATATTGCATTAGGATATAAGTCCGAAGAAATTAAAAGATACTTCTTAAACTACAAAGTTGAAAACTCAAATATAAAGATTGATCTTTCATCAGGGAGTGTTGAGTGCATGGACGAAGCGAAAAGCAGAGATTGGAGAGTTTCTCTTATAGAAACTGGACTTCACTCGATGACTGGCGGGAGGATTGCTAGACTTAAAAAGTTCATAGGCAATGAGACCTTCATGCTCACATATGGTGATGGTCTTTCAAATATCGATATTGATAAACTTACAAAATTCCATAAAACACACAAAAAGCTTGTAACAGTTAGTGGTGTGCGGCCAACTGCAAGGTTTGGTGCCTTAGAAATTGATGGGGATACTGTGATATCTTTTAAAGAAAAGCCGCAGGCCTCCAAAGGAAGAATTAATGGTGGGTTTTTTGTTTGCGAGCCAGGAATTTTTGATTTAATTGACTCTGACGAAACAGATTTTGAGAAAGATGTCTTGGAAGAGATAGCAAAAGATGGAGAGCTAAAGGTCTTCAAACACAATGATTTTTGGCAATGCATGGACACTAAAAAAGATAAAGATTATCTTGAGATTCTCTGGACCAAGGGAGCTGCTCCTTGGAAATGAGACACTCCTAATAATGCTTTTTAAAGAAACACCGCTTAGTGGCAGTTATTTAATTGATCTTGAATTCATAAAAGATGATAGGGGTTTCTTTTCAAGGCTCTACTGCAATAAAGATTTTAATGAATTAAATATAAATTATGATTGGAGGCAAGTTAATAATTCATTGTCTCTCAAGAAAGGTACACTAAGAGGCCCTCATATTCAGTGCCAACCAAACCCTGAAGCAAAACTAGTAAGATGCATAAACGGAAAGATATGGGATGTCATTATTGACTTAAGGCTAAAATCTGAGACTTTTGGGAGCTGGTTTGGATTTGAGTTATCATCCAAATCAAGACAAATGATTTTTATTCCTGAGGGGTTTGCACACGGGATGTTAGCGCTTGAGGATAACTCAGAGGTAATTTATTTTTCTTCGAGTTATTACTCTCAAAAAGATGAGATTTGCATTTCATGGAATGATGCAAAAATCTCAATATCATGGCCAATTGATCCTATCTATATGTCTAGCAAGGAAGAATCTGGATTGGATTTTGATGAAGTCAAAAAAAGGCTAAAAAGAAATGAAATTTAAAAATGTCTTTATTACAGGAGCTACTGGATACATAGGTAGACATCTTGTAAAAGCTTTTGCAGGTCAAAATATAAAAGTTTTTGTGTTAACAAGAAATTATATCAATAAGGAGCTAGAAGAATATTGGAAAGATTGTGATATTTTTAATATTAAAATTGAATTATCTAGAGTAGGAAAATTAAAAAAAATATTATGTGAAAATAAGTTTAACGATCTGAGTGATTCAGTATTTATCCATTTAGGATGGGAAGGGGCATCTTCATTAACTGATGGTGGAATTGAAGCACAGATGAAGAATGTAATATATGCTTCAGAGTGCTTACAAGCTGCCTCAAGCATTGGATGCAAAAAGTTTATTAACATTGGGTCAGCTCAAGAAGTCTTCCTGGAAGAAAATCTTATTGAAAGAGAAGACATTTCTCAATCGGATTATGCAATTGCAAAATTAGGCTCTAGAGATATTGTAAAAATACTTGGCTATCTAAACAAAATTGATACTGCGCATATTACTTTTTCAGTTCCTCTTGATATTAATTTATCAGGAACCGGCTACGTTCCAACATCATTAAGAAAAATTATAAATAAAGAAGAAATTGATCTACCAAAGAGTAATCAAATATTTGATTTAATAAGTATGAGCGATCTTGTCAGTGCAATAAAAAATATAGCCTATGAAGGGGAGAACCAAAAGAATTACTATATTGGATCAGGTATTTTTAAGACCTTAGCTAACCATTTTAAGGACTTTAGTAAATATATATATTCTAGTAAGCCACCAAAAAATATTGTCGATGTTCCTTCTAAGAATCTTGACCCATATTTAAATAAAAAAGATTTTAAGCTTATAACTAAAACCTTTTTAGAAGAATTTATCATAAAACAAAATGAGATAAACACATGAAAGAGATTATTGTTTCAGGTGCAACAGGTTTTATAGGATCTCATTTTGTTAAAGAACTTATAGAAAATGGCATTAAAGTAATTTCACTTGGAAGAGTTGGTTATGATGAACTTCCAGAGCACACAAAAAAAAGGATTACTGGCAGCTCTTATATAAATATTGATTTAGATTCAATTTTAGATTTACAGTCTCAAATTGATTGTATAAATGAAAATAAAATTGAAAGATATTTTTTTCATCTCGGTTGGGGAGGAGAAACTCAACTCTCTGATTTATCTGTAGAACACCAAATGAAAAATGTTTCAAGATCAGTAAATGCAATGACTATTGCAAAAAACATTGGTTGTAAAAAGTTTATACATTTAGGAACAATGGAGGAGGCTTTTACTGAGGAATATTTGTCTATGGATTATAAAAATACTTCTAAATATAATAGACATGTAATATATGCTGTAGCTAAGCTTACAGCCCATAAGGCGTTAAAAATTAAATCGAAAGAGCTTGATATGAGCTTTATTTATGTTTCCCATTCCCATGTAATGGGACCATATGACAAAAAAGATTCATTGTTACAGGTAACCATTCAAAACATAATTGATGGTAATGATATGATTTTTTCTTCAGGAGAACAGCTTTGGGATGTTATTTCTGTTCATGATTGTGCATATGGATTCAGGAAGATAGTTGAACGAGGAAGAAGTGGAGCAAAGTATTGGGTTGGTTCAGGAGATCCACAGACACTTAAAAAATATATTGAAAGGATTTTTAAAGTTTTCACACCCAAAGGAAAATATGAATTTGGGAAATTGCCATATAATGATGTCAAGTTAAATAAAGAAACTTTTGACACCTCAAATTTAATTAATGACTGTAATTTTAGTCCAAGACAAACTTTTGAAGATGCAGTGATAGAATTATATGAGCATTTAATGAGAAAATAGATTTAATGAAAAAAATATATTTTGCAAAACCTTCTATCACAAATAAAGAAATTGATTATGTTAATGATGCTGTTTCAAATGGGTGGGGAGATGAATGTTACGGTTATCTAAACAAGTATAATACGCAACTTAAGGAATACTTTAATGTATCAAATGCATGGCCCACTTCAAGCTGTCATGGCGCTATTCATATTATTTTAATGGCTTTGGGTGTAAAGCCAGGCGATGAAGTGATAGTCCCTGATTTAACCTGGATTGGAAGTGTTGCTCCAATTTCATGGCTTGGCGCAACTCCAGTCTTTGCAGATGTAGATAGAGACTCGATTTGCCTTAACCCTAAAAAGGCTGAAGAAAGAATTACTAATAAAACAAAAGCGATCATTGTTGTTCATCCCTATGGGAATGTTGCAAAAATGGATGAATTTATAGATTTAGGAAAAAAGTATAAGCTTCCTATTATTGAGGATGCTGCTGAGTCAGTTGGCTCAGAATACAAAGGTTTGAAAGTGGGATCGATTGGAGATTTTGGAGTTATATCAACTCATGGCACAAAAATGCTTACATCCGGAGAAGGAGGGGCTATTTTGACTAATAATTCTGATATTGTTGAAAAAATATCAACTATTGAGGCTCAAGGAAGAAAGCCTAATAAGCATATCCAATTCTGGGTTGATGAGCTAGGTCTTAAATACAAAATGTCAAATATCCAGGCTGCTTTGGGCCTTGCTCAGCTAGAAAGAGCAGATGAAATTGTAAACAAACGAAGAGATATTTTTAACTGGTATGCAGATAATCTTTCAGATATAAGTGATATTTATTTAAATCCTGAACCACATGGTACGCTGAACTGTTATTGGCAACCTACAGTCATTTTGGGTGATTCTTATAAAATAGATCTCGAAAGAAGAAATTCTATTATTATGGATTTTAACTCTAAGAATATTGCTTTGAGGCCTCTTTTTTATCCCGTTAGTAAATTCCCAATGTATGAAAGTGATAAAACAAATACTGTTAGTTGGGATATTTATTTTAGAGGCTTTAACTTACCAAGCTATTTTGAGCTGAGCTCATCTGATGTTTCTTACGTGTGTAATGAGTTTATAAAAGAAATAGATGATCTGAAGCAATAAATAAGTTAGCTAATTCAGACAAATTTAAAATTGATTGTTTAAATGAAACAAACCAGTGAAGCAAAAGAATTCTTCAAGGGAGTGGGCGCACTATCTATTTCCAGAGGCTTTGAATTTTTTTCTGGACTAATAAGAGTAAAACTTTCTGCAATTTACCTTGGTGTGAAAGGAGTTGGTATCCTCGATCAACTTTTATTTTTTGCCCAACAAACTGCTTCATTTACAATGATGAGCTTGCCAGAGGGAATGGTAAAGCAAATTGCTGAAAAAAAGGATAATGAAGAAATAAATAAAGTCATTTCAAGCGCTCTTAAAGGCTATATATTGATTGTTAGCGTAATCTTTCTATTAGTAATGCTGGTGATGATTATATTTTCTGATTTGGCATCGATCTCTATATTCGGAAGCTCTGATTTATTATATGTTTATTTTATTGCATTGATATGCATACCAATATTAATTTTAAACAGCATTCCTTTTGCAATCCTTAAAGCATTTAAAGCAACAAAAGACATAGCAAAAGCTAGAACTATAATAGTCTTGATTAATCTTGTCATCATACTTCCCCTAATAATCAAGTTTGGCTTAAATGGAATGCTTTTTTATGTTTTTTTATCTTATTTTAATACGTTATGTGTAAATTTTTATTTTGCAAAAAAAAGATATATTGGTGAATATGAGATAACTCTTGACTCAATTAGAAATGCAAAAGTTTCATCTATTAAAATGAAGGAGCTTTTAGTTTTTGCGACTTTTGGCGCAACAGTGGGAGTTTTTGCGATTGTAAGTGAGTTAATAATTCGATCAATATTAGTTACAAATATAGGTATTGAATCTATAGGCCTGTACAGCCCAATAATTTTGTTAGCAAGTCTTATCACGGGAATCTTGCTTCCAGCTTTTTCAACATATTTATATCCAAGATTCTGTGAATTTGAAACGATGTCAGATGTTAGTGATTTAATTAATGTTGGGATAAGAATAGGAACAATTATTTTAATACCATTTGTGTTAATTATTATTCCAATGAGATCTTACCTAATTCAATTTATTTATTCGTATGAATTCGTAAGCTCCTCAGATTATTTGCCAATCCATTTTATTGGCCTTATTTTCTATTTATGGTGGTTTGTTCTTTCACAAAGCCTAACACCTACTGGAAGAATAAAACAGCATGGTTTTATGATTACTATTTTTTATGTTCTGAATATGCTGACTGTTTACCTCTTAGTAAATGATCTTAAGCTTCTCTCGTATGCAATTAAGTTTCTTATCCCCCCCATATTAATATTCTTCATCTACTTCATCTACTGCAGTCTTGTGATGAATTTAAAGATTTCTAAACAAAATAAATTTCTGATGATTTATAGTATTCTTTCAGCGATATTAATAATATATATTGAAATTAAGTTTCAAAACCTTTACTTAAGTCTTTTTTTCAGCACTATTTTAATATTATTGACCTACTTTTTAATGAGTAAGGAAGAAAAAATTATTACATTTATGGTTTTAAAAAAACCTAAAGACATTATCAAATAATGAATAAGATTTTTTTAAATAAAAAATTTTTGATTATTGCAAATGCTGCATTTACGGTTTTAAACTTTAGGAGGGAGCTGATTATTTCATTGTTGGATAAAGATCATGAGGTTGTTGTAATTTGTCCTGAGAAAAGTGACTTAGATATAAATATTAATGCGAAAAAAGAATTTAATTCCCTTGGTATTAAATTTATCCCAATTAACTTTTCAAGATCAGGAACTAATCCATTAGGAGATATAAAACTTTTTTTTAATTTACTTGATGCCATTAGAAAAGTAGGCCCAGATATTGTTTTAAATTACACAATTAAAGCAACAATTTATGGATCTATTGCCAGTTATTTTTGTGGAGTAAAAAAAATAAGTTCAAACATCACAGGACTGGGATATACATTTACAAATAAAAGCCTCAAAGCGGGCTTAGTTAAGCAAGTTGTTTCCTTACTTTATAAGATTGCTCTTGGTCTAAATAGTATAGTTTTTTTCCAAAACAAAGATGATATGCAGCTTTTTAAAAGAATCGGGATTATAAACAGAAATACAACTTCGATTTTATTAAATGGATCTGGTGTTAATTTAAAGAAATTTAAACCAAATTTAAATATTACAAAAAATGAAAACTCCTTTCTTTTTGTTGGTCGCCTTCTAAAGGATAAAGGTATTGAAGAATATATTAAGGCAGCAAAAATGATTAAAAAAGATTTTAAAAATTCTCATTTCAGAGTTGTTGGAGGTTTAGATAATAACCCAGCGTCAATTTCTAAAGATTTTTTATTCAATGCAGTTGAAGAAGGCTCTATTACTTATTTTCCACCAACAAATAATGTTCTCAAGCATTACCATGAAGCCAAAGTTTTTGTTTTACCTTCATATAGAGAGGGAACTCCCAAAGCTGTACTTGAAGCAATGTCAACAGGATTGCCCATAATCACAACTGATGCACCAGGTTGCAGAGAAACTGTTGAAGATGGTAAGAATGGATTTCTAGTACCAATTAAAGATGTGGATGCTCTTTATAATGCAATGAAAATATTTATACTTAATGAAAAACTTGGAGTTAAAATGGGCTTATCAGGTATTTCAAAAGCAAGAAATCTATATGATGTAAACAAAATCAATGATAAGATTGTTTCTTCCTTAGTTGACAAACAAGCCCCTCAAAAATCTCTTCAAAAATGACCGATAATCCAAATATAAGAAAATCGGATTTACTTCCAAGAAAACTTTGCGATAAAGAAAATATTGATAATTTTTTAAATAAGAATAAAGGGAAAAAGGTTGTCGTTGTTCAAGGTTTGGGTTTTGTAGGTTCTGTTATGTCGCTTGTTTGTGCAAATGCTAGAAATGAGGATTACGCTGTAATAGGCGTAGATATAGCTAGCGAGGAATCCCTTTGGAAAATTAATTCAATAAATGATGGCAATTTTCCAATTACATCTTCAGATGCAAAGGTCGTTGAGTATTTTGAAAATTCTAAGAAGAAGGAAAACTTTTATGCAACATATGATCCATATGCTTACTCTAAAGCCGATAATATCATAGTTGATATAAATTTAGATGTTGTAAAAGAAGATTCACACTTAAATGAAGAAGAAAATATTTCTTATTCAGTTGATTTAACAAATTTTAAAAACGCTATTAAAACTATTGGAGAAAATTGTAAAAGTGATGCACTAGTTCTTATTGAAACTACTGTTCCTCCTGGTACAACAAAAATAGCGCATGAAATTTTAATATCATCTCTAAAATCAAGAAATCTTCCCTTAAATCAAATTAAAGTTGGTCATTCATATGAGAGAGTTATGCCTGGGCCAAACTATATTGACTCCATTGAAAACTTTTATAGAGTTTACTCAGGAATCGATGAAGAAAGTGCTGAAAGTATTGAAAGGTTTCTAAAAACTATAATAAGAACAGACCAATATCCCCTTACAAGACTCAAAAATACAAACGCAACTGAGCTATCTAAAGTTTTAGAGAATTCATTTAGAGCAATGAATATAGCTTTTATAGTTGAGTGGTCAAGATTCGCAGAGGATGCATCTGTTGATTTATATGAGGTAGTCGATGCAATAAGAAAAAGACCTACTCACAAAAATATCATGCTTCCCGGAATAGGCGTAGGAGGATATTGTTTAACTAAAGATCCTCTTTTAGCAAGCTGGTCTAAACAAAATTTAGTTAGTAATTCAGAGAGATTACCAATGAGTGAGATGGCAGTAGTAACAAATGACAGAATGCCAAGCTATGCATTTAGATTTCTAAAAAAAGAGTTTGGATCAAGTTTAAGAAATAAGAAAGTGGCACTTTTGGGAGTCTCTTATGCTCCTGATGTTGGCGATACAAGATTTTCTCCAGTTGAACCATTTTATAAACTACTCCAATCAGAAGGTGCTCTTTTAGAAGTTCATGATCCTTTTGTAAGGTTTTGGGACGAGCTAAAGGTTGATGTCTACGAAGAAATTAACTTTTTACAAAACAAATGTGATATTTTGGTCTTTACGACAGGACATTCTATTTACAAAAATAATAATGAGCTTTTTAAAATATTAGCTAGAAAAGAGGGTTTGTTTATCCTAGATACAATAGGAGTCCTTGACAATGACCAAATTAAAAAACTCTATAATAAAAATATTGTTAAGGTAATTGGCAGAGGAGATTTGTAATAGGAAAAAAATGAAAAAAGTTTTAATAATGGGTGGTGCAGGCTTTATTGGTTTCAATATTGCTAAATTTCTTGCAAAAAAAGATTATAAAATTACCTTATCTGATAACCTTTCACGTGGTCAGCTTGATTCAGAATTGACAGACCTTTTAATAAGTAATCAAAATATAGATTTTGTAGAGGCTGATTTTACCAATTATGACTCCTTTAAAGTATTTGATAAGGAATATGATCATTTATATATGCTTGCAGCTGTAGTTGGAGTAAATAATGCTCTTAACAATCCTTCTGAAATTATCAGAATAAATACTTCAATAACTCTTAATGTTCTAGAGTGGCTAAAAAATGGCGGAGCTAAGAAAGCTATTTTTTCTTCAACAAGTGAAAATTATGCAGGAACCATTGATGAATTTGGTTACAAGATACCAACACCTGAAGACGTTCCTTTGTCTATTATAAATATTGCTCATCCGAGATATACATATGCTGTTACGAAAATGCTGGGTGAGTCAGGTTTTCTAAACTATGCAAAATCTTATGGTTTTCATTGTACTGTTGTCAGATATCATAATGTAATTGGCCCCAGGATGGGGTTTAAACATGTTATTCCTCATCTTGCTGAGAGATTTTTAATAGGAAAGGAAGATCCATTTCTGATGTATGGACATAATCAAACAAGATCATTTTGCGATATTGATGATGCTGTTAGAGGAACAGTTGCTGCAATTGAATCCGAGAACAGTAACGGTGAGATATATCACTTAGGCTCCTCTGATGAAATAAGTATCGAGGAGCTTATTAAAGAGGCAGGAAATTTTTTCAATTTTAAGGGCTCCTACAAAGCTGCACCTACATTCCCAGGATCAACAGATAGAAGATGTCCTGATATAAGAAAAGCACATCAACATTTTGGCTTTGAACCAAAAGTTTCTTGGAATGAGTCAGTGCACAAAACATTACAATGGTATAAAGACTTTTTTAATAGCGGTGGAAAGATGCATGAATCCTCTTTTGAGGAGCCAGATGTATAGGTTTTCCAAGAGAATACTTGATGTGGTGGTATCTTTGTCTGGACTATTGATTTTATTACCTATTTTTATTCCAATTGTCATAGCATTAAAAATTTCAGGTGAGGGCGAAATTTTTTATCTTCAAGAAAGGGTAGGAATAAATAATAAGAAATTTAAGATTTTTAAATTTGCTACCATGCTTAAAAATAGTGAGAATATGGGTTCTGGGATTTACACCGCTAAAAATGATCCAAGAATACTGCCAATTGGAGGTTTTCTAAGAAAAACAAAAATCAATGAATTGCCTCAAATTATTAATATATTGATTGGTGACATAAGTCTTGTTGGCCCAAGACCATTAATCAGAAGAACTTTTGAATTATATTCAGAGGAGGATCAAAAGATAATATCTTCAATCAAGCCAGGGCTCACAGGCATAGGATCAATTATATTCAGAAATGAAGAAGAACTTTTGTTAAATGCAGATAACAACAATGTAGAAGAATTCTACAAAAGAAATATCACCCCATATAAGGCAGAGCTTGAAAAATGGTATGTATCCAAAAGATCTTTTATAAACGATATGCTCATAATAATTTTGACTATATGGGTGGTTATTTTTAAGAAATCTCAATTGATATGGTTAATTTTTAAAGATTTACCAAAAAACGTTGTAGTAAATGCTAAATGATAATTTTTAATAAGCAAAATATAGAAGCACCATATGAAGAATTGATTCGAAGATATGAGGAGGCGCAAAAGGCTAATCAACCTAATATCGAAGCTGCATGTTTATCAACAATATCAGCCCAAGCTCTTCCTCATTCAAGATATGTAAATATCAAATATATAAATAACAATGAGATTATATTTTTTTCTAATTACAGAAGTCTCAAAGCTAGTGATATCATGTCTAATTCCAATATTGCTCTTAATTTTTTCTGGAGTACAACCAAAACTCAGATTCGTATTGAGGGCAAAATAGCAAAGCTTGATGCAGTCAGATCCGATGATCACTGGAAAACTCGCTCAAAATATAAAAATGCTCTTGCAATATCTTCAAATCAATCATCAGTATCCAAATCTTACGATGAAATAAAATTAAGTTACGAATTAACACTAGAGAGTGCTGATCTTTCAAAAAGACCAAAATATTGGGGTGGATACTCTATTAACCCTATATATTTTGAATTTTGGGAAGGGCATAAATCAAGAATAAATAAACGACATATTTATAAAAAAGGCGAAACAGCCTGGAATCAGTATTTTCTTCAACCATAATCTAAAATTATTAGTTACTTATTTCTTTGAGAAAATTACTATTTAGTTTAAAATCACCATCTTAATGATTAATTTTTACTTTAATTTGACAAGTTTTTCCAATTGAAATTTAGTTTCTCAAAATCCAACAAAGGTATCCACCATAGCTACGCCTAAAAAAAATATCACTCCCGTCAATAACAAAATAAGGGCTCTTGAAGTTATGCTTATAGATCAAACTGGTAAAAAAAAAGGAATCCTTTCAACTGAAGATGCACTCAAGGCTGCAGAAATTGCTTCATTAGACCTTGTCCAGGTATCTTCTTCTGATTCAAAACCTGTTGTATGCAAACTTATGGATTATGGAAAACATATTTTTGAGAAAAAGAAAAATATCTCATCTTCAAAATCAAAGGTAAAAAGAAATAACACAAAAGAGATAAAATTTAGACCATCTACAGATACTGGCGATTACAAAATAAAATTAAAAAAAATTAAAAGCTTTATTCTTGATGGAGATAAGACTAAAATAAGCGTCCGATTTAGAGGAAGAGAAATACTAAACAGTGATCTAGGCTTAGAGCTTTTGAAAAGAATTAAGATAGAGCTTGAAGATATTTCTCAGGTAGATCAGGAGCCATCTTTAGAAGGAAGGCAACTGTTGATGGTTTTATCTCCTCTTAAGAAGAAAAATTAATTTTAGAAGATTATGGGTTATAAATTAAAAAAACATTCTGGAGCCTCAAAGCGTTTTAAAAAGACAAGTAGTTCTATAAAATCTAGAAGTGCAAATAAAAACCATATACTTTCTAAACAAACGACAAAAAGGAAAAGACATAATAGAGGATTAAATAAGCTTTCAGGTGTTACGTTAAAAATAGCTGAAAAACTTATTAAATAATAATATGCCAAGAGTTACAAAATCGCTTACCGCAAAAGCTAGACACAAGAATGTTTTAAAGGCTACCAAGGGACACTATGGTGCAAGAAGCCGTTTATATAAAACTGCAAAACAATCCAACATTAAGTCCCTTCAATATTCTTTTAGAGATCGTAAAAATAGAAAAAGAGTTTTTCGATCACTGTGGATATCAAGGATTAATGCCGCAACATCTTCACTAGGTCTTTCTTATTCTCAATTTATTAATAACTTAAAAAAGAATAATATATTAATTAACAGAAAGGTGTTGTCTGATATTGCTGTTAATGATTTTTCTACCTTCAAAAAAATAGTTGATAACTCATCAAAATAGTTAGCTAGTTGATGACTGCAATAAAAAATGTTCAGCCACCAAAAATTGTCAGAGATTCCGGAACTCATCACCCAATAAATCAAATTAAAGATTTCATCTTATTCAAATTAACTCAAATGGGGTTTCAAGAAGTATATGGTCCTGAAATTGAATCAGAAGAATATAACTTTGATATGCTCAATATAAAAAAAAGTCATCCCGCAAGGCAAATGCATGATACTTTTTACGCAAACGAAAAATCAGCTGTTCTGAGGACTCATACCTCACCAGTACAAATAAGGACACTATTGAAGAAAGAGCCTCCACTTGCAATTACTTCATCTGGGAAAGTTTATAGGAAAGATGATGATTCAACGCATTTACCAATGTTTCACCAGATCGAGGGAATGTATATCAGTAAAGATGTTAAGTTTTCTAATTTAAAAAATCTTATTCATAAAATAATTTATACAATTTTTGATAAAGATTTAGAAATTAGATTTAGGCCATCATATTTTCCTTTTACCGAGCCATCTGCAGAAGTAGATATTCTATCTGAAGACGGAAACTGGCTTGAAATATTAGGCTGTGGCATTGTGAACCCAGTAGTTCTTGAAAATTGTAAAATTGATTCAGATAAATATAGTGGTCTGGCTTTTGGTCTTGGTGTTGAGAGAATAGCTATGCTTAAGTATGGAGTCAGTGATATCAGGGAGTTCTATAAATCAAACTTAGATTTTTTAAAACAGTTTAAATGAAGATAGTTTATGAGGACTTATTAAGGTTTCTCAAAAAAAAACCTTTAATAGAAGATTTATCAACCAAACTTTTTCAGCTTGGTCATGAGCATCATATTGATGGAAATATTTTTGATATAGAGTTTACTCCTAATAGAGGTGACTGTCTTTCGCTTCTAGGTCTGGCAAGAGACCTTAATTATTTTTATGATTCAATGGATTTCCCAGAAATTTTTAGTGGTGAAATGGATGAGCTTGAATTAAGTTTCAAAAACAATTCACCAAAATCTTGTCCAACTGTTTATTTCTTGAAAATAGAAATTGATGATATGCCTGAAAAATATCTTGATTATGTTGAATCTTATTTTTCAAATCTAAAAATTAATAAAAATAATTTTTTTGCAGATCTAACTAATTTTTTATCGTATGAAATAGGGCAACCAATGCATGCTTACGATTTTAGTGCATTAGGAAGAGAAGTAGTATTTGAAGAAAAAGAGTGTAATGAAGAGTTCAGCACTCTTCTTGATCAAAAGATTAATTTAATCGGAAAAAATTGCGTATTCACCTCCCAAAATAAAATTATAAATCTTGCTGGAGTGATTGGGGGAAAATCAACTGCATGCAAAAAGAATACAAAATTAGCCCTCATTGAGTGCGCAAACTTTTCACCTGAATCAATAATAGGTAAGTCGCTTAAGTATAATGTTAACTCTGATGCTGCATACAAATTTGAAAGAGGTATTGATCCATGCATCCAAGAAAATGCGTTGAGGAGGCTGGTAAAAGTTATAGAAGAGCATACTCAAATCAAAGATCTTTCCTATATAAAATATGAAAGTAATAAATTTGAAGAAAGAACTATTAAAACTGATTACAGAGAAATAAATAAAATACTTGGTTCGGATATATCAAATTCTACTTTTGAAAAAAAACTAGAGAAATTAAAGTTTCAATGTGGTTCATCTATTAAAGTTCCGCCTCATAGAAATGATATCTTCTCAAAAAATGATATTGCTGAGGAGATAGCCCGTCTAATCGGTTTTAACAATATTAAGGACGAAGAAATAAATATAGAACAAACTAATGTTGATACATTTGATAAATTTTTCTTTTTAAGGAACCTTCTTGTTAAGAATGGCTTTAATGAAGTTATAAATTATCCTTTTGTTGGGAACAAGGGAGAGGATTCAATTTCTATTGATAACCCTATAGACTCTAATAAAGGTTTTATGAGGACAAGAATCCGTGAATCATTAGTTGATAGCTTAATCTATAACGAAAGAAGGCAAAAAGATTCTATAAAACTTTTTGAATTTTCAGATATATACACGTCAAACAGAACTAAGAAAAAAATTGGCATTATTGCGAGTGGAAGATGCGGATATAATCATGAAGAATTCTCAAAACAAATTGATAAGAGTTATCTTGAATGCATATTTAATAATACCAACTTAGAGGGCGATTTTAGTTTTGAGCTTATAGATAGAAAAAAACTAGATACAAAAGTTAAAAGCAAGATATATTATGCCGAACTTGAACTTGATAAAATAAGAAATATGCCTTTTTTGAAGGATGACAGATATCTAGACTCATTTGTCTTTAATAAATATAGGCCAATTTCAGAATTTCCTTCCAGCAGTAGAGATTTTTCATTTTCATTGAAAGATTCATCAAAGCTAGAGATTGTTTTAAAAGAGCTATCAAAAATGGAGCACCCAAACTTAAAAATGTCTTTCATATTTGATTTTTATAAAAATAATAATAAGGAAGAAATTAAGTTAGGCTTTAGAATGATTTTTCAATCTGAAGATAAAACCTTATCTGATGAAGAAATAAATGAATATATTAAAGGATTACTTAAACCAATTTTAAAATTAGATGAAGTTACAATTCCAGGGCTGTAAGCAAATAAAATGTTTTTTACATCTCAATATATAAAAGTCTATAATTCAACTATTATTTAATTAAAATGCTTAATAAAATTTTATTTATCCTGTTTAGTTTCTCTTTAGCGCTTGCTAGTCAAGAATTAGACCTATCAAAAATATCTTCTGAAGACCTTGATATAGCAAAAAAATCACTTGAATCCTCTTCAACTTCATCATTGGAGGATATTTATAGGGCTGATTCTAAAGATGATTTTGCAGAAAAAACCGAAACAGAGATAGTCGATAGTAATCTTATCGAGGGTGAAAAATTTGGATATGGCTTTATTACAACTTTACCGCCCTCAATAACCTCAGTAGCTGATATACCTTTACCAAATGATTACAAGATATCGATTAGAGACCAATTTACAATAATATTGTCTGGTTCCAAGGAGGCTATTTTTGATCTAAGTGTGAAGCTCGATGGGACAATTGTATTTCCCGAAATTGGATCAATATCTGTTGCAGGAGAGTCTTTTAATGAAGTAAAAGAAAAATTATCCAATCTAATAAATCAATCGTATATTGGTGTAACAGTCGACATTTCAATAAAAAATCTCAGTGCAAAAAAAGTGACCATAGTTGGAGCTGTTAAACAGCCTGGTACTTATCTTGTAAACCCCTTTACCACTATTTCGAGCGCTCTTGCATACTCAGGTGGCATCTCTGAAGTGGGTACACTGAGAAAGATTAAATTAATGAGAAGTAGTGGAGAAAGCTTTTTCTTTGATTTATATGATCTTCTTATTTATGGTGATCGCTCGAAAGACATAACTCTAGAAGCTGGAGACACAATACTTGTTAATGCAGCATCACAGTTTGTTAGACTAAATGGAGCAGTTAATAGACCTGCAATATATGAGGTCACAGAATCTGAAGACATTAAAAAACTAATTGAATTTGCTCTCGGTTTTAAAAATACGGCTAATAAAACAAATATCTCTCTAGAATATCTTGATATCGAAAACTCTTCAATTTCTCAAAAAGAAATAAGTAGTCTCAAAGAAAGCCTTCTAAATGTTACAGCAGTTGATGTATTCGAGTATCAAAACAAAGATAAATTTAACGTTTTAGTAAGAGGAGCTGTCTCACAACCTGGATACTATGATCTTAAAGATAATAAAAATCTAGAAGAACTTATCTCTAGTCTAGAGTTTATTGATGTATATCCGTGGTTAGCTATTCTTGAGCAATTTGATGAAGAAAATTTACTAAATGAGATTCATCTTTTCAACCTAAATGACGAGATGACATATGAATCAATAGAATTAAGAAAGAATTCAAAAGTATATTTTGCTAACTTAGCTGATAGAGAGTATCTTGTTGATGAGTTAACGCAGGCTTTAATTGATGATTATTCTCTGACAATCAATCACTATCAAGGAGTTTATGTTCTTCCAACAACTGGAAGATTTTCTCCTAAGTCATTAGTAGATCTTCTTGGACTGGATACCTTAAACATTCCAAATAGCGCAATTTATGTTGCACCCTTTGAAAATATTGTTGAAGAAAAAAATCTAGATGAAATGAGATATGAGGCTTCAAAATTTCATACTCTTAATCTTAAAGCTCCATCTAGTAGTTTAATTGAGGTCGAAATATCAGGAGCAGTAGAATTTCCTGGAATTTATTCCCTTAATGCAGACTCAACTATGGATGACATATACAAAATGGTTGGCTCATTTAAAACAGGGGCATTTCTTAATGGAGTAATACTTCAAAGAGAGTCAGTAAGATTACAACAAATAAATGCAATTAAAAAAGCTAAGAAAGACTTAGATGAGGCTTTGTTAATTAATTCCCAAAAAGGGCTTGAAACAAATCTTGAAATAGAATCAATATCAAGCATTGTTGAAATTGATAGTGAAAATCTTGGAAGAGTTGCCGGAAATTTTAATCCCAACAACCCAAATAATTCTAACTTTATTCTTTACGATGGAGACAAGATCAGTATACCTACAATGCCAAATACAATAAGTGTTTTAGGAGAAGTACTAAACCCAAGTAATTTTGTATTTGAGGAGGGTATTTCAGTTAGAGATGCTATTCAATTCGCTGGCGGAGAAAAAGAATTTTCTAATAGCCGCAAGATTTATGTTATCAAAGCTAATGGTTTAGTTGAAAGAGTAAACAGAAATGTTTTTTTAGGCAATTCAAATTTAAGTGCTGGAGATACAATTATTGTTCCAAGAAAGATAAATATAAGCAACCCTGGCCTAGAAATACTTGCACCTCTATCCAGTACGCTCTCCAGTTTAGCTTTTTCAGCTGCAGCACTTGATAATTTACGAAACGATTAAATTTGTGTAAATGAGGCACTTATTTTTAAGCCTTATTATTGCAACTAGTCACTTATCTCTAAATATTTTTTCTGACAGTTTCACTTATAACTCATATAACAATGGTGGCGCAATTGGCCTCATAAATATGCCAACAGCAAGATTTTACAATGAGAGTTCTTATGGTATTACTCTTTATAATGGCGAGCCTGATCAGAAGATTACCCTAACGTCATCTCCTTATGATTGGCTTGAGGCATCTTTCTTTTATGCAAATATAAAGGATAAACCATATTGCAACGTTCCCTCAGATCCAGTCTGTTCTCAAGACTATAAAGATAAGGGGTTCAACTTCAAGATTAAATTAAAAGATGAAGGAAAATTACCAGCCCTAGCAATTGGAATAAATGATATTGCTGGAACAGGTTTATATGGATCAGAGTATATTGTTGCAAGCTATGGAATAAAGAATATTGATTTTCATTTTGGTTTGGGATGGGGAAAACTTAATGGATCAGATTTTAGCTTTGAGAATCCTTTTGCAAAAATAAGTAAAGAATTCTTAAATAGACCACCAGAAATTCGTGGCGGCGGTCAGTTTGAGGTATCAAGATATTTTTCAGGTGAAAGAGCTTCACCATTTTTTGGCATTTCATATGCTCCAAATGATAGATATTTAATTAAATTAGAGCATGACTCGACTGTTACGCCTGGTGCGATAGGATATGAGATTACAGCACAAAGATATTCATATGGAATTGATTTTAATTTAACAAACAATTTTACTATTGGTATCTCAAATGAAAGAGGTAACTCAACAACAATAAGATTTTCCTACAAAAATAATCCAAAAGTAAGCAGACCAAGATATGTTTATAAACAACCAAAACATAAAGATGAAGATGCTCAATATATTAAATTTATAAGAAATTTAGATGAAAATGGTATCGGAGTTGAAAAAATTCTTGAGACGTCTGACCAAATAGGTATTCAACTTACTCAGTTTATTCATCCAAACTTAGATATCATTGATGAGATTATCAGAAGGGCAAGTTATGATGCAGGCATTAAGAAACCTGTAAAGAAAGATATTAGAATTGTTGATCTTAAGGCAAAGACTGAATACAGTAGCTCCTTTGAGAAAAATGCTAAATTGATATATCAAAGACAAGCTAGGAAGAAATTTAAAACTAAAACTAGCCTAGCTTTAAGACCTTTCTTGGCTTCAAGAGAAGAATTTTTCAAAGGAGCGCTAATGCTAGAAAATAACACTGAATACAGCATTTTAGATAACTTTTTCTTTTCATCTAACCTAAAGTATTCCTTGATTAATAATTTTGATGATCTTAAATATCCACCAGTTGATACTTATCCAGCTCAAGTAAGATCAGATGTTAAAGATTACCTTAAAAATTTTGATAGTGGATTATTCATTGGAAGAGCTCAACTGGATTATCATGTATCCCCAAGAGAAAATCATCACATTATGCTTTCAGCTGGAATCCTAGAAGAAATGTTTAACGGCGCAGGATTCGAGTATCTTTATTTTAGACAAGACTCTAACTATGCAATTGGCATAGAGATATTCGATGTTCAAAAGAGAGATTATGAAATGCGCTTTGGGACACTGGACTATAGGAACACCACAGGTCACATAAATTTTTATTACAGAAATCATAAGTATTTACCTTTTGATGCAAAAATCTCTTATGGTGAGTATCTAGCAGGTGATGAGGGAATAACATTTGATCTTTCAAGATCTTTTCCAAATGGAACAAAATTTGGCTTATTTGCCTCTTTTACAGATGTTTCAAGTGAACAGTTTGGAGAGGGAGCATTTGATAAAGGTATATACTTTAATATTCCAGTCTTTGGTAACCTCATAAATTATTCTTGGAGACCTCTTACCAAAGACCCTGGTGCAAAATTAAATAGAAAAAATACACTCCATGATTTACTTATTAGATTTAGGCCAATAAATTAATTTAATGTTTTTTTTTCATACACTTTTTTACGTAAGATGTTGTTTTTAAATCAACTTTTATGCATAATCATTATTTAGAGGAGTTACCACTATGAAACGTTTATTATTTCTATC
>MDTD01026799.1_pt1 | contig 33035 bp, 26 predicted proteins | sample 811221 | NCBI WGS metagenome assembly MDTD01 (sample SAMN05326646, study PRJNA326480) | marine metagenome | isolation source: seawater | place: Pacific Ocean: South West | collected 2011
AAGATCGCCGCCGCCGTCGAACTGCACAAACAAGCCCACCTGCCCTACCTCGTCTACCTGCGACACCCCACCACCGGTGGGGTGTTCGCCTCCTGGGGTTCCCTCGGGCACGTCACCGCGGCCGAGCCCGGCGCGCTGATCGGCTTCCTCGGTCCCCGGGTCTACGAGCACCTCTACGGTGAACCGTTCCCGACCGGGGTGCAGACCGCGGAGAACCTGCAGCGACATGGCGTGGTCGATGCGGTGCTGCCGCTGGCCACCCTGCGTGCCACCCTCGATCGCGCGCTCACGGTGGTGTCGGATCCTCCGGGCGAACCACCCGAGCCGCCGCACCCCGAGCCACTGCCCGACGTACCGGCCTGGGAATCGGTGGAGGCGTCGCGCCGCCCCGACCGGCCCGGCATCAGCCATCTGCTGCGGCACGGGGCCACCGACCGCGTGCTGCTGTCGGGGACTGGATCGGGGGAAGCCGCGACCACGCTGTTGGCGTTGGCCCGCTTCGGCGGCCAGCCGGCCGTCGTCGTCGGCCAGCAACGGGTGGTCGGCGGCGTCGTCGGGCCGGCAGCGTTGCGCGAGGCCCGTCGCGGCATGGCGTTGGCGGCGGGGCTCCGGCTGCCACTGGTCCTGGTCATCGACACCGCCGGGCCTGCGCTGTCCACCGAGGCCGAACAGGGCGGGCTGGCCGGTGAGATCGCGCACTGTCTCGCCGAGCTCGTCACGCTGGACACCCCGACGGTGTCGGTCCTGCTCGGGCAGGGCAGCGGCGGACCCGCGCTGGCGATGGTGCCCGCCGACCGGGTGCTGGCCGCCCTGCACGGGTGGCTGGCACCGCTGCCGCCCGAGGGGGCCAGCGCGATCGTCTACCGCGACCTCGAACACGCCCCGCAGTTGGCCGGCGCGCAGGGCATCCGCTCGGCCGATCTGCTGCGCGACGGCATCGTGGACGCGATCGTGCCCGAGCATCCCGACGCGGCTGACGAGCCCAAGGCGTTCACCGCGCGGCTCTCGGCGACCATCGCCGTCGAGTTGCACCGGCTGCGTTCGGTGCCCGCGGAGCAGCGCCTGGCCGCGCGCCTGGAGCGCTACCGCCGCATCGGTCTGCCCTGAGTGATTTTCGGCGCCCTTGGCGACACACGTGGTGCGCCCAACGCGCCGAATTCACACCTCGATGGGCGGGTGAAGCCGTTCCATCGTGTACTGCCGATTGCGCCGGGCCGCCCACGCGCTGGCGGCCAAAGAGGCCATCAACAGCCCGGCCAGCACCGCGATCGCGACCCACAGCCGGGAATCCACCCCACCGACGGTCAACTGCCGTAACCCGTTGACCGCATAGGTCATCGGGTCGAACGGGTGCATGATCTGGAACGGTTTGGCGGTGGTCTCGACCGGATAGATGCCGCCGGCGGAAACCAGCTGCAGCATCAGGAAGGCCAATGTCACGACGCGGCCGACCGCCACGCCGAACAGGGCGTTGAACGCCTGGATGATCGCCAGAAACGTGCCGGCGACCAAGACCAGGAAAGCCACGGTCGCCAGCGGATACTCGGCGTTCAACCCGACGCCGAAATGCACCACCACGTACATCACCGCGACCTGGCACACCGCCACCAGAAGACCGGGCCAATAGGACGCCAACACCACCCGCAGCGCGCCCAGACCGTTGACGATCGGCCGGGACTGCAACGGCGTCAACAACATCCAGATGATCAACGCGCCGATGAACAGCGCCAGCGGCATGAAGAACGGGGCGAAACCGGTGCCGAAGGTCGCCGCCGGGTTGGTGTTGACCATATCCAGACCGACCGGTGCAGCCATCGTCTTGGCGACCTCGGTGCGCTGCTGCGGAGTCCACGACGGGATCAGCGTGGTGCCCTCTCGCAGCTTGGTCGCCAGCTCCTGACCACCGGCCTGGAGACGGTCGGTGCCGGCGGCGAGCCGGTTCGCCCCGGCAGACAGTTCGTCGCCGCCGTCGCTCAACTGGTCCAGACCCGCGTTGAGCCGCTGCGCACCGGTGTTCAGCTCGTCCACCCCGTCGCGCAGCCGTGCGACGTCCGCACGCAACCCGCCGTCGAGGGCTTTGGCGAGGAAGACCCGCAGCGAGCTGTTCGGGTCGCCGAGTTCGTGTTCGAGCTGGGCGGCGCTGTCCCGGAGCCGGTTCAGCCCCTCGTCGGTGGTGGGATCGATGCCCTGAGCGCGAAGGAGCCGCTGCGCACCGGCCAGCGCGTGGCCCGCGTCGCGGACGGCCGGGTCCGGGTTGGCCTGAAGGAACGCGACGGTCTGGTCGACGATGGCGGCTGCCTGTGCACTGTTGACGTTGAGCGCGGCGACGCGCTCGGTCGTGGAACGGACCGCGCCCGAGAGGTGTTGGGCGGCGGAGGCGACTTCGGTGGGGTCCAGGTTCAATTCGCCAACCCGATCCAGCATCTCGAGCAGCGGGCCGGTGGCGGTGTCCACCGACGCGGCGAGTTGTTCGGTGCCGGCGGCCAATTGCGCCGAACCGGCACTGGCCGTGTCGAGACCGGTCGAGAGCGCGTGCACACCGTCGGCGAGACGCTGCGCGCCGTCGTTGGCGGCCCCCAAGCCGTCCGCGAGCTGGCGGGCCCCGTCAGCGGCCTGGTCAAGTCCCTCGCCGGCGTCGGTCAGGCCGGTCAGGACGGTGCCGACGGTCTGTTCACCGATGCGGGCATTGACCTGATTGAGGACCTCCCGTGCGGCGTTCTGCCCGATCACCGAGGCGAGGTAGTTGTTCGCGTCGTTGAACGTGAACCGCAACTGGGCTTGCTGCGGCTCACCACCCGACGGTGAGGCGACGCGCTCGCTGAAGTCCGGTGGCAGCGTGATCGAGAAGTAGTAGTCGCCGTCGGCCACTCCTTGCGCCGCGTCCTGGGCGGACATCTCGGTGAGGTCGAGTTGGCCGGAGTCCAGCAGCGCCCGGGCCACCTGGTCGCCGGCCCGCACTGGCTGCCCCTGTGCCTGCGCCCCGCGATCTTCGTTGACCAACGCGACCGGCACCTTGTTCACCTCGGCGAACGGGTTCCAGAACGCCCACAGATACATGGCCCCGTAGAGCAGCGGCATCACGATGATCGTGATCAGCGCGATGCGGGGCAACAGGCCGCGGGAGTAGCGCTTGAGGTCGGTGCCCAGCGACATTCCGGCCAGCATGATCACTCACCGCCGTTCTGCACGCCGGCCAGCTCGGTCCGCGATGCGTTGGGTACCTCGAGGTGGCGCACCGGATGATCGTGGACGCCGTTGACGCTGGCGGTCACGACGGTCTGGGTGCGACCGAGTTCGACGAGGCGGGTGACGAGTACGTCGCGGTGGCGGTCGTTGGTGACCTGTTCGAGGTTGCCGACGACCAGCAGGGGAGGCCGGGCCGTGTTGGCCAGCGCGATGCGCAGCAGCAGGCCGTCGAGTTCGCTGAGCTCCTCGACGTACTCCGTCAGCGGCGGTAGCGGCACGTCACCGAACACCTGGGCGCACACATCGGCGAGGTCGGCAGCATCGGCCCGGCGCACGAGGCGGTACCACGGGGCATCCCAGCGCAGCTGCTCGGTGATCAGATCGCGCACCGTGACCGACTCGGCGACGGTGTCGAGCTCGTCGATCCCCGCGAGTGCCGCGTGGGCGAAGATGTCGGGGGCCCCGCTGCGGCCGAGGACGGTCAGCTGGCCGGATGCCGGGCGCATCCGGCCCGCCAGCGTCATCAACAGTGCGGTCCGCCCCGATCCGGGTGGGCACACCAAGACGGTGACCCCGCCGGACTCGACGTCCAGGTCGATCGGACCGTAGACCGGACCCCACGGTCCGCGCATCGTGATGGCCCGCGCGGTGATGGCCGGATCAGGTTGTGGCTCAGTCACCCCCTGATCCCACCACAGCTGCCGGGCGATTTCGGCGTGGTTGTCGACGCTGAGCTGTCGACAACCACGCCGAGGTCACAGCTCCGTCGACGGGCTGAACACGTCCAGCTCACGGATGACGGTGACGACATCGGGAGCGTTCGTCACGTCGGTCAGCGTGAGGTAGATCTTGCCGTCACGAATCGAGGTGCTTCCGATGCCGTCTCCGGCAAAGACCACCGCGGCCCCGCCGGCGTCGACGGCATACACGGTGGTTGTCGCGGAGGTCACTGTTCCCGTGCTGGTGTCGAGGTCGTACGTCACGGCATTCACATAGGCGCGGCCGTCGGGACCGAACACCGCGGAACTGACCTGCCCCCCACCGAGGGGGATGTCGATCGCGGTTGACCCGATCAGCGCCACGGCAGTTCCGACGGTTGCCCCGGTGTCGTAATCGGTGATGGCAGAAGCGAAGACCGCCGAGTTGTCGGGTCCGGTCACCAGCACGACGGTTCCCCCGCTGCCCACCGGGATCGGATCCGTGGCCACGCCAGTGGACAGGTTGACCAGCGCGGCCGTGTCGAAGTCTTCGTGCATCAGCAGGCCGAACGGGGTGCCGTCCTCGCCGAACCGCAGCGCCCCGAGTGGGCCGTCGACCGGGATCACCCTCTCGGCGCCCGCCGGACCGTAGACCCGGAGTTCGCCTTCGAACAGCACATACGCGCGGTCGTCCGGGCCGACCGCAACGTAGGACTGCGCGGTGAGTTGCGGCTGCGTCACGTCGTAGATCGGCGCCGGGTCCCCGGGCAACGCGATGCTCGACTGCGTTCCGTCAGCGGCGATCCTGATCAGAGTGGCACCCGTCTCACCGTTGACGACCAGGTACGAGACGTGCTGACCGGTGGCCGGATTGCCGAGCGGCAGAGCATCAGCGGCGAGAACCCGAGAGACCCTGTTCGAGTCGACGATCAGCACCACGGGCCCCTCGGCGTAGCTGTTCACCGTCAGCCGGGCGGTGCCGTCGGCGAGCGCTGCCGCAGCACCGTATGGCGAGCCCTGCACCACAGTCGACACGACCGAGTCGCCGCTCGGCGGGATCACCAGGATGCCGACCTGATCCAAACGATAGAACGCACTCGTGGGGTCGGCGGACGCCATGAACGCCTGATACGCGGTGCCGTCCGGGCCGACGACGATACTCGGAACGGCCTGCGACGAGCCCGGCGGGATGTAGGCCGCAGCCGCGGCAAACCCGGTGTCGTGGGTGGAGAATTGTCCCTCGGGCGTGACCCGAACCACGGACATCCTCGGTATCGGACCCGTCCCATCACCGCGGTCGACGACGGTGAGCACCGTCAGGTAGGCGGTTCCGTCCTGGGCGAATTGTGCTGCCGTGTAGGGGCTTCCCAGGACCTCCTGGGTGGTCACCGACCCATCCGAGCGGACCAGCGAGATGGCCGTTTTCGCGGTGCCCGCCGCCAGCCCGGCGAGGTTGACGAGGAACAGATCGCCGCTGGGCCGCAGGATCGGCGCGCCGAAGGGAAGGGAGCCCGGGATGGGATCGGTCTCGAACGGCGCCCCCGCCGTCGGGATGATCACGACGGTCATGTCCAGCGACCCGTCGGAGCTCTGGTTGAACAGCGTCAGGTAACCGGTGCCGTCCGCAGCGAACTGAACCGGTCCGGCTGCAGCTCCGGGGAACTGCGTTCCGTCGATCGTGAAGGCTGGGGCGACATCGACAGTCACCGACACCGCAGTGGCGCCGCCGTGGGCGTCGTCGACGAGGACGGTGAAGGTGTCGACCTTGTCGGCCGCGGTGGCATCCGGTGCGGCCGCGGCGTCGCGCGCCGCCTGGGTCGGCACGTAGCTGAACTGACCCGTCGCAGTGTTCAGCGTGATGGCCCCGCCCCTGGCGGACGTGGCCGGCGCGCTGTAGGACAGCACGTCACCGTCGGGGTCGGATCCGGAGACGATGCCGGCGACCACACCGGTGTCCGAGTTCGGCTGCCCCGCAGTGTAGGTGGCGGCCGGCGCACTGTTGCTCGGGGCGATGGTGACGGTGACCGGGACCGCCAGCGTTCCGCCGCGGCCGTCGCTCACCGTGACGTCGAAGCTGTCCTGCTTGTCCGACGGCGATGCGGCCGATGCCGACGCTGCGTGCCGCGCCGCCTCGGTGGGTGTGTAGACGAAGCTGCCGTCGGCGTTGACCACCACCGACCCCTTCGACGTCGTCGTGGACCCGACGAAGGTCAAGGTGTCACCGTTGGCGTCGCTCGCCGACACCGTGCCGGTCACCACGCCTGCGCTTCCGGGTTGCCCCACGACGGCGTTCCCGTTGCTCGGAGCGCTGTTCGGTGCGGGCAGCACCGCTACCGACACCGTGACGGTGTCGGTGCCACCGTGACCGTCGCCCACGACGACGGCAAAGCTGTCCGACTTGTCGGCCGGGGTCGCGCCCGCCATCGCCGCGGCATCGCGCGCCGCCGGAGTCGGGGTGTAGCTGAACTGACCTGTTGCACTGTCCAGCACGACGGTGCCGCCCTTGACCGAGGTGACCGGCCCGGTGAAGGTCACTGTGTCGCCGTCCGGATCGGATCCGGTCACCAATCCGGCGACCACGCCGTCGACCGAATTCGGCTGTCCCGCAGTATAGGAAGCGACCGGCGCGGTATTAGCAGGGCTCACGGGGACGGTGACAGCGACAACCAGGGTGCCACCGTTGCCGTCGTCCACCGTGACGTCGAAGCTGTCCTGCTTGTCGGCAGTCGACGCACCCGACGCCGCGGCCTCATGGCGGGCATCCGCGGTCGGGGTGTAGGTGAACGAACCATCGGGGTCGACGACCACCGACCCTTTGGCGGTCGACGTCGTCCCGCTGAAGGTCAGCGCGTCACCGTTGGGATCCGTGGCGGACACCACACCGGAGACGACGCCGTCGGAGTTCGGCGGGGACGCGGTGAACTCGCCATCGACCGGAGCGGCGTTGCCGACCGCCGGCACGATGGTCACTGTGACACTGGCACTGTCCGTGCCGCCGTGTCCGTCGCTGACCGCGAAGCTCAACACATCGGTCTTGGCAGCGTCCGGCGCATCCTCGGCGCCGGCGGCCACCCGCGCGGCCAGCGTGGGCGTGTAGGTGAACGTTCCGTCCCCGTTGTCGACGAGGGCGCCTTTGCCGGTCGAGGCCGGTGCACTGAAGGTCAGGTCATCGCCGTCGAGATCACGGGCAGTCAGCGCCACCGTCACTTCACCGCTGTTTTCGTCGGGTGTGGTGGCGCGCACCCGTGTGATACGTGGATCGCTGTTGTGCGGCGCGATGTTCACCGTTACGGGCACGGTCAAGGCGCCACCGAATCCGTCGGTGACGGTCACGTTGAAGCTGTCGGTGGTGGCCTCGGCACCCGCGCCCTCGACTGCGGCGGCGTGGCGGGCTTCGGCAGTCGGGCGGTAGCTGAAGCGCCCCGACGAGTACACGACGACGCGGCCCTTGTCGGTCTCAGTCGACCCTGCGTAGGTGAGCCGATCGTTGTCGGCGTCGGTGGCGAGCACCCGGCCGGTCACGGTCGCCGTCCAGCTGCTCGGATCACCCTGGACGACGTCTTCGAGCTCGGGCCCCTCATTGTCGAGGGCGGCGATCTGCACGGTGAACCGCACGGTGTCGGTGCCGCCGTGCCCGTCGTCGACGGTGACGGCGAACGTGTCCTGTCGGTCCCACGACCATCCCGGCCGCCGACCCGCGTCCTCGCGCGCCTGCGGAGTCGGGGTGTAGACAAAGCTGCCGTCGTCGCCGAACACCACGTCGCCCTTGTCGAGCCCGCTGGCCCGGTAGCTGAGCACGTCCCCGTCGGCGTCGCGGGTGACGATCGTCCCCGTCACCGCGCCGGTGTCCATCGCGGGCAGCCCTACCGAGCCCGACGAGCGGGGGCGGGAGTTGGCAGCACGGATTCGGACAGAAACTTCGACCCCGGTCAGCCCGCCGTTGCCGTCATCGATGGTGACCACGAACGAATCAGTCGTGTCCGCCTCGGTGGCTCCGTCCTTCGCCGCCGCGTGACGTGCGGCATCCGTCGGCGTATAGGTGAAGCGACCGCGGGAATCGACCACCACGCTGCCCTTGGCCGTGTTCGTCGACCCGGCGTAGGTCACGCGGTCGAAGTCGCGATCGAAGCCGAACACCTGTCCCGACACCTTGCCGGTGAACCACCCTGGGGAACCCACCCAGGCCCACCCGGTCGGAGCGGCGTTGTTGTCGTCGATGGCCGACGCCCCGGGAGCGAATGCCCCTTCGAGTGCGGGTTTTTCGCGCTGTCCGAGCTGCCGACGCGCGAACGCCAACAAGCCCCACAGCAGTGGCGATTCGGCCGGAATGTCGGTGCCGAACGCGTCGAACGGCGAGATCACGGGTGATGCGATAGATGCCAGGTCGGCCTGTTCGGTGCTCGCCGTTGGAGGCGCCGACACGGGGCGCGTCTCTTCGACGATGCCGGGATCGGTTGCTTCCGCGCTGATCATCGGATCATCCGCGGTGAACGGCTCGGTGTCTCCGAGGTCGATGAGGACATCGTCGACGACCTCACTGCCCGGTTCCGGACGTGGCGGAACTGCTTCGAGGTGCTCCACGGGTGTGCTCGAAACTCGATCGGCCTCAGCGGCGTAGCGTTCGCTCCGATCCTCAACCGGTTCGACGAGCTCAGCCTCGGGATTGTCGAATCCGACGAGTTCTTCTGCAGCGGAGTCTTCTTCGTCCCCATCGGCAATGTCGGCATCGGAGTCGAATTCACTGTCGATATCAACGTCTTCATCGAGGCCGGGGTCGTCCCCGGCATCAGCTGACTCGTCACCATCAACCGACTGCGTATCGGCGGCGTCGAGGCCGGAGTCAGAATAGTTCGAATCGTCGGCTCCAGCTGTCGTCCGTTCGACCGACGAGCCGGCCGAACCTGTTTCCGTTTCAGCGCAGGCGATTCCAGACGTCGACGCGACTGCCGTGCCGATTCCCAGCGCGATGGCCAAGGCACCCACCCGACCGACATAGCGCGAATAACCCATGATGTCCCCCCAAACAATCGTGGCAGTTTGCCAGGCTAGACGTAGGGGGTGCGAAATCGGAAGCGAAACGACGAAACATCCGAAAATTTCGCCATATTTGAGGTCCGAAGACCCGGAGACGTCAGGTCAGGGCGAGAGCGCTCAGCATTGCTGCGCAGGTCAGCACATGCAGTGGCAGCCGCAGCAGGCTCCGTCTCGCCCACCGTGCGGCCGCCGATTCGTTCACATCGGCAGGATCGGTGGTTTCGAAGGCAAGTGCTTTCGGGGTGAGGTCGACCGCCGACCAGATTCGAACGACGACGTGACCGGCCACTGCCACCAGGAGCGCGGCGCGGACGTCGGGGTCGCCCCAGCCGGCCACCAGCGACACCACCAGCAGGACGTCGAACGCGAGGTGTGCGGGCCGCCAGAAACGCGCCCGGGAGATTCCTCCGTTGCGCGGCTGCACGATGCCCGGCCGCTTGGGCCAGAACGGATCGACCACCAACGCCTCGTAGACGGCTCCGCCCAGCACGGCGCAGCCGACCAGCGTCGTCGTCGCGATCACCAGGACAGCGGGGGTCCACACGTCTCCCGATTATCCAAATGCCAGGATGTGGCATGGCCCACATCCAGCCCTTTCGCATCGACATCCCCGATGCCGACCTCGCCGACCTGCGGGACCGGCTGGTGCGCACCCGCTGGCCGGAGCAGGAGTGCGTCGACGACTGGAGCCAGGGCATCCCATTGGCCTACGCCCGCGAACTGGCCACCTACTGGGCCGACGAGTACGACTGGCGATCACGCGAGGCTGCGCTGAACCGTTTCGACCAGTTCACCACCGAGGTCGACGGACTTCCCATCCATTTCATCCACCAGCGCGCCCCACGGCATGACGCGTTCCCGTTGCTGATCACCCACGGTTGGCCCGGGTCGGTCGTCGAGTTCCACAAGGTGATCGAACCGCTGAACGCCGCCGGTTTCCACGTGGTGTGCCCGTCGCTGCCCGGATACGGCTTCTCCGGCAAGCCGACGCACACCGGTTGGGGTGTGGAACGCATCGCCGAGGCGTGGGACGAGTTGATGGGACGGCTGGGTTATCAGCGCTATGGCGCGCAGGGCGGGGACTGGGGCGCTGCCGTGACCACTCAGATCGGCCGCAACCGCGGTCGCTGCGTGGCCATCCACACCAACATGCCGCTGGGTCGGCCGCCGAAGGGTCTGCGTGACCCCAGCCCCGACGAGTCGGCCGCCCTGGAGCGGCTCGACTACTACCAGAAGTGGGATTCGGGTTATTCGAAGCAGCAGTCCACCCGACCGCAGACGCTGGGCTACGGACTGGTGGACTCCCCCGTCGGGCAGATGGCGTGGATCGTGGAGAAGTTCTGGTCGTGGATGGACTGCGACGGCCACCCCGAGAACGTGCTCACCAAAGACGAGTTGCTCGACAACGTGATGCTGTATTGGCTGAACGGTTGCGGGGCGTCCTCGGCGCGGCTGTACTGGGAGAGCTTCGGCAGTTTCGGCGGCGGTGGCCCGGTGACGCTGCCCACCGGGGTGGCCGCATTCCCGAGGGAGGTGCTGCGCGCACCGCGGCACTGGTGCGAGGACAACTACACCATCACCCGGTGGACGACGATGCCGCACGGCGGGCACTTCGCGGCGTTCGAGCAACCCGAGCTGTTCGTCGAGGACGTGGCGGCCTTCTTCACCGAATACCGCTGAGCTCACAACCCCAGCAGCCGGGTGCTCTCCGCACGCATGTCCACCTTGCGGATCTTGCCGGTGACCGTCATCGGGAACTCGTCGACCAGATGCACATAGCGCGGAATCTTGTAGTGCGCCAGGCGTCCTGAGGCAAAGTTACGCAATGCCGCGGCGTCCAGCGGCTCGCGGTTGGCCTTCATCCGTATCCATGCGCACACCTCCTCGCCGTAGGTGTCGTCGGGCACCCCGATCACCTGAGCGTCCTCGATGTCGGGATGGGTGTAGAGGAACTCCTCGATCTCGCGGGGGTAGATGTTCTCTCCCCCGCGGATGATCATGTCTTTGATGCGCCCGACCACGTTGCAGTAGCCGTCGGGCCTCATGACCGCCAGATCCCCGGTGTGCATCCACCCGTCGGAATCGATGGCCTGGGCCGTCTTGTCGGCTTCGCGCCAGTAGCCGAGCATCACCGAGTACCCGCGGGTGCAGAACTCGCCGGGCTCACCCCGGTCGACGGTCTCGCCGGTATCCGGGTCGACGATCTTGATCTCCACGTGGGGGTGGGCCCGGCCGATGGATGCGGTCCGCCTCTCCAGGTCGTCGTCGATCAGGGTCTGGCAGGACACCGGTGACGTCTCGGTCATGCCGTACGCGATCGCCACCTCGGCCATGTGCATGTCCTCGATGCACCGCTTCATCACCTCGACCGGGCACACCGCGCCGGCCATGATGCCGGTGCGCAGCGACGACAGGTCACGGGCGGCGAAGTCGGGATGGTTCTGCATCGCGATGAACATCGTCGGGACACCGTAAACACCTGTGCAGCTCTGCGATTCGATCGCAGCGAGCGTGTGCCCCGGATCGAACCCGGGAGCGGGGATCACGATCGTCGCGCCGTGCGTCGTACAGCCCAGGTTGCCCATCACCATGCCGAAGCAGTGGTAGAACGGCACCGGGATGCACAGCCGGTCGCCGGGTCCGAGGCGGATCTGCCCGGTGACGAAGTAGCCGTTGTTGAGGATGTTGCGGTGCGACAGCGTCGCTCCCTTCGGGAAACCCGTTGTCCCCGAGGTGTACTGGATGTTGATCGGGTCGGTGTTGGACAGTCCCGCCTGGCGGGCCGCCAACTGCTCGACGCTGATCTGTGCCGCGGACTCTCGCAGTCGGTCCCAGTCGTCGGTACCCAGGAAGACCACCTGCTGCAGCGCCGAGGCCTCGGGCCGGACCTCGGCGACCATCGCCGCGTAGTCCGAGAACTTGAACGACGTCGCCGAGACCAGCATCGAAAGACCGGACTGCTCCAGAACGTAGGCCAGCTCGTGGGTCCGGTACGCCGGGTTGATGTTGACCAGGATCGCCCCGATCTTCGCGGCGGCGAACTGGACGAGCACCCATTCGACGCAGTTGGGCGCCCAGATGCCGATCCGGTCCCCCGCCGCCAGTCCCGCGGCCATCAGACCTCGCGCCACCGTGTTGATTTCGTCGTCGAGCTCGGAATACGTCCAGCGACGGCCGGTCGCGACCTCGACGAGGGCGTCGACGTGCGGATGCGCGGCGGCGGTGCGCTCGAAGTTCGCGCCGATCGTCTCCTCGAGGATCGGGATCTCGGTCGGGCCGGCATCGTAAGACTTCGTCGAGGTCATCACAGCAGCTCCTCGTAGCGGTACTCGGCAGGCAGTGGTGTGCCGGTGCGATGCGCCTCCTCCTCGCGGCGGCGCAGGTCCACACGACGGATCTTGCCCGAGATCGTCTTCGGGAGTTCGGCGAATTCGACACGGCGAACCTTCAGATACGGCGCCAGGTGCTCGCGGCTGTGCAGCAGGATCTCGCGCGCGGTGTCGGCGTCGGGGGCCCAGCCTTCGGCCAGCGTCACATAGGCCTTGGGCACCGACAGGCGCATGTCGTCGGGTTGCGGCACCACGGCCGCCTCCACCACCGCGGGGTGTTCGATCAACACGCTTTCCAGTTCGAAGGGCGACACCTTGTAGTCCGACGATTTGAAGACGTCGTCGGTGCGGCCGATGTAGGTGATGTAGCCGTCCTCGTCGCGGCTGGCGACGTCCCCGGTGTGGTAGTAACCATCGCGCATGACGTGGGCGTTGCGCTGCTCGTCGTCGACGTAACCGGTCATCAGGTTCAGCGGGCGGGCACACAGATCCAGGCAGATCTCGCCCTCGTGGGCCGCCCCACCTGTCACCGGATCGATCAACACCACCGGCACACCGGGCATCGGTCGACCCATCGAACCTGCCTTGACGGGCTGACCTGGCGTGTTGCCGATCTGCAGGGTGGTCTCGGTCTGACCGAAGCCGTCGCGGATCGTCAGCCCCCACGCGCGCTGCACCTGGGCGATGACGTCGGGGTTGAGCGGTTCACCGGCGCCCAGGATCTCGCGCAGCTCCGAGGGCCGCTCCCCCAGGTCGGCCTGGATCAGCATCCGCCACACGGTCGGCGGGGCACAGAACGTACTGACGCCAGCACGCCGGATCTGCTCGAGCAGGGCTGCGGCATCGAAGCGGGTGTAGTTGTACACGAAGATGGTGGCCTCGGCGATCCACGGCGCGAAGAAGCAACTCCACGCGTGCTTGGCCCAGCCGGGCGAGCTGATGGCCAAATGCACGTCACCGGGGCGCACCCCGATCCACGCCATCGTCGACAGGTGCCCGACGGGATAGCTGACCTGCGAATGCTGGACCAGCTTGGGGTGGCTGGTGGTTCCGGAGGTGAAGTAGACCAGCAGCGGGTCGTCGACCGTGGTGCCGGGTTCGAACGGGCCGGCGGGCTCGATGGTCTCGGCGTCGGCGTAGGCATGCCAGCCCGCGGCCGATCCCCCCACCGTGATACCGGTGAACTGGGCGTCGAGGCCGCCGAACTTGCCGGTGTCCGACGCGTTGGCGATGACGAAGCGGGCCCCGCCGCGGGCCAGGCGGTCGGCGATGTCGTCGCGACCCAGCGCGGCCGTGGTCGGCAGGATCACCGCGCCCAGCTTGGCCACCGCCAGCATCGACTCCCACAGCTCCACCTGGTTGCCGAGCATCAGGATGACGCGGTCGCCCTTGCCGACCCCCAGCCCGCGCAGCCAGGTGGCCACCTGGTCGGAGCGCCGCGCCATCTGCGCGAACGTCACCTTCTGCTCGGTACCGTCCTGCTCGACGATCCACAGCGCGGTGCGGTCATTGCGGTAGCTGATGTCACCACCGGAGCGGCTCCGGCCGGCGACAACGTCGAACCAGTCGGTGGCCCAGTTGAACTGTCCGGTCAGTTCGGGCCACTGGAAGGTGGCCACGGCCTTGTCGTAGTCGGTGATGAGGTCGACGAGCTGGTCGCGCGCGGTGCGATATCTGTCCGTGTTCGACATGGCTAATAGGATCTAGGTCACACTCGCCGGTCCACTACCCCCGAAAGTGGGTGAGCTCCCCTGACCCCGATTCCGCCGGCACTGCTGCGCCCCCGCGACGCCGACGCGCTGCGGGCGACGCTGCGCGCGGTGGCCTCCGAGGGAGACGTTCCGGTGCTGTTCGGCGGCGAGGTTCACGGCGACACGCTGCTGCTCAGCGAGTTCGTCGGCACCCGCACCCAGAACCTGCGGGGTCTGGCGGTGCGGTCGAGGTCGGGGCTCGGCGGAGCCAGCATGGTGGCGGCCCGTCCGATGTCGGTGGCCGACTACCGCCGCGCCGTCACCATCACCCACGACTACGACCGGCCGGTGCTCTCCGAGGGTATCCGCGCGGTACTCGCGGTGCCCGTGCTGGTGGACGGTCGGACCCGCGCCATGCTCTACGGCGCCTACCGCTCGTCAGCGCCGTTCAGCGGTCGCGCCGCCGACCTGATGATCACCTCCGCCCGCGCACTCGGCGACGAACTTCGCATCCGCGACGAGGTGGACCGTCGACTGCGACTCGCGAACGCCCAGACCTCGGCCGGCGCCCATCCGATCGGCGTGGAACAGGTCCGTGAGGTCCATGCCGGGCTGCGCAGTCTCGCCGCCGACTCCCCGCCCGCTCTGCAGGAGCGGCTTCGCGTTCTGGCCGGCCAGCTTGCCGCCGCACTGGCCGGGGAGACCGCATCGACCGCTGCGGTGTTGACCGTGCGGGAGCTCGACGTGTTGGCCGAGGTCGCCCTCGGATGCACGAATGCCGAAGCTGCGCAACGGCTGTCGCTGAAACCTGAGACGGTGAAGAGCTACCTGCGCAGCGCGGCGACCAAGCTCGGCGCACGCACCCGCCATGAAGCGGTGTCCAAGGCGCGGCGCGCCGGGCTGCTGCCGTGAGGGTTCACGCCAGCGCCTCCTGCCACGCCTGGTGCAGCTTGGCGTAACTGCCGTTCGCGGCGACCAATTCGGCTGGCGAGCCGTCCTCGATGATGCGGCCGTGCTCGAGCACCAATACCCGGTCGGCGATCTGCACCGTCGACAACCGGTGTGCGATCACCAGCGCGGTCCGGTCGGCCAGCACCGTCTCCAAGGCCCGTTGCACCATCCGTTCGCTGGGAATGTCCAGCGACGAGGTGGCCTCGTCGAGGATCAACACCGCAGGATCGGCCAGGAACGCCCTGGCGAACGCGACGAGCTGGCGCTGTCCTGCTGACAGCCGTCCACCCCGCTTGGCGACATCGGTGGCGTAACCCTCCGGCAGGGCCTCGATGAAGGCGTCGGCGCCGACTGCCCGCGCCGCGTCGCGCACCTCGTTGTCGGTGGCCTCGGGACGACCGAACCTGATGTTGTCGGCGATCGTGCCGCCGAACATGAAGTTCTCCTGGGTCACCATCACGACATGGTGACGCAGCTCAGCCTGTGCGACGTCGCGCAGATCCACCCCGTCGAGCGTCACCGACCCCGCGGTCGGGTCGTAGAAGCGCGTGACGAGCTTGGCGATCGTGGTCTTGCCGGCACCTGTCGTGCCCACCAGCGCCACCGTCTGCCCTGCCGGCACCGTCAGATCCAGGCCGGGCAACACCGGCCGGCCCGCGACGTACTCGAATCGCACATCCCGCAAGGCGATCTCACCGCGCACCGCGTCGAGCCGACGTGGTTCGTCCGGGTCGTCGATGGCCGGCCGCTGCGCGAGCACTCCCGCGAGTTTCTCCAGTGCCGAGGCCGCCGACTGGAACGTGTTGAAGAACTGCGAGATCTCTTGCATGGGTTCGAAGAACATCCGCAGATACAGCAGGAACGCCGTCAACGTGCCGATCGTCATCTCGCCGTTCAACACGCGGTAGCCGCCGTAGAGCAGCACCACGCCGGTGGTGATGTTGCCGACCAGTTTGACCCCTGGCATGAACACGGCCAGCAGCCGGAACGTGCGCTCGTTGATCACCCGGTACCGGTCGGCGACGTCTTCGAAGATCTCCTGGTTGCGCGGTTCCCGCCGATAGGCCTGCACAGCCTTGATACCGGTCATCGTTTCGACGAACTGGACTATGACCAGCGCGGCGATCTCGCGCACCTCGCGGTAGGTCTTCGACGATTCGCGATGGAACCACGCCACCAGCACGACCAGCACCGGGAACGCGACCAGGCACATCAGCCCCAACTTCACGTCGAGGGTCAGCAGCAGTATCGCCGTGCCGAACAGCGTCAGCACCGCGGTGATCAGGCTGTCGAAGCCCGTTTCGAGCATGTCCTGGATGGCTTCGACGTCATTGGTCGAGCGGCTGACCACCCGCCCGGACGTGTAGCGGTCGTGGAACGCCACGTCGAGTCGGCCGAAATGCCGGAACAGCCGGCGCCGCAGCTCGAGCAGGACCTTTTGACCGGTGCGCCCGGATCGACGCAGGAACACCATCCGGCTGGTGGCCTGCACGATGACCACGACCCCGAGCGCTGCGACGATGGTCAGCAGCGTGCGCGCCGAACCACCGTCGACCAGGGGCGGGATACCGTGATCGATGCCGCGCTGCACCAGAATCGGAACCGACAGCCGGGCAGCGTTTTCCACCACCACGATGACGGCCAGCAGTGCGACCGTCCACTTGTACGGTCGCAGCAGTGAACCCAGCAGCGCCCGCGCCTCCCGTCGGCGGGGCTCCGTCTCGTCGATCGGAAGGTCGGCCTGCTCGGTGAACTTCCCGCGCCAGTCCGACACGTCGGTGTGCTCGTCGCGCGAGCGTTTCTCACTCGTGGTCACGGCCGCCGCTCCAGGATCTCGTGCTCGAGCCGGTTGCCCTCGTCACCGTCGTCCGGCTCGAAGATCCGCAGCCGGTCCATGCTGGTGCGGTCCTCAGGCCAGCGCTCGTCGGACCATTCGCACTCGCGTTCGGCGCCGTCGTCGAGTTCGTCGTCGGCGGCCAGCAGGTACCGGTATTCGGGTACCTGCGCGAGCAGTTCGGCGTGGGTGCCGACATGGGTGATGGTGCCGTGCTGCAACAGCGCGACCCGGTCGGCGAGCAACACGGTCGAGGCGCGGTTGGCGACCACGACGCCGGTCACCGACTCCAGCACGCGCCGCAGCGCGGCCTCGACCACGGCCTCGGTGTGTACGTCCAACGCCGACAGCGTGTCGTCGAGTACGAGGATCTTGGGCGCCGCCAGAATTGCCCGCGCCAGCGAAAGGCGTTGCCGCTGACCGCCGGAAAGGCTCATGCCCTGCTCCCCGATGCGGGTCTGCAGGCCGAACGGCAGGTCGTAGACGAATTGCGCTGCCGCGACCTCGATGGCGCGGTGCAGTTCGGCCTCGCCGGCATCGGGGCGACCCAGCGCGAGGTTCTCTGCGACCGACATGGAGAACAACGTCGGGTCCTCGAACGCGGTGGCCACTGTCTGCCGCAGCGCATCCAGCGACAGCTCGCGGATGTCCGCGCCGTCGATGCGGATCTGACCCTCGGAGACGTCGTAGAGGCGCGACATCAGCCCGACCAACACCGACTTACCCGAACCGGTGGCACCGACCAGGGCCAGTGTCTCCCCGGGTTCGACGGTGAGGTTGACATGGCGCAGGGCCCACGCCGAGCCCCCGCCAACTTCGTCCGTTCCGACGGACGGTGCCTCACTGTCCGGCCCGCCGGACGGGAATCGAAAGCCCACGTCGACCAACTCCAGGCGGCCACCACGCGGTGCCTGGTCACGCGGTCCGTCGGTGATGTCACGCGGCGCGTCGAAGATCTCGGCGATGCGGTTGGCCGCAGTGAACGACTCCTGGGTCATCGACAGGAGGAAGCCCAGCGAGGCGATCGGCCACACCAGCGACAGCATCATCGTGATGAAGGCGACCAGCGTGCCCAGCGTGACCGAGCCGTTGCCGGCGGCGTACGCGCCGAAGCCGAGCACCACGATCAGCGTCAGGTTCGGGATGATCTCCAGCAGCGTCCAGAACTTCGCCGACACCGACACCCGGCTGAGCTGGGTGTCGTAGAGATCGGTCAGCTGCCTGTCGAAGCGGTCGTAGACGTAATCCTCGCGGCCGAACGACTTGATGACCCGCAGCCCCAGCGCGGACTCCTCGACGTGCGTGGCGACATGGCCGGCCTGGTCCTGCGCCTGCCGCGACAGGCGGGTGTACTCCTGCTGGAAATGCAGCACCGTCAGTGTGATCGGCACAATCGACACCGCGACCACGACGCCCAACGGCCAGTACATCACCAGCAGGATCGTGGTGATGACGGTGATCTGCAGGATGTTGAGCAGCAGGAACGTCAGCCCGAAGGACATGAACCGGCGGATGGTGCCCAGGTCGTTCATGATCCGCGACAACAGCTGCCCGGACTGCCAGCCGCCGTGGAACGACATCGGCAGGATCTGCAGACGCGCGTACAGATCTTTGCGGATATCGGCCTCGACACCCATGGTGGCTCGCGACACCAACCAGCGCCGGATGAACCACAGCACCGCCTCGGTGATGCCCACACCCATGGCGGCCGCGCCCAGCAACCACAATCCCTGCTGGTCCTGATGGCGCACTGGACCGTCGATGACGGCCTTGGTCATCAGCGGGATCGAGATCGTCGCGCCCAGGCTGGCGAGCGCGGTCAGCAGCATCGCGATCCAGCGCACCCGGTAGGGCATCAGGTACGGCAACATCCGCCACAGGTCGGAGCTGGAACGGGCTCGTCGCGGTGGCGGTGCGATCGCAGGCGCTTTGTCCAGCGCGGTCTTGCGGGCGTCAACCACTTAGGAGATCTTCCCATTGCCCGCAACTGGTTAACCCTTTCGCCGGAACGGAGTTGCGTGCGCAGTAGGCAGCGTGTGGACCGCGGGGAGTGCAGCTGCGGCGTTCGGTGCCGAACTGGGTGTGATAGAGCCCGGCGTAGCGACCGCCGCGTCCCAGCAGCTCCTGGTGGGTGCCGCGCTCGACGATGCGGCCGTCCTCGACGACCAGGATCATGTCCGCCGCGCGCACCGTGGACAGCCGGTGGGCGATGACGATCGACGTCCGGCCGCTGAGCGCCTCGGCCAACGCCTGCTGCACAGCGGCCTCGGATTCGGAGTCCAACGACGCGGTGGCCTCGTCCAGAATCACGACCTGCGGGGACGCCAGCAGCAGCCGGGCGATGGTCAGACGCTGCCGCTGCCCACCCGAGAGCCGGTAACCGCGCTCACCGACGATCGTGTCCAAGCCGTCGGGCATGTCGGCGACCACATCGGCCAGCCGGGCCCGCCGCAGTGCCTCCCACAGCTGGTCGTCGGTCGCCGGCGGTCCGGACAGTTGCAGGTTGGCCCTGATGGACTCATGGAACAGGTGACCGTCCTGAGTGACCATGCCGACCGTGTCCTTCAGCGACGCGAACGTCACGTCGCGCACGTCTCGCCCGTTGAGCCGGACGGCGCCGGAGGCTCCGGTCTGATCGGACGGCTCGCCGTCCACCTCATACAGGCGCGCAATCAGTGCAGCGATCGTCGACTTGCCCGCTCCGGACGGACCGACCAGTGCCACCATCTGGCCGGGCTCGGCGGTGAATGACACCCCATGCAGCACCTCGTCGCCGCCCCGGTCGTCCAGTTCGGCCACCTCCTCCAGCGAGGCCAGGGAGACTTTGTCCGCCGACGGATAGGAAAAGTGCACGTCGTCGAACTGCACGGCGACCCCGCCGTCTGCCCGCCGGGGCACCTCGACCGCGTCGGGCGCCTCCTGGATCAACGGCACCAGATCGAGCACCTCGAATACGCGCTCGAAGCTGACCAGCGCGCTGGCGATCTCCACCCGCGCGTTGGCCAGCGCCGTCAACGGCGCATACAGCCGGGTCAGCAGCAACGCCAGCGCGACGATCGAGCCCGCCTGCAACTGTCCGCCCAGAGCCAGTGCGCCACCCAGGCCGTACACCAGGGCCAGCGCCAGCGCCGACATCAACGTCAGCGAGTTCATGAACGTCGACTGCAGCATCGAGGTGCGGATCCCGATGTCGCGGACCCGTCCGGCACGGACCCCGAACTCGCGGGACTCCGCGCCGGGGTCACCGAACAGCTTGACCAGCGTCGCGCCGGGCGCCGAGAAACGCTCGGTCATCTGGGTGTTCATGGTCGCGTTGTGGATGGCCGCCTCCCGCGAGAGCCGGGCCATCGACGCGCCGATGCGACGGGCCGGGATCAGGAAAAGCGGCATCAGGGCCAGCGACAGCAGCGTGATCTGCCACGAGATGCTCAGCATCACCACCAAGGTCAACGTGAGCGTGACCAGGTTGGACACCACTCCGGACAACGTGTCGGAGAACGCGCGCTGCGCCCCCAACACGTCGTTGCCGAGCCGGCTGACCAGCGCACCGGTCCTGGTGCGGGTGAAGAACGCCACCGGCATGCGTTGGACGTGGTCGAACACCGCGGTGCGGAGATCGAGGATCAGGCCTTCGCCGATCGTCGCGGACAGCCAGCGCGTCACCAGTGCCACCCCCGCCTCGGCCACCGCGACGACGGCGATGACCGCGGCCAGCATCACCACCACCGATGTGACGCCCGGGCCGGTGATCTCGTCGACCACCCGCCCGGCCAGCAGCGGTGTGGCCACTGTGAGCAGGGCACTGACCACGCTGACCGCCAGGAAAACCGCCAGCTTGCGGTGATGCCGCTGGGCGAACCGCCAGATCCGGCTGAGCAGGCGTCGGTCGGCCAGCGAGCGCAGCTCACCGCCACGCGCCCGCGTCTGCCGGTACAGGGATTGCCGGGCAACCGTTTCCAAGCTCATGTTTTCACCGTAAAACCTGAACAAAGATTCAGGTCAAAGGCTTCCAGGCGTGCCGCGTGAGCCACAGCACGCCGCGGTCCGGAAAGGGCGGGCATCCCACACGCGCCGACGTGCCGAGGTCGGATTTCGTGCCGCACCGGCCACCGGGCGTTGCCTACGCCGGGCAATGGCCTTCATCGGGCAAGATGTCGGGCATGGACAGTGGTGTGAGCTCACCTCGCGTGCTCGTCGTCGACGACGATCCCGACGTCCTGGCTTCCCTGGAGCGGGGGCTACGGCTGTCTGGGTTCGAGGTCTTCACCGCCGTCGACGGGGCAGAAGCGCTGCGCAGCGCCACCGAGACCAAGCCGGACGCGATCGTGCTCGACATCAACATGCCGGTGCTCGACGGCGTATCGGTGGTCACCGCGCTGCGCGCAATGGACAACGACGTACCGGTCTGCGTGCTGTCCGCCCGGTCCTCGGTCGACGACCGGGTCTCCGGTCTGGAAGCCGGCGCCGACGACTACCTCGTCAAACCGTTCGTGCTGGCCGAGCTGGTCGCGCGGGTCAAGGCGCTGCTGCGTCGGCGTGGATCGACGGCGACGTTCTCGTCGGAGACGATCACCGTGGGACCGCTGGAAGTCGACATCCCCGGCCGGCGCGCCCGCGTCGAGGGCGTCGACGTCGACCTGACCAAACGCGAGTTCGACCTGCTGGCGGTGCTCGCCGAACACAAGACTGCGGTGCTGTCCCGGGCGCAACTTCTCGAGCTGGTGTGGGGCTATGACTTCGCCGCCGACACCAACGTCGTCGACGTCTTCATCGGCTACCTGCGACGCAAATTGGAAGCCGGCGGCGCGCCCCGGCTGCTGCACACCGTCCGCGGCGTGGGGTTCGTCCTCAGGCAGCAATAGGATCGGCCGCCGAACGACATGGTCGCGCTGTCCCGGATCTTTCGTCGCACACCGTCGCTGCGCACGCGGGTCGCGTTCGCCACCGCCGTCGCCGCCGCGATCGTGGTCGGCATCGTCGGCACCGTCGTCTGGATCGGCATCACACAGGACCGCAAGGAGCGGCTGGACCGTCGCCTGGACGAGGCGGCGGGTTTCGCCATTCCTTTCCTGCCGCTCGGCCTCGACGAGATCCCGCCGTCCCCGAACGACCAGGACGCCGTCATCACGGTGCGCCGCCCCGACGGGCAGGTCAGCTCCAATTCCAAGGTGGTCCTCCCCGAGCTGGACCCCGGATACGCCGACACCTTCGTCGACGGGGTGCGCTATCGGGTCCGCACGGTCGAGCTGTCCGCGCCGGAGCCGATGTCGGTCGCCGTCGGCGCCACCTACGACGCGACGATCGCCGACACCAAGAACCTGCACCGTCGCGTCCTGATCATCTGCACCCTAGCGGTGGCCGCCGGCTCGTTCGGCGGCTGGCTGCTGGCGGCGTTCGCGGTCCGCCCGTTCAAGCGACTGGCCCAACAGACACGCCAGATCGACGCCGGCGACGAGCCCCCCGACATCGACATCCGCGGCGCCACCGAGGCCGTCGAGATCGCCGACGCGCTCAAAGGCACGTTGGAGCGCATCTGGGAAGAACAGGGCCGCACCAAGGCGGCGCTGACTTCCGCGCGGGACTTCGCCTCGGTGTCGGCGCACGAACTGCGCACCCCGCTGACCGCGATGCGCACCAACCTCGAGGTGCTCGCGACGCTCGACCTGGGCGAAGAACAGCGCAAGGAAGTGGTCGGCGACGTCATCCGCACCCAGACCCGCATCGAGGCCACCCTCGGCGCACTGGAGCGGCTGGCGCAGGGCGAGTTGTCCACCGCCGACGACCACGTGCCGGTGGACATCACCGAGCTGCTCGACCGCGCCGCCCACGACGCGATGCGCGTCTATCCCGATCTGGACGTGTCGCTGGTCCCTGCTCCCACGGTCATCATCGTCGGGCTGCCGACCGGTCTGCGGTTGGCCGTGGACAACGCGATCGCCAACGCCGTCAAACACGGCGGCGCGACGCGGGTTCAGCTCTCGGCGGTCAGCTCCCGCGAAGGGGTGGAGATCGCCATCGACGACGACGGGGTCGGTGTGCCCGAGGAGGAACGCACCGTGGTCTTCGACCGGTTCTCCCGGGGGTCGACGGCGTCGCACTCGGGATCGGGTCTCGGTCTGGCCCTGGTGGCGCAACAAGCCGAGTTGCACGGGGGGACGGCGTCATTGGAGGCCAGCCCGCTGGGCGGGGCTCGGCTGCTACTGAAGCTGCCCCCACCGAGTTAGCGGGTGGCCGGCAGATCGGTGCCCACCGAGTTAGCGGGTGGCCGGCAGATCGGTGCCCACCGAGTTAGCGGGTGGCCAGCAGATCGATGACGAAGATGACGTCATCGGGTGGCCAGCAGGTCGATGACGAAGATCAAGGTCTTGCCCGACAACCGGTGCCCGCCACCGGCCGGGCCGTAAGCCTGCGCGGGCGGAATGGTCAGCTGGCGCCGGCCGCCCACCTTCATGCCGGGAATGCCGTCCTGCCAGCCCTGGATGAGACCCCGCAGCGGGAACTCGATGGACTCGCCGCGATTCCAGGAGCTGTCGAACTCCTCGCCGGTGTCGTACTCGACGCCCACGTAGTGCACCTCGACGTTGGCGCCGGCGACCGCTTCCGCGCCGTCACCGACGATGATGTCCTCGATCACCAACTCAGACGGTGGCGGGCCGTCGGGGAACTCGATCTCAGGTTTGGATGCCATGCCTCAGCCTAAACCTGCGCGCACCTCGTCGGGCTGCAGCCATTCGGTCGGCCTCAGCAAGACCACCTCCGGGATGATGCACGCGGCCGACAACCTGGTGGTCATCGCGACCACCTCGGCCACGTCACTCGGCGTGATCATCGTGGACGCGGCGATCTCATCGCGGTAGCCGTCGGCCATCGGGGTGTCGACCAGGCCCGGACAGATTGCGGTCGCCTTGATCCCCGACGGGGCCAGTTCGTCGTGCAGTGCTTCGGTGAAGCCGACGACGGCTGCCTTGGTCGCCGAATACGACGACAGGGTGGCCTCGCCGCGCTTGCCCGCATTCGATGCCGTGTTGACCACCTGCGCGCAACCCCGTTGACGCACAGAGGCTTTGAGCAACGGCAGGGCCTTGTCGGTGAGCAGAACGACGGCGCGGATGTTGACCGCGAGCTGGTGGTCGAGGAATTCGGCCGTGATGTCACCGACCAACCGGTGCCCGGATACCCCGGCATTGTTGACCAAGATGTCGAGTGAGCCGTGCGTGGCGGTGTGGAAGGCGACCACGTCGTCGAGGAAGGCTTCCTCGGCGACCGAGCCGGCCAGCTGCTGTACCGGCGGCCCGGACCCCTCGGCAACCTGACCCGCGGCGGCGGCCAGCTTGGCGGGGTCGCGGGCCACCATCGTGACGGCGAAGCCTTCCCCACGCAGCGCCCGGGCGACCGCCAGACCGATGCCGCTCGATGCTCCGGTGACCAGGGCGCTGCGCTCATTCATGCGGCAATTACATCCTGTGCGGAGATCCGGCGCTTGGCGGGCCATCGGCGGGGCACACTGGAGACGTGGCCAAAGACGAAGACATCCTCAGCCAGGTCAATCAACTCGTCGCTCAAGAGCGTGAGCTTCGCGACAAGCTGCAACACCACGAGATCGACGAATCCGAGGAACACCGCCAACTCAAGGCGATCGAGGTGCAACTCGACCAGTGCTGGGATCTGCTGCGCCAGCGCCGCGCGCTGCGAGAGACCGGTGGGGATCCGCGGTCGGCGCAGCTGCGCCCGGAAGGCGAGGTCGAAGGCTACCTCAGCTGAGGTCTACTGCGAGCCGTCCGGCGGGCAGTTGATCGACACATAGGCCGTCGGTGGCGCTGAGGTGTCGATGCTTGTGACGGTGCACTCCGACAGGGGGATGTTCGAGGGCTGCCCGGCCACCCAGTTGATCTGTACCTCGAAGCCTTGATCCTTGAGTCCTTGGATCGTCGCGCTGGGTGATTCCGACCCGGCGACAGGCTCGGGTTCGGGCTGCGCCAGCGCGACGGGAGCCGCGATCAGGAGCGCGCTGACAGGCGCCACCGCGAGCGCTGCTGTCCTCACCAAGCGTGCCATGTCAGGCCTCCTCCGCTTCTATACCTGTTCCGAACCTGATTGTCCGTCAACAGAGTCGTCATCGCCGGTGTTTTCGTTACCGCCGACGGTCGAGTCCACACCGGACTCGCCGGACTCGCCGGACTCGCCGGACTCGCCGGGCTCGTCGTCCGGCGCCGAATCGTCGGTTGCGCCCAGCTCATCGGAGGCCGAGCGCTCTTCGGCCGGCTCGACGCGGTCGTCCTGTTCCTCGTTTCCGTGGGTGGTGTCAAGCTCGCTTCCGGTACCGTCGCTCGGCTCGTCCGGTGCGCCGTCGTCGCTCCGCTGCTGTGGCGGATCGACGCCGGCTGACGCGGCGAGGTCTTGTTCGGGCTCCTTGGCTTCGAGTTCGGCCGGCAGTGGATCGTCATCATGCTCGGCCCGGTCGCCGCGAGAAACGACCAGTGCAGCGGCACCGTCGATGTCGGTCTGCGCGGTGGGGATGGGATCTATCGAGCGCCCAACCAGTTTCAAAATGGTGTTCACCGCGGTGATGATGTTGTTCAACGACTTGACGATCGCGTCCGACTGACCGGTGATCAGCTGGAAGGGGACGGTGAACAGCAGCGACGGCACCACAACGAGCAGATACCCGGCGGCCGAGATCGCGTTGATGACGTCGATCGGCGCGAGGTCCCCGGTGACCGCCACTGCCGTCGGCGCTTCACCTATGCTCCGCACTTCTGCAACAGATTCGCTGTCCTCCAACAACATCGGCGTTGCACCCGACCTCGGCGAAATCGGGATGAACGCCGCCGTCGGCAGGTAGGGAACCGCGACGTGTCTAGGCCCGTCGCCCTCGGCGTCGGGTGTCACAGGTGCCAGCACCACGCACGCGGACGTCACGACGACCAGCGAGCTGCGACTGAGCCTGCACAAACTCATGACTCTCCCTACGGTTGCGGCGCGGCGGGTGGCAAGGAGGGGATGTCCTCCAGCGGCTTACCCACGCCTTCGACGGGCCGCTGTCCGAGCAGGGCGCCGTCCAGACCACCCTCCTGATAGCTGTGGTAGAGCCTTTTCAGGTAGTCGCTCGCCGTGATGTCGGCGGCCTCCTGGCCGGGGTCGACACCGAACAGCTCCCCCTCACCTGGAGCAGAGGGCACGAGATGCTGGGGCAGCAGATATTGGTTGTTGAACGGATACAGGTGGGGCGCTTCGGCTGCGGCCGTTCCGGGGGCCGACGGCGCGTCGTGCTGGCCCAACACGAACTCGCTACCGGTCTGCCCGGAGAGGTCCGGCAGCGCCGGTAGCCCTCCGATCGAGACCGGCGCTCCGGCTTGGGCCAATGGAAAGAGGGGGTTCGCCGGCGGCGGGGGCGGCGCAGGAGCAGGCTGATCAACCGGCGCCACGGGCTGGCTGTGCGCGGTTGCCGCCGACGCCACAGCGCTCGCCAGCAGCAGGCCCGCGAGCAGGGTTCTCACCTCACACCACCTTCGGGACGCCGTAATAGGCCACGATGTCATCGGCGGTCTCGGTCGAACTCGTCAGAACCGCGTAAGACCGCAGAAACGACTGACCGATGCAGCCGTCGATCTTGACGTGGACGTCCTTGACGGTCACACGGGGATCGGTCCCGGTGAAGTCCTTCTGAAGCAGTTGCACGTTGATGATCTCCCCCGGTTGCGGGAAGACCTCGATCTGCGCGGTCACCGGAAGGCGGGTATTGCCCAGACCGGTGGGCGTGACGGACGGGGTGATGCCGATGGACCCGTTCAGCTTCACGACGTTGAGGCTGATGCCGCAACCGATCTGATATCCCACCTCGAGCGTCCCCCCACTGAGTGGACTACCGCCGGCGCCGGCGATGCTGCCGACAAAAGTGGCGGCGACGAGGTACTCCCGCGACGACAGCGCTGTGGTGAGCGGGGCAACCGCGACCTGGGACTCGTCGCGAGCTGAGACCGTCAACTCCCAGCCGTCGGGCGTGACGACGGTCCCGGGCGGGCCGGACGGCACCGCACCGCCGGGGGCCGGTGCGACATCGCCGACCGGTTGCACGCCTGGGTCGGGCTGAGCCGACACCGGCGGTGCCGCAACACCGGCTATCCCGGACAGAGCTGCGGTGAAGGTCATCACCGCGGCGAAGGTACGCATGTCAGACCACCTTGACCTCTCCGGCGTAGGTGAGGACGTCGGACGTGTCTGCCGTCGATGCGGTCAGCGTGGCGTAGGACTGCAGGAATGACTGTCCGACGCAGCCGTCGATCTTGACGCGGAACCCGGTCACGGTGACCCGGGCCTCGGTGCCGGTGAATTCCTTCTCCCCCACCGGAACCAAGGTGACGGTTCCGGGACGCAGGTTGATCTTCGCCTGCCCGTTGATCGGAAACTCCACCGCGCCGATCACCGCATCGGGTCCGATGTTCGGGTTGGCGCCGACTGTTCCGAACAGCTCGACAGGCCCACCGATGATGCCGCAGCCTATGCGGTAACCGACCACGAGAGATCCGCCGGTGAGCTCGGCGCTTCCGTCACCTGTGACGGTGCCGGTGAAGGTACCTCCGACGAGATACTCGCGTGAGGTCAGCGCGGTGGTCAACGGCGCCACCGCTTCCTGGCTTTCGTTGCTTCCGGCCACCGTCAACGCCCACCCCTCGGGAGTCTCCAGGTATCCGGACGGGGCGGACGGTACCGCGCCGACGGCCGGTGGGGGCCCTACCTCCAAAGGTGCCGGAGCGGGCGGTTCCACGAGCGGTTGCGCAAAACCGTTCGCCGTCGAGGACATCAGCGCTACCGCGGCTGTCGCCATTGCGAACCCCCACCAAGCACGCATGTAGGAGCCTTTCCCCAATGTCAATTACTCCTGCATGATCAGGGCAGCGAGTGTCCAGACAGCAAACGGCTGGCGAATATTTCACTTTCCGCGCCGTCCGCCGGATCGTTGAACCACCGCCGGTCCGAAATCACCTGGTATTCATAGTCTCGCAGAGGATCGTCAGAGGGGCCGCCGACTTTTCGGACCCGAGTCAGAGGGGGGTGCATCATCGTCGGTCTGCGCTTCTTCACCTCGACCGTGGTGGTTTCGCTGGCATTTGCACCCATCTCGTCTGCACAACCGCCACAGGCCGCTCCCGAGGCCATATCCGCTTGTACACAGTTCGCGCGGGCGCTGGACCTCGCCGCGCTAAGTTATTCGGATTTCGCCAATGCCCTTGCGCTCGGCCAGGTCAACCCGAACTACGGCCACCCGACCGTCGCCATGAGCAACACATCCGGTCGTGCGGGTCTGCGCGAAGCCGCCGAACTAGCGCTGGCCGCGTCGCGCACGCCTGGTCTGGCTCGGGACGTCGCGACCCCCATGCGAGCCTGGTCGGTCCGCGCGGTCAAACTCCTGGTGCTCATGGGGCTGCGCGCTGACGTCGACCGCTTCAACGCCGCGGCGACCACGCTCAACGAGCACACCGAAATCGCGCAGATGGCGTGCGCACGCGCCGGGAGCCGCGCGTAGCCCGGACGTGCACACTAGGGGTCATGCGTGACTTCGACGTCGTCATCGTCGGGGGCGGTCACAACGGTCTGGTGGCCGCCGCCTACCTGGCTCGGGCCGGTCGCCGCGTCCAGGTGCTCGAGAAACTCGACCACGTCGGGGGTGCTGCGGTGTCGGCGCACATCTTCGACGGTGTCGACGCCCGACTGTCGCGCTACTCGTACCTGGTGAGCCTGCTGCCTCGCCGGATCGTCGACGACGTCGGCGCCCGGATACCGCTGGCCCGCCGCACGTACTCGTCGTACACACCCAACCCGGCAGACGGAGGTCGTACCGGTCTGCTGATCGGTCCGCAGTCCACGTTCGGCGCGGTGGGCGCGGCGGCCGACGAGGCCGGCTTCACCGACTTCTACCGTCGCTGCCGAGTCCTGACGACGCGGATGTGGCCGACGATGCTGGAACCGCTTCGCACCCGCGCGCAGATGTTCTCGATGGTGACCGACACCGGAGCCGACGCGAAGCGCACCTGGCGTTCCCTCGTCGATCGCCCCATCGGCGAGGCGATCACCGAGGCCGTGGACTCCGACCTCGTCCGCGGGGTGATGGCGACCGACGCGCTGATCGGGACGTTCGCCCACACCGGTGACGACAGGCTGCTGCAGAACGTGTGTTTCCTCTACCACCTGATCGGCGGGGGCAGCGGGGACTGGGACGTCCCGATCGGCGGGATGGGCGCGGTCACCGCCGCACTGTCAACCGCCGCATCCCACGCTGGCGCCGAAATCATCACCGGCGCCGAGGTTCTGAGCATCGATCCGGACGGTCGGGTGCATTACCGGCGCGGCGACGACGAGTACTCGGTGACCGGCGAGCAGGTGTTGGCCAACGTGGGGCCGGCCGTGTTGGCCCGGCTGCTCGGCGAGGACGATCCCGGCGTCACCCAGGGCGCGCAGGTCAAGGTGAACCTGATGTTGCGCCGGTTACCTCGTCTTCGCGACGACTCAGTCACCGCTGCACAGGCTTTCGGCGGTACCTTCCACATCAACGAGACACACAGCCAACTCGACGCCGCGTATCGCCGCGCCGTCGCGGGCTCGGTTCCGGCCCCACTGCCGTGTGAGATCTACTGCCATTCGTTGACCGACCCGACGATCCTGTCGGAGCCATTGCGCGCCTCCGGTGCGCAGACACTGACGGTGTTCGGGCTGCACACCCCGCACAGTCTCGTTTCCAGCTCGCCGCCCGACCAGCTCCGCGAGACGCTGACCTCCGCGGCGTTGGCGTCGCTGAACGCGGTGCTGGCCGAGCCGATCCAGGATGTGGTGCTCGAGGACCGTGCGGGGCGACCGTGTATCGAGACCAAGACAACCTGGGACCTGCAGAGCACGCTGGGAATGACGCACGGCAACATCTTTCACGGTGCGCTGCAGTGGCCGTTCGTCGACGACGACGCACCGCTGCGCTCACCCGCGCAACGGTGGGGCGTGGCCACCGGCCACGACCGGATCCTGCTGTGCGGTTCCGGATCCCGTCGCGGTGGCGCGGTCTCGGGCATCGGCGGCCACAACGCGGCGATGGCGGCTCTCGGCCGCTGAGAGGTGCGGGTCTAGGGCCCGGCTGCTGTGTCGAGGATTCGTCGCAGCGCAGCAAGATCGTCAGGGGCGAGCGACCTCAGCGACTGGGGCGCGGGGTCGTGAACCCCCTCGATGAGTCGCACCATGTCACGGCCGGCGTCGGTCAGCGACACCACCTTGCAGCGGCGATTGTCCGGGTCCACCTCACGCACGACCAGACCTCGCTCCTCCAGATCGTTGACGGCGACGGTCGCCGCCGGAGCGTCGACGGTGGCCGCTGCGGCGATCTCCTTGACCGTCATCGGATGGCGACTGAGCCGCTTGAGGATTCGGATCCGGCTGAACGGCAGCCCGGAGCGGTCGACGACCGCGCGGCGCCATCCGTCGCGGTTGTCGAGTACGAACGCGGACATACCGCGCCACACTTGGTCGGCCAGGTCGTCACCGGACATCGGCGGCCTCCGTGGGTCGATCCGTGCCCAGCACGAGTGGAGCCAGCCGATCGGCCGAGCGTTGGGCGCGTTCAGATGTCGAGTACAGGCCGGTGGCCAGGATCACCAGACCCAGGGCGATGCAGAAGAACCACAGCGGGTGGGCAGCTTTGGCGAATTCGGTGCCGTCGGTCGCCATCGCGCTCCCGGCGATCGAACCGCACAGTGCCACGCCGATCGACACTCCGACCTGTCTGCTGGTGGACGTGACGGCCGAGGCCGCGCCGGCGCGGTCCAGCGGCATCCCGCTGACCGCCGAGTTGGTGATGGGAGCATTGACCATCGAGAAGCCGATGCCGAACACAGCGAAGACGATCAGCAGCTCCCACACTGGTGTCGTCGCCGTCAGAAACGTCAGCATCGTCGAGGCCGCGACGATCAGCGTCCCGGCCAGCACCAGCGAGGGGCGGGCCCCGTAGCGCCCGACCAACCGTCCCGACAGCGGCGAGAACATCAGCGCGCCCACCGCGATGGGCAGGTAGATCAGCCCGGTGTGCATCGCCGAGAAGCCCCGCTCGCCTTGCAGATACAGCGACATCATGAACAGGAAGGCACCCCAGGCGGCGAAGGCGCAGATCGCGTTGATCACCGCGGAGGTGAACGGGATGCTGTAGAAGAATCGCAGATCGAGGAACGGGTCGGTGCGGCGCGACTCGTAGCGCAGGAACGCCACGAACGCGAGCAGGGCGACTGCAGCGCTGATCACGACGCGTGCGTTGCCCCACCCCAGAACGGGTCCCTCGATGAGTGCGTAGACGACTCCGAACAGGAACAACACGGCCAGCAGCTGACCGATCGGGTCGACGGTGCGCATGGTGGCCGACTTGGATTCCGGCACGAAGACCGCCGTCAGCACGATGGCGGCGGCACAGATGGGCAGGTTGATCCAGAACACCGACCGCCACGAGATGGTCTCGATCAGAAGGCCGCCGACGATGGGCCCCAGCGACATCGAGATGCCGACCACCGCGCCCCAGATTCCCAGGGCCCGGGCGCGTTCCACCTTGCCGGTAAAGATCTGCGAGATGATAGACAGCGCAACAGGATTCAGCATCGACCCGCCGATGCCCTGCAGTAAGCGGGCGGCGATGAGCGTTTCGATGGACGGCGCGAGGCTGCACGCCAGCGACCCGACGGCGAAGACGGCCAGCCCGGTCTGGAACACGCGTCTGCGGCCCAGCCGGTCGCCGGCCGCGCCGGCGAGCATCAGCAGCGACGCGAGTACCAGCGTGTAGATGTCCACGACCCACTGCAGCTGCGCCGGAGTCGCCGACAGATCGGTGCGGATCGACGGGAGCGCGACGTTGACGATGGTGGCGTCCATCGACACGATGAGCAGGCTCAGGCAGCAGGAGACCAGGATGATGGCCTTGCGCCGCGGCGTCATCGTGCCGACAGTTTCATTCACACAACTATTGTGAAACTACAACAGTTCGGTTGGCAAGCGACAGGAGTGTGACGCTCGCGGTGATTGGGCTAGCGCGAGTCGATCGCTACGTACGGGCGCTCGGTGTAGCCGGTGTAGATCTGACGCGGACGCCCGATCTTGTTGGGCTCGCCATGCATCTCGCGCCAGTGCGCGATCCAGCCCGGCAGGCGGCCCAGCGCGAACAGCACGGTGAACATCCGGGTCGGAAATCCCATCGCCCGGTAGATCACCCCGGTGTAGTAGTCGACGTTCGGGTACAGCTTGCGCTCGATGAAGAAGTCGTCGGTCAGCGCGATCTCCTCGAGCGTCTTGGCTATGTCCAGCAACTCGTCGTCACCGCCGAGCTTGCCGAGGATCTTGTCGGCCTGCTCCTTGACGATGCGCGCCCGCGGGTCGTAGTTCTTGTAGACGCGGTGGCCGAAGCCCATGAGCTTGACGTTGTCCTCGCGGTTCTTGACCTTCTTGACGAATGTCTTGACGTCGAAGTCGGCCTGGCGGATCTTCTCGAGCATCTCGAGCACCGCCTGGTTGGCGCCACCGTGCAGCGGACCCCACAGCGCGTTGATGCCGCCGGAGATCGACGTGAACAGATTGGCCTGCGAGGAACCCACCAACCGCACCGTCGAAGTCGAGCAGTTCTGCTCGTGGTCGGCGTGCAGGATGAACAGCATGTCCAGCGCGCGCACCATCTCCGGGTCGAGCTCGTAGGGTTCGGCGGGGAAGCCGAACGTCATGCGCAGGAAGTTCTCGACCAGCGTCAGCGAGTTGTCCGGGTACAGGAACGGCTGTCCCTCGGACTTCTTGTAGGCGTAGGCTGCGATGGTCGGCAGCTTGGCCAGCAGCCGGATCGTCGACAGCTCGACCTGCTCGTCGTCGAACGGATCCAGCGAATCCTGGTAGTAGGCGCTCAACGCGTTCACGGCGCTGGACAGCACCGGCATCGGGTGGGCGTTGCGCGGGAAGCCGTCGAAGAACCGCTTGAGGTCCTCGTGCAGCAGGGTGTGCCGCTGGATCTGCGTGGTGAACTTCTCCAGCTGCTCCTTCGACGGCAACTCACCGTAGATGAGCAGATAGCTGACCTCGATGAACGTCGACTTCTCGGCGAGCTGCTCGATGGGCACGCCGCGGTAGCGCAAGATGCCGGCATCCCCGTCGATGTAGGTGATCGCCGACTTCGTCGAGGCGGTGTTGACGAAGCCACCGTCGAACGTCGTGTATCCCGTCTTGGCCAGCAACGAACCCAGCGCGATGCCGTCGGCCCCCTCGGAGGCCTTGACGATGTCGAGCTCGAGCTCGCCACCGGGGTAATTGAGGA
>MDTD01065763.1_pt1 | contig 33019 bp, 27 predicted proteins | sample 811221 | NCBI WGS metagenome assembly MDTD01 (sample SAMN05326646, study PRJNA326480) | marine metagenome | isolation source: seawater | place: Pacific Ocean: South West | collected 2011
CGATCAATGAAATAAAAGAAAAGATTCATTACGAAGTTTCACGTACTGGCCCTCCAGAAGGATTCCCGAAATTTCATGACATTCCAAAAGGTCGTTATACCTCCGACGAGTTTTATGAATTGGAAATGGAATACATCTTTAACGATTCTTGGGTGATCGCTGGCCGCGTTGAAGAAATTCCGAACCCAGGAGATTACTTTACGTTTAAAAAACTTAAAGAACCAATGATTATTATCCGCGGTGCTGATGGTGCTATCCGCTGTTTTTATAACACCTGCCAACATCGTGGAGCTCCTGTAGTTAGAGAGGAAAAAGGATCTGACCGACGTCTCCGCTGCCAATACCATTCATGGACATATGACATAACAGATGGAACGCTCATAGCGTTACCTGATGAACGCGATTTCGTTGACTTAGATAGGTCAACTCGGAATCTTCCAAGGGTAAGTTGCGATACTTTCGGAGGATTTATATTTGTTAACAAAAACCCTGAAGCTGCGCCTCTTCTTGATTACCTTGGTGATGCAGCCCAGATGCTTGAACCTTTGCATTGCGAAAATCTTCGCGAGGTATATCGTCAAAGCATTGTTGTGCCCTGTAACTGGAAAGTGACCGCAGAGGCTTTTCTCGAGGTCTACCATTTTAAACATATTCATTCAAATAAAGATGGCTGGGCTGTTTTAGATAACCGTCGTGCTGTCATGGGCTTATTCGATGGTGGACACAGCAGAATGACAACAGGCTATTCAGAACAGCATGTCAAACGGCAAGGGATGGACTCTTGGGATGATTGGAAGCCGCTTGACAATGGCGACTTCGCTATTATCCAAACCGAAAATACAGATTTCTTAAACATGCTGGATTGCACGAGCACGGCAGTTAGTTATTTCCCTAACTACATTATTCCTCTAGGATCTTTCGGTTTCCCTGTTCTTCTTTTCTGGCCAATCGACAAAAGAAATACTTTATTGGAATGGTGGTATTACGCACCTAAAGACTGGGAAGGAGACGTGTTACCATCTCACTGGAAGATCCGCTCTGAGCAGTTCGACCAGATAATGGATGAGGATAAGTACAACATGGCTCCCATGCAAGAATCACTAGAATCTCCAGCATTAACTGGAATCCCCATCAACTATCAGGAACGAAGAATCTGGCATTTGCATGAGCAGATAGATAGGAAAATAGGAGAAGAACAAATCCCAGAACATCTCCAAGTTGAGAAGCTCCTCGCTCCTTATATAGAGAGTGCATAGAGAAGCAATGCTAAATTTTCAGGAAATCTTTCATATAGGAATACGAGTTCCAAATCTTCGACTAGCTATGGATGAGATGGGGGAATCTTTGGGAGTTACATGGGCTGAAGCAGTTGAGAATCCAGGTCAAAGCCTTTGGACTCCTGAAGAAGGTCAGCAAGAGCTTCCGCTTAAATTCGTTTACTCATGTGAAGGCCCTCAACACTTAGAACTCTTAGAAGGACCAGAGAATAGTATCTGGGACGGGAGAACCGATCCAGGAGTGCACCATGTAGGGGTATGGGTGGACAGTGTTGAAGACGAAACTAACCGATTGCTTGAACTTGGGTGGACCCTACTGGCTTCTGCCCTATCTCCTGAAGAAGGCTATGGAGGGATGACTTATCTTGCCCCACAAAATGGAACAATCGTAGAACTCGTTTCGGCGGCTATCCGACCACGATTTGAACAGTGGTGGGCCGGCAACCCACTGTTTTAGATTAGAGCGATTCTTTAACCGAAGAGCTCAAAGAGTTCATTAAATGCTTGAAATTGACCTCCGCTGGTAGATGAGGGGACCAGTATTGGGGTTGTCAGTCCAGCCTCATACCAAGCTTCCAAGCCATCGAGCACTTCGTTATGGGAACCGAAAAGCGATACATCAGCCAGCCATTGTTCAGTCATTAATGCTGGCAATTGTGCCCTATCACCTTCTGCAATGGCTTCCTCAATCGCCGCCATCTCTTTCGTATAACCTGCTGCTTTCCAGTAATTTCTATAATTCGGTAACTGGACATACATTGTTAAAGTTCTTCGGTTAACTTCCATAGCTGCATCTCGGTCGTTTGAAATACAGGTCGGGATCATCCCGCCTATGAAAAAATCTTCTGGAATGGTATGCACAGATCGCATCCGATCGATTGCTGCTGGTAGAGCGCTGCGAGCACCATTTGCTAGAACAACTCCATCAGCTACCTCAGCTCCTAAAGCCATCATTCGATCTCTCATGGCCGCTAAAACTAGTGGAGGTAGATCTCCTGTACGTGAGGCCGCCTTGTACTCTTCTACAAAAGCGCGCATATCACTTAATGGCTTTCCGGTAGAAACGCCGAGCTTCTTATTCATTGGAGCATGGCTTACCCCAACCCCAAATCGGAAACGCTTTCCTGAAATTTCAGAGATAAAGGCGGCAGAAGCTGCAAAATCCTCTACATGGCGAGTATAAATGTTCACAATTGATGTTCCGAAAGGAATATTTTCTGTTTCTGCAGCTATCCCATGGCATAGCCCCACAGCATCACCGAAACTAGGACAGTAGATTCCAGAAAATCCTTGCTTTTCGATCTCGATGGCAAGATCTAATGTTGCTCGTCGCCTGCCTGGAACAGCTGCAAGGGAGACGGCAGGTAATGCCCTACTCAATACGCATTCCAGAGATGGCTCGGCTAACCACAAGTTGTTGTATTTGTTCCGTTCCTTCGAAAATGTCATGAATTTTTGCGTCACGGTGCCAACGTTCAACTGGATACTCACGGGTGTAGCCATATCCTCCGAGAATCTGAATAGCCCGTTCTGTTACCCATGTAGCTACGCGACCTGCTTTTAGTTTTGCCATCGACCCTTCGGCATTTTTAAATTTGCGCTGCTTACCAAGCCAAGCTGCTCGCCAAGTAAGCATCCGAGTCGCATCTATCTCCGTGGCCATATCCGCCAGCATGAATGCAATAGCTTGATTTTGGATGATTGGCCGTCCAAATGCATGTCTTTCTTTTGCGTATTCTAGGGAATACTCATAGGCAGCTCTGGCAACACCAAGCGCCTGCGCAGCAACTGCGGGGCGAGTAGCTTCGAAGGTTTGCATAGCGGCCTGAGCGTTACCTTTCTTTCCTTCACGGACTCGTGCGAGCCGTTCATCTAGTTTTTCTTTGCCGCCCAGTAAGCAGCTACCAGGCACCTTTACGTTGTCAAGAACTACCTCAGCTGTATGACTAGCTCGAATACCATGTTTTTTATACTTCTGGCCTTGACTTAGTCCTGGTGTGTTTGGGGGGATAACGAAACTTGCATGCCCTTTTGATCCAAGGTCTGGGTCTACAACTCCTATCACTACATGGATATCAGCTATTCCTCCATTAGTAATCCAAGCTTTTGTACCATTAAGCGTCCACTCGTCTTTTGCTTCATCATATTTTGCTGATAGACGGTACCCGCCTACATCAGATCCTGCGTCGGGTTCAGACGCGCAAAATGCTCCCAGTTGGAGATTGTTTGCGTCCCCATAGCATTGGGGTACCCATTCCATTACCTGCTCAGGTGTACCTGAGGATGCGATTCCTGCGGCTGCTAGGCCAGATCCCATAATTGCCATTCCGATACCTGCGTCACCCCAAAAAAGCTCTTCAAGAGCAACACACATGGTAAGGCCAGTTGGGTCGTTCCACATTGCTTCCGCCATGAATTCCCAGCCATAGAGACCTATTTGCGCGGCTTGCTCAACTATCGGATATGGAAATTCCTCTCGCTCATCCCATTCTTCAGCTGCTGGTCTTACGACTTCTTCGGCAAAACCATGAACCCAGTTTTGAATACCTAACTGATCTTCATTTAAAGCCAATGAAAATTCTGTCTTTATATCTTCCTTTGTTTCTTCTGAAACATCTGTCATAGCCACCGCGTTCTATAAAGTTATATTCTTCTCTGATATCAAATTAGCCTTTGAGGCCGTTATTTCAAACTTAAAGAAATGTAACAAAAGTCACCTTTCTTTATCTCTAACATCACTCGCTCCCTAAACGCCATTAGCCTTATTTTGATGGCACAAGTAAATAGACTTCCCGAACTACCTCCAGCATACAACCCATCAGAAACCGAGACGGTTGTTTCAGCAGCATGGAAGCAACATAATGTCTTCCACGCTGACGCTAATGAATCAGAAGATCCTACATACTCGATTGTTATTCCCCCTCCAAATGTGACAGCAGCACTTCATCTAGGTCACGCACTCAACAACACGCTTCAAGATGTTCTAATTCGGTTCCATCGCATGAAAGGGAAATCAACACTTTGGATGCCAGGAACAGACCATGCTGGAATCGCCACTCAGACTGTCGTTGAGAAACGGCTTCTTACTCAAGGAACAAGCCGCCTTGAAATCGGCAGAGAAGAATTCTTGAAAGTTACTCAGGACTGGAAAGACGAATACGAAGAAATCATAATCAACCAGTTAATTTCGATGGGAGCTTCGTGCGACTTTGATCGAACACGTTTCACGATGGATGAAATGTGTGCAACAGCAGTAAGGCACGCGTTCTTCATTTTATTTCAAGATGGTTTGATCTATAGGGGTAAACGCTTGGTTAATTGGGATCCAGTAACTAGAACAGCTTTAGCCGACGATGAAGTTGAGATGGAGGAAATCGAAGGACACATGTGGTACTTGAAATATCCTCTCGAGGATGGTTCTGGACATGTGACTGTAGCAACAACGCGTCCTGAAACGATGCTCGGAGACACCGCTGTCGCTATCAATCCAAAAGATGCCAGAGCGGAAGAGCTAGTTGGGAAAACTATCATGCTTCCAATAGTTGACCGTATTATCCCCATAATTGCCGACGACTACGTAATTATGGAAGATGAGGAAAGTGATGACCCAAAGGCCAAATTCGCATCAGGTTTCCTAAAAGTCACTCCCGCACATGACCCGAACGACTGGGATATAGGCATACGGCATGATCTCGATGTAATAAACGTACTGGGGCCAGATGGAAGTATCTCTGACGAACATGGTTGGGATGACATCTCGCCTTCGGCAAGGCAATTTGTTGGTTTATCAAGGGAAGAAGCTAGAGCGGCAATAGTTGACTGGTTTGATAGCCAAGATCTATTAGCTGAGGTTAGACAGTACACCCATTCAGTTGGGCATTCCTATCGAAGCCACGCCCCTATCGAGCCATGGTTAAGTGATCAATGGTACGTTGCTGTCACTGATGACAAGTTAAGAGGATCCGCATTGCGAGCTCAACGGCCTGATCAAGTCCCTGACTTACCAGGCGGGGTTTCTGAACGGAGTTCCTTATCAGGTGATGGTGAACTTGCTTTTTACCCCAATAGATATGCAAGAACTTATTACTCGTGGCATGACGGAATACGTGATTGGTGTATCTCTCGTCAACTTTGGTGGGGTCATCAGATTCCCGTCTGGAGTCGGATTAGCAATATAGCTAACAGCCCAATCCCTTTAGACGAAATAGATCTCGACCAAGCTACTCCGGTTGAAAGTGACTGGGTTTCTTTAGGCGCCGCTCATGTGATCCGGAGAATAAATGAGTCAGAGATCGAAGAGGCTATATGTGTTCCGCCAGAGACCACTCTTCAACGAATGAACACGGTGAATACGCCTATTTCTGAAACTGAGTTAATTGATATCCTTGAAAAGGACGGATTCACAAGAGATCCAGATGTTTTAGATACTTGGTTCTCATCAGCCTTGTGGCCTATGTCCACGATGGGATGGCCATGGCCTGAGGACTTCCCGGAGGCGATCGGACTTTTAGAAAAGTACAATCCGACCTCAGTACTATCGACTGCTCGAGAAATCATCACTCTTTGGGTAAGTAGAATGGTTATGTTCAATCGTTACTTTCTTGATGGGCAACTCCCATTCCGAGATGTCTTTATACATGCAATGGTCCAAGATGGCCATGGACAGAAAATGTCAAAGAGCCTAGGAAACGGTGTAGACCCGCGAGACATAATCTTCACGCACGGTGCTGATGCGATGCGATTTACTCTGGTTCAAATGACGACAGACACTCAAGATGTTCGAATGCCTGTAGACATGATCTGCCCGCACAGCGGTGAAGCTTTTACTCCTGAATTTATTAATAGCCCATCTGGAGCGATCGTTGCAGCCCCAGAGCAAACATCCCCAACCGATCCATCAAAGAAGATGGTTAGTGCTTATGGTGTTGCTGCAGGCATCGTTAATCCAACTGAGCAAATGCCGCTTGCGAGAAATTCATCTGGGAAATTTGATCTAGGCAGAAACTTTGCAAACAAATTATGGAACGCCACACGATTTGCTCTAAAGAGAACAGACCATTCAGTACTTATTGAAGAACCTATAGATATTACCTCTAGACCTTTTGCAGATCAGTGGATCGTCGCTCGCCTGGCTGAGACTATTTCAAGACTCGAACAGGCTATGGAAAACTACCAATTTAATGTATACGCCGACACCCTTTATGATTTCGTCTGGCACGATGTCTGTGACAGGTATCTCGAAATAATCAAACCATCAATTGATAAAGACCCTGAACAACAAGTCGTCCTTACCTGTCTACTTGATTCGGTTCTGCGAATTATGCATCCAGTCTGTCCATTTATTACTGAAGCTCTCTGGCCGCACGTAACACAAGCACGTTGTGGAGAAGCAACTGGTATCGCTCTAAAGCATTCAGAGCTTTTGGCTTCCGCTACTTGGCCTGAAGTCGACGCAACTCTAAATTCTTCAGAGACTATGGAGCTGTTTGATCGATCCGCTCTTCTTGTGAACCTTGTGCGTTCAGTTCGTGCCGAGCAGAATGTCAAACCGAGGCAATTAATCACGCTTTACGTCCCTGAACAAATTCAAAAGCTTCTGTCTATAACTGGAGGACTAGTTGAAGTCTTAGCCGGTATAGGTCAAATTCAACCTCTCTCTGAACATTCAAATGAAATAACGAGCCCTTTAACGTTCGAAGGCTCTGAGATACTTCTTGCTGGATTAATTGACACTGTTGATCTTCAGGCACAGCGCGATCGACTAGCAAAACTAATCAGTGAGAAATCTAAACAAATTGAGGGCTTCGAATCTCGCTTATCAAACCCGGGATACTTAAACAATGCGAAAGAAGAACTAATTGATGAAACTAAGTTGCTTCTAGAGAATGCAAAGGCTGATTTAGCTGCAGCACAAGCTTCACTTGAAAAGCTTAAATAATCTCTAAGGCCCTTCGCTGCCATCTGAATTAATCCAGACAGTTCGCTGAGGAAATGGCATTTCGATCCCAGCTTCATCAAAAGCTTCTTTAATCCGAAGACGAAGTTCTCTCGCAACCGCCCACTGTTCCGAAGCATCGGTTTTTGCGACAAGTCGTAGCGTTATTCCGTCAACTCCTAGATTCTGTACACCTAGAACCATTGGTTCTTCAATAATGTCACCGGCTGTAAATTCTTCATCCTCCCATAGGCCCATAGCAACGTCCTTAAGTACCTGCTGAGCTTTTCTCAAGTCTGTATCGTACGCTACGTCGATATCGAGTAAGGCTCGAGCCCATACTTGAGACTTATTTCCTACACGAGCGATCTCTCCGTTTGGTATATACCAGATGCTTCCATCACCGTCGCGAAGGATCGTTGTTCTAAGTGTGACTCGTTCAACCGTTCCGGAGACCAGACCAACGTCAATTGAGTCTCCAACTCCATATTGGTCTTCGACGAGCATAAACATCCCAGAAAGAAAATCCTTTACGATAGATTGAGCCCCAAAGCCAACAGCTACACCCACAATGCCGGCTCCAGCGATCAATGGACCCAGATTAATCCCTACCTCTCCAAGGATCATTAATACAGCGACAGTCCAAATTACGAGATTTGCACCACTAGAAAGAACAGAAGTAAGCGTTTCAGTTCTTGCCTTGTTACGTTCTTCTTGTTGTTCGTCAACAAGCATCTTCCCTGCTTTTGCCTTCTTTAAATGCTCAAGCGCTCTGTTCTTTTTATCATCGGTAAGTTTTTCGCCAAAATGTTTCACAGCTCTCTTCATCACACGGGAAACAATGAAGGCAGCTATGAAAACGATGATTATTTTCAAAGGTCTATCAACTGCCCAGCCCACTATCGATGCGAGATTCTTGTTATTTGATGCATTGAAGACCCATTCGCAGATTTGGCCAGGGTCGTTTCCACAAGCATCGATAAGGCTATCTGATTCGATTTCGGTGTTTTGGAGTAACGCTAATAAATGTGAACTCATGCCCAAAGAGTAGAGACTCTTCGCCGCAAGCTCAGTGATGGTCCAAGAAAAAACAAACAAGATAGATTTAGATTATAAATATATATATTTTTCACATATAATTTATATATAATTCTGTGAATATCATAGGAATAAGGATTTACATGACAACATACCGGATAGGCCAAGTGGCAAATTTGCTTGCTGTAAGTGTGGACACTGTAAGAACGTGGATAGATGAAGGCCGGATCACGGCTACTCGATCTGACGGAGGACATAGGATCATCGACGGGAAAGACCTCGCTCAATTTCTTCAACAAACTGCAGATCTTGAGTCTGATCATGGACAACGCATATCCGCTCGAAATCGTTTCGTCGGCCTAGTAACTAAAGTCCTTCAAGATGGAGTGATGGCCCAAATCGAAATTCAGGCAGGCAGCCATCGCTTTGTTTCGCTTATTTCATCTGAAGCAGCTCAAGAGATGAATCTTGAACAGGGAGTACTTGCTGCAGCGGTCGTTAAGTCAACAAACGTCGTAATCGAGCTTCCTTAGTTTGGCATTGTCACTATGAAAAAAAGCCATTCTAGTGAACTACCTATCGCATTGGTAGGGGTAATGATTTTTTCTGGACTCATTAGCTTCCTAACAGGGTGCAGTCGTGAGAAAGCAGATATAAGAATAATGGCAGCTGCTTCCCTATCCGATGTTTTTTTGGAGATATCAGAAGCCTTCGAAGCTGAAACAGGATTAAGTACTTCTCTTTACACAGCTGGTAGCGCAACCTTGGCCACCCAAATTACCGAAGGCGCAGAAGCAAATGTAATAGCACTAGCGAATGAACAAACAATGAACCGAATCGTTGATTCCGGACATGTGGAAACCGAATTTCAAATTCAAATTTTCGCAAGTAACCATCTGGCCTTAGTGACTCCTTTACAAAACCCTGGATCCATAACCTCATTTTCTGACATCCAAGGAAAAAAACTGGCAGTGTGCTCCCAGGTAGTACCTTGCGGTGCTCTTTCATACGCGTTCGCTGAACAAGAAGACATTCGACTCGACCCAGTGTCAATGGAACCGAACGTCCGGTCTGTTAGAACAAAGGTGGAACTGGGGGAAGTAGATGCCGGCCTGATTTATATATCTGACGTGACTTCCAAGATGAAGGTAATCGATATTCCGGAACTAAAAGACCTCAAAACCATGTACCCCATTGCTGTGCTAAGACCAGCTGAATTAACAGCGAAAAAATTTATGGACTTTGTCCTTTCGCAAAGTGGACAGGCGATCCTTAATAATCACGGGTTTGGGAAATCATATGAAAACTAGAAGACTAGTCATAGTACCTCCTCCTATTGCGATATTTAGCACATTTGCAATGCTGCTTATTCTTTTACCGTTTATTGGGTTAGCACAGAGAACACCTTGGAATTCTTTTCTTTCAATTCTCGGTGAGACCTCAGTTCGAAGTGCTATTTCTTTATCTCTATTAGTCGCAACCGTCTCAGCCTTTATCTGCCTGCTCCTTGGACTACCTCTCGGGTGGATCCTAGCCCGGTCTCATAGCTCCTGGATCAGACTTCTAAGGGCAATAGTGCTCTTACCGATGGTGCTGCCTCCAGTAGCTGGAGGAACTGCTCTTCTATTTGCTTTAGGGCGTCGAGGGTTTGTTGGCCAAAAACTTGATCAATGGTTTGGTTTAACACTCCCATTTACAACAGCAGGAGCAATAGTCGCGGCAACTTTCGTTTCACTCCCCTTCTTTGTTCTTGCAATCGAAGCATCAATAAAAGATGTTGACAGCGACTACGAGGAGAGTGCCATGAGCCTAGGCTCAAGCCCGACACGCACCTTCTTTTCTATAACGATTCCTTTGATAAAAACAGGTCTAATTACTGGACTTACACTTTCATGGGCTCGAGCTTTAGGCGAATTCGGGGCAACAATTACCTTTGCAGGGGATAACCCAGGCAGAACCAGAACACTACCATTAGAACTGTTCGTAGCTTTGGAGAGTGACCCAAATCGGGCTGTGGTGATTGGGATGATTATGGTAACAATCTCACTTGGCGTTCTTATCACCCTACGCGGCAGATGGATAGGGCAAAAGTGAAAGCGCTAGAACTAGACGGGGAAACTGCTTTAGGTTTTAATCAACTCAGCTATAGCCTCCAGGTAGAAAAAGGAGAACATATAGTTGTAATAGGGCAAAACGGCGCAGGGAAATCTGCACTCCTTCGTATACTCGCAGGGCTACTGCCACTTACAAAAGGAACCTTGAAAATTGATAATCAGTTGGTCGATCAGCCAGAAAGCCACACCTTTCTTCCGGCTCACAAACGACCCACCGTCCTTCAACTACAAACAGGTGCAGTTTTTCCACACCTAAACGTAACAAAGAATATCGCCTACCCACTCCGACAGATGAAAGTCGAACCCAAAATAGCTCGGAGTATCATTGAAGAATCAATCGAACGATTTGAACTTTCTGAAATACGTAACCGCCTCCCAAGCACACTTTCAGGAGGTCAACTATCTAGAGTCGCGCTTGCAAGATCTCTTGCAGGTAGCCCCGGTATTCTTTTACTTGATGAGCCCACTTCTTCAATTGATATTGAGGCTTCATCATGGATCGGAGAATTCCTAAAAGGCCTTCAAACAACTCTTGTCCTTGTCTCTCATAATCCAGTAGAAGCTCTTCTGATTGGAAAAAAGATGGTAGTCATTGACAATGGAACGGTTATCCAAAGAGGTACACCCGTGGATGTTTCTACCCAACCCGTGAACTCATGGGTAGCAAAATTTCTTAACCTAAACCTTCTCTCAGCTAGCGTAAACGAGTTTGAAGCAAACGTTCACGGGGGAGGCTCACTACGCCTTGCTGAAAAGTGGAATGGAGAAGTCAATATCAGTTTCTCTTCTTCGGCCGTTTCGCTCTATACAGATCCTCCTGATGGGTCACCTCGGAATGTATGGGAAGCTACCGTTAGTGCTCTTCACGCAGCTGGTGAAATAGTCCGAGTCGGATTAGCAGGCCCATTCGAAGCCACAGCGATAATCACAAAAGAATCATTGCATCACCTTGATCTGCGCCTTGGGTCGAAATGCTGGGCAGCCATCAAAGCAAATGAACTTAATGTCATCCCTAAGCGAACTTTACGCTAAAAAGTATGTATGGAAAATTTCGCTACTGCTGACCTTCTTGATCAATTCCCTGAAACCGAAGTTCTTCTCCCAGGCCTTTCTACTTTCGGGGGAAAGCCATGTTTCTATGGACAAGCTCAAACGGTTACAGCTCCAGAAGATAATTCATTTGTTCGTAAAGCTTTAGAGGGACCAGGAGAAAACCGAGTACTGGTGGTTGACGGTGGAGGATCTACCCTTTGCGCCCTTTTGGGGGATCAACTTGCACAACTAGCTTTCGACAATCAATGGGCAGCCGTTATTGTCCATGGCTATATTCGGGATTCGCAAGTAATTGCAGACATACCGATCGGTGTAAGGGCACTTGGAACAATTCCTAGACGAAGCATCAAACGAAATAAAGGCTCCATTGGAGAACCTGTTCATTTTTTGGGAGTCACCATAAACCCTGGATTATGGGTCTATGCAGACTCAGATGGGGTTATCATTTCTAAACCAAATCTACTTCTATAAAATTTCTTAAAAAATATTTCAATAACTATTGACATAGGTGTAGTTACAAGGGTGTAATTAGTATCTGGCAAGTTTCTTAAAGAAACGATGAATGTCAGAGCCGTGACTACAAGGCAACCAAAGAACTTGTTGCAGGTGTCTCGGTAATCAGGGCCCAAAGAAGTTCCGGGCTAAAGCTGGGGGATATTTAGGAGAACAACAAGTGGCACTTTCTGAACCATCTGTAGATACTGAAACAGAAGATACTGAAACAGAAAAAATACAAAACGAAGAAGAAGCGGAACAAACCATAACTGAAGTTCCGAATCTTGCAGAAAGCCCTCCAAGCCTCGCTTCTACTGTTGATGGGATTGAGTCCAATCTCAGCATGCGTGTTAAAAAACGAAATGGCGACTTAGAAGAAGTAGACGTAAATAAAATTGTGAATGCGGTAGCACGTTGCGCCGAAGGCCTACCTGGGGTCGACCCGATGCGAGTTGCTACAAGAACTATCTCCGCTCTCGCAGATGGAGCGACTACACGCGAGCTAGACGAACTGTCAATACGAACTGCTGCAGGCCTCATTGTCGAAGAACCTCGATACTCCCGTTTAGCCGGTCGCCTTCTTTCGACCTATATAGATAAAGAGGTTAGAAATCAAAACATTCCATGGTTCACAGAATCAGTCTCACGCGGACATGAACTTGGGGTAATTGGTGACAGCGCTCTAGCTTTCGTATTGGAACACGCATCAACACTCAACGCTGCTGTTGACTCGAGCAGGGATCAAAATTTTGAGTTCTTCGGCCTGCGAACAGTTTACGATAGGTACTTACTTCGCCACCCTGAAACAAGGGAAGTTATTGAAACTCCACAGTATTTTTTCCTCCGAGTTGCATGTGGCCTTTCACAAAACGTAGAAGAAGCAGTTGGGTTCTATGATCTTATGTCCTCTTTGGCATACCTTCCTTCCAGCCCCACGCTATTTAATTCTGGAACGACCCATCAGCAACTATCAAGTTGTTACCTTCTCGACTCCCCAGAGGATTCCTTGGAAGGCATCTACAAGAGGTACACGGATATTGCTCAACTTTCAAAGTTCGCCGGTGGTATCGGAGTAGCATGGCACCGAATCAGGAGTCAAGGAAGCCTGATACAAGGAACCAACGGTCTGTCTAACGGGATAGTACCTTGGCTAAAAACACTTGATAGTTCAGTCGCCGCAGTGAATCAAGGAGGAAGGCGAAAGGGAGCTGCATGCATTTATCTAGAGACTTGGCATGATGACGTTGAAGACTTCCTCGAGTTAAGGGACAATACAGGTGATCATGCTCGAAGGACCCATAATCTCAATATTGCGAACTGGGTTCCTGACCTCTTCATGACGCGGGTAGAGAACGACTGGCAATGGAGCTTATTTGACCCTAAGAAAGTTCCCCACCTCACTGACCTTTTCGGGGATGAATTCGAGAAAGCATACATAGAGGCTGAAGAGGCAGAACTATATGAGAGGCAAATTCCCGCTCGAGATCTCTATACAAAAATGATGCGGACTCTTGCCCAAACCGGAAATGGGTGGATGACATTTAAAGATGCATCAAACCTCAAATGCAACCAAACCGGAAATGAAGTTAAGACAGCGGATAAAGAAGAACCTGCAAGAGTGGTCCACCTATCAAATCTGTGTACAGAAATCATTGAGGTAACAAACCAGTCTGAAACAGCTGTTTGTAATCTTGGGTCTGTAAACCTCGGATCTTTTGTAACCCAAAATGACGAAATGAATTTTAATTATGAGCAGCTTGGAGAGACAGTTCGTCAGGTCGTACCATTTCTTGACCGGGTCATCGATATCAACTTCTACCCGATAGGTGAAGCCAGCACGTCTAATAATCAATGGCGTCCTGTCGGACTTGGGCTCATGGGGCTTCAAGATGTGTTTTTCAAAATGGGCGTAGCTTTCGATTCAGAAACTGCAAGAGAAGTATCAAAAAGAATTAGCGAAGAAATATATTTCAACGCGCTCTGGGCTTCAACTGAGCTTGCAGAAGTAAGCGGACCTCATGACACGTTCCCGCTAACAAGGGCTGCAAAGGGTGACCTCCAGTTCGATTTATGGGGGATAGAGCCTACTGACCCTGAACGGTGGCAAACGCTCCGAGACCGTATAGAGAAGTATGGATTACGCAACTCCCTGATGATCGCTATTGCTCCAACGGCGACCATAGCTTCCATAGCTGGATGCTATGAGTGCATTGAACCGCAGGTTTCTAATTTGTTTAAGCGCGAAACACTATCTGGTGAATTCATGCAAATTAATAAATACCTAGTTAAAGAACTTCAAGCCAGAGGACTATGGGATGAAGAAATGCGTAAAGATCTCATACTCAATGAAGGCTCGGTTCAAGATGTCGACAGAATCCCAGATGACCTAAAAGAGGTATATAGAACAGCTTGGGAAATACCGATGAAATCTTTAATAGAAATGGCAGCTGATAGAGGAGCTTTTATCGATCAAAGTCAATCATTGAATTTATTCATGGAATCCCCAACGATAGGAAAATTAAGTTCAATGTACATGTACGCATGGAAACAAGGTATAAAAACTACCTACTACCTCCGATCAAGGCCTGCAACAAGAATCAACCAAACAACAGTAAGTACAAAACCAGAAACTCCACCAGATGGAGAAGCTCAGGGGTTCAAGAATGAGGAAGAGCTCGCTTGTTCCCTAGAGAACCCTGAATCCTGCGATTCATGTCAATAACGAAAGGAGAAACCCATGGCTCTAGCAGAAGATAACTCTGTCCCACTCACCCCCGAACCAGAGATTCCTAATACTGTAGAAGAACCTTCCCAGCCATTACCCTCAAGGCCAGAAAATATTCTTGACCCTGGTTTTAATCTCACTCTTCGACCTATGAAATACCCGCAGTTCTTTGAAATGTACAAAGATGCAATCAAGAACACATGGACCGTTGATGAAATAGACTTCTCAGATGACTTGGTAGATCTTCGGAATATGCTGCCAGCAGAAAAACACCTCATCAATCGCCTTGTAGCATTCTTCGCAACTGGAGATTCGATAGTGGCTAACAATCTTGTTCTTAACCTCTATCGGCACATAAACGCCCCAGAAGCGCGAATGTATTTAAGTAGGCAGCTCTATGAAGAAGCCCTCCATGTGCAGTTCTACCTGACTTTGCTTGATAACTACATTCCTGACATAAAGGAAAGAGAGCAGGCATTTGCAGCTATAGAAAATATTCCCTCTATTAAACAGAAAGGCGACTTCTGCTTTAAATGGATGGGAACAATGGAAGACCTTGAAGAAGTAAGGACTGAAGAGGATCAGCGAACTTTCCTTCTAAACCTTATTTGCTTTGCTGCCTGTATCGAGGGCTTATTCTTCTTTGCAGCATTCGCCTACGTATATTTCCTAAGGAGTAAAGGCTTATTAAACGGGCTTGCGGCCGGAACTAATTGGGTTTTCAGAGATGAAAGCTGCCATATGAATTTTGCTTTCGAAGTAGTGAATACCGCCCGTAAACAGCAACCAGAACTATGGACGCCTGAACTTATGGAAGATATCCGAAACATGCTCCAAGAAGCTGTCGAATGCGAAATGAAGTTCGCAGAAGATGTATTGGGTGGCGGAGTTAATGGGATGAGCCTCAAAGATACAAGAGAATATCTTCAATTTGTCGCTGACCAACGTTTAATGCAACTTGGACTTGAGCCTATATACCGCTCAAAAAACCCATTTGACTTTATGGCTCTCCAAGACGTTCAAGAGCTTACTAATTTCTTTGAAAAAACCGTTACGTCTTATCAAGTAGGCGTCGAAGGAGACGTCGCTTTCGACGAGGATTTCTAATAGTTCTCCAGTCCCCCAACTGGATCAGACAAGCCCGGCGCCTTTGGCGCCGGGCTTGGATATTCTAGACCTCTTCTTTATTCCATTTCGTTAAATGCAGATAGAACTCTGTCTGCAGCACCAACGGGGGTCATAGAGCCATCGTTTACGTGTTTTTCTAAATCTCCTATGGTTGCAGCAATTTTTGGATCCTCGCGCATTCGATAGATAAGACGGTCTTCAATCAAGGCCCACATCCATCTAACTTTCTGACCTGACCTACGAGATTCCCAATCACCAGAGGCAATCATTAAAGCGCGGTGTTCAGAAATTTTCTCCCAGATAGCTTCTACTCCCTGACCCGTCAATCCGGAACTAGTCATTACCGGAGGGGTCCAATTGGGATTCGTGGGAGTTAACAATTCTATAGCTGATTGATATTCTCTGGCTGCTTGACGAGCTCTTAATTCATTCTCCCCATCGGCTTTATTGACCACAAGTAAATCAGCTATTTCTAATACTCCCTTCTTGATGCCTTGAAGGGCATCTCCGGCCCCAGCTATTAGAAGAACAAGAAAAAAATCAACCATATCAGCGACAAGGGACTCACTTTGACCAACCCCAACTGTTTCAACTAGAACGACATCGAATCCGGCTGCTTCTAGAACAACTATAGTTTCCCTAGTTCTTTGGGTTACGCCCCCCAAAAGTCCAGAAGCAGGAGAGGGACGAATAAAGGCTTCTTTGTTGGACGAAAGACGATCCATCCGGGTTTTGTCTCCAAGAATAGAACCCCCAGAAATTGAACTTGATGGGTCAACGGCTAGAACAGCAACACGGTGACCTCTTTCCGTAAGTAGTGTTCCTATTTCATCTATAAAAGTACTCTTTCCCACGCCCGGAGCTCCGGTAACTCCAATTCGGCTTGATGAGCCAGAATGAGGCAACAGCGTTTCGAGCAATCTCCCAGCATGACCGAAGTCATCTTTGTTTCGACTCTCAACAAGAGTTATTGCTTTACCAATCCATGTTCTGTCTCCAGCTAGAACTCCGGCAACTATCAAGTCAAGTTCAGATGCTTCCACTTCATAAACCTATCTTCTCAAGTAGCTCCAAAGCCGCATCGGCAATAACTGTACCGGGGGGGTAAATTGCTGCAGCACCAGCGTCATATAGCTCTTCGTGGTCTTGAGGAGGAATCACTCCACCAACGACAATGAGAATGTCACCACGCCCTAAATCTTCCAAGGCTGATTTCAACTCAGGAATTAATGACAAATGACCTGCAGCTAATGATGAAACTCCCAATACATGAACATCTGCTTCCACTGCCTGCTGCGCAGCCTCTGCTGGAGTTTGGAAAAGTGGCCCAACATCAACATCAAAGCCCAAATCTGCAAATGCTGTAGAAATAACTTTTTGACCTCGGTCATGTCCATCTTGTCCGACTTTAGCAACAAGTATTCTCGGCCTCCTTCCATGTTTTTGGTCAAACGCTTCAGTTGCTTCCCTTACTTTTTCTATCACTTCGCTGCTCTCCCCTACTTCACTTTTATAGACTCCAGAAATAATCCGGATTTGCGACCTGTGTCGTCCATAGACCTTCTCCAATGCTTCACTTATCTCTCCCACGGTTGCATGTTGTCGCGCAGCATTAATTGAGAGTTCCAGCAAATTACCTATACCCTTTTCAGCTGCGTTAGTTAATCTCTCCAAGGCATCTTGACATCTGGTTTCCTCGCGTTCCTCTTTTAGCAGTTTAAGTTTTTCAATCTGAGCTAAGCGAACACCAGCATTGTCAACTTTGAGAAGGTCGATTTGTTCTTCATCTTCGAGGCGAAACTTGTTTACACCGATGACAGGCTGAACACCAGAATCAATTCGAGCTTGTGTTCGAGCAGCTGCCTCTTCGATACGAAGCTTAGGAATTCCCAATTCGATAGCTGCCGCCATTCCACCTGCCTCTTCTATTTCCTGAATATGACCCCATGCTCGGCTAGCCAGGTCATGTGTGAGCCTCTCAACGTAGAATGACCCTCCCCATGGATCAACCACACGGCATGTTCCAGATTCATGTTGGAGAAAGAGCTGAGTATTCCTTGCAATTCTCGCACTAAAGTCCGATGGTAATGCAAGAGCTTCATCAAATGAATTGGTATGGAGAGACTGTGTATGCCCCTGCGTCGCAGCCATAGCTTCAAGACAGGTTCTAATAACGTTGGTGTATACATCCTGAGCCGCAAGGCTCCATCCTGAAGTTTGGCTATGAGTACGAAGGGAGAGTGACTTCGGGTTCTTGGGTCCGAATTCCTCTATTAGTTTTGACCAAAGTAATCTTCCAGCTCGCAACTTCGCCACTTCCATGAAGAAATTCATACCGATACACCAAAAGAAACTTAACCGCGGTGCAAATTGGTCAATACTGAGGCCTGCATTAAGGCCTGCGCGAACATATTCAATACCGTCGGCCAAAGTATAGGCAAGTTCTAAATCAAGAGTCGCACCTGCTTCTTGCATGTGATACCCGGAGATAGAGACTGAATTAAACTTCGGCATTTCCTTCGACGTATATGAAATAATGTCCGAGATAATCTTCATGGAGGGAGCTGGTGGGTATATGAATGTGTTACGAACCATGAACTCTTTAAGAATGTCGTTCTGGATTGTTCCAGCGAGCTGATGGGGATCTACCCCCTGTTCCTCAGCGGCAATCACGTATAGGGCAAGAATTGGAAGTACAGCACCGTTCATAGTCATCGAAACACTCATTTTGTCGAGGGGTATACCGGCGAAGAGTTGACGCATATCGATGATAGAGTCAATAGCTACTCCAGCCATTCCTACATCCCCACTGACTCTGGGATTATCCGAGTCGTAACCTCGATGGGTTGCTAGATCAAATGCGATAGATAGGCCTTTTTGTCCAGCTTCAAGGTTCCTGCGATAAAAAGCGTTGGATTCCTCGGCAGTAGAAAATCCGGCGTATTGTCTAATCGTCCAAGGTTGATTCACGTACATTGAAGGGTACGGCCCCCTAAGAAAGGGTTGGAATCCAGGATACGAATTTGGGAAATCCAGAATGCTTCTGTCTCCTTCAACATACAAAGGAGAGACAGGTATCCCTTCAGGAGTATCCCAAACGAGATTATCTACGTTGAGCCCTGTTTCCGCTTGGTAAGTCTCTTGCCATTCAGAAAGACCTTCTTCCGAAGACCGATCAGGTTGGAACGGGATAGAAGAAAAATCTGGAATCACAATCGAACCATCCAACAGTAAAGTATCTGCGTCATCGCTCTTCAAACCCTTCATCTAGACGGTACGGCCAAAGTGGCTTTATCTCATCCTCAAAAACAGAGCGATCGAGGAATTTAGGTTGGGTTTCTCTTAATACCTGATTCCCTTCATCAAATATAAATTGATTTACTCCGACTACGACTTGGTTTCCATCGGCAATCCTTTTCAGGATCTCAGACTTCATTTCAAGAACGTCGTCTTGTAAATTTCCGGCCTTAAGCTCTTCTATTATTCCACCGTTACTTTCGATACGTTGAAATCTCTCCCAGGCCAGCTCAGAAAGTTGATCAGTTAAAGATTCGATGTACCATGAGCCTCCAGCAGGGTCAATAACGCGATGAAGATTTGCCTCTTCCATCAAAACAAGATGCGTGTTACGAGCAAGCCGTAATCCAAGATCATTTGGAATGCCTATAGCACTATCAAAAGGGTCGATAGTAATTAAGTCTGCACCACCTACAGCTGCAGCAAAGCACCCAACAGTAGTTCGAAGGATATTGACCCATGGATCAATTCTCGTGATCATAGAAGACGAAGTTGAAGCCTGTATTCTTGCCGGAATTTCCTCCAGACCGCATGAATTTCCGATGTATCCCCATAACTCTCGAAGAGCGCGGATTTTTGCTATGTCGAGGAATTGATCCGAACCTACGGTCGCTCCTAAAAGAATCTGGTGGAAAGCATCTTCAATAGTTAGGCCGGCATCAGTCAAAGTTCGGAGATAAGTGACACCTGTCGAGATAATTGTAGCTATCTCTGTTACTGGGTCAGCTCCTGCATTAGCGTATATCGTTCCGTCAATTCGAACTGTTGTGACGTTCTTAAATGATTGTGAAACGTTATTAGCTAGGAGGCCAACCTGGCTAAGGGATGACTCTATTCCACCTTTAACTCCACCATGTGAGGCTAGGGCTCCTATCGGGTCACAACTTAAATCAGAGAGAAGTGCCTGTTCGCTTACATCCGAACTCTCAGCATAAGAAAGAAACTTTCTAGCAGTTTCAACATTGTCGTCGGGGCCGATAGGTGCAATAGCAGCAACTTCCAGCAAAACACCTGATAGCGCAGTAGCGAGATCCTTCTCTTGTACATCGTCTACTATCAGCTCGATGCTATTCACGCCTCTCTCTAGATCTTCTAAAATTGATTTGTTGGTTTTTTTTGGATCCGTCAGCCAATGTTTTTGACGAATTTCCCACCCATTGGTTAGTCCAGAAATATTTGAGGCGCGTCGATTTAACCCAGTACCGGGAAGTGACCCTCCCCTAGAAGAATTAGACCTAGCAGGAGGAAAGTCACTTGTATAAAGAGGTTCTATGCGAATACCCCCGAGAAGTTCACTCACCAAAACTTGATCGAAATCGTTATCTCCTAGAACTTTCTCGACAGCTTCTAACCAGTCTTTACGTGAGACCAGCCCTTCGTTGTCAACGAAATCCATAACACCTTCATCCATGCTTTAACAATAGGCGATTGTATCCCATCCAGTGGTGTGTTTATGAAGTTAGTCATGCCTCAAAGTACTACCAAAAGTACTTCCTTGGAGTTCTGTGACTTGCATCACAAGTGACACAAGACACGCATATTTCCAAAGCTATTCCAAAAAAAATAGTCCACAATAAAGAGTAGGACGTTATTCAGAACGTAAGAGATATAGAAAGAAAAACTCATGTTTAAAAAAGAACCCCATTACCTTCAATACCGTGAATTTGCGTTCGCTGACAGTGCAAGTGTCTCCGAACTTGAAATCCTAAGCAGACTAAGCACAAGAATCGACGTGAAAGAAGGAAGCGTACTTATGCGAGAAGGAGCTTTCGGAAATGAAGTTCTCCTCCTAGTAAAAGGACAACTCCTCGTAGAACGCGACGGAGAGCTAATAGCCTCTGCCTCCCCTGGAGCCGTAGTGGGAGAACGAGCAGTGATTCTTAACGAGCCGCGCGGAGCAACTGTACGAGTTGCAAAAGATTCGACAATATTGGCAATGACCAGAAGCGAATTCAACACCCTTCTCGCAGAGTGCCCAAGTATCGCCCGAAACATCCTTGAAGAAGCTCTAAGCCGAGCCGCAAGCTAGCATAGATAATCCTGACTGTTAACCAATAACTGAAGCAGTCTTGTTTAGCAAAAATGAATCACCCTTTTTCGTTGAGGAAAACGCTTCTTAGAACACGGGCTTTGTCGATGAAGTTCCTGAATACCCTGGAGGGCTTTCTTTGGAAAACAAGCAGAAACGTCCTTAATTTTGGCTTAGGCAGAAGAATCAACTTCACTGCTATCAAAAAAATTAGCGTTCCAAATATCGGCGCCCAAATCTTCCTGAACATCGCTGGAGGCGCGTTGATTTCAGTTGGGGCAACAATGATCATCTTGGCTGACATCGGGGCCACAACAACAGATGTGCTCCTAACCGGTATTAGCCATCAGACTGGGCTCTCCATTGCTGCGGCTTCATTTGGATTATTAACTATTCTTCTAATCCTATTAATGTGCGTACGAGCGAAGGTAGGAGTTGGGACTATAGTCATACCCCTTGCAGTATCAACTACATTTATCTACTCCTTTAGTCTTATTCCAAATCCGCACAACTTTGGGGCTCAGTTGATTTACTTCCTAACAGGACTCTTTGTAATATCTTTAGGTGTTGGAATCGGAGCAAGTGCCGGAATAGGCATGGGAGCGTATGAATCTATTTGCCATCGAATCGCAGAAGTAAGAGATTGGCATCCACAAATTGTCCGTCTTTTGTGGGAGTTTATTATTCTATCAATCGGGATATCGCTCGGCGGAGCTTTCGGAATTGGTACTCTCATTGCAGCTGTAGCAACTGGCTGGATTCTTAAGTACATGAATTCAGCTATCGGTGATTACCTCCTCGGCCGACGTATAAGAACTAACTGTGAAACCCCATTAGCTAAAGGCTATGAATATGCCCAGTCAAAAAACTAGTCAACCAGCATCAACAAACCTCATTAATATAAGTGAACCTGGGTCCATCCCATATGTTGATATCCCCACATCAAATTTCGGAGAGATTCTTGCTGCAAGTCAGGACGTAGCTAAAAAAGGGTGGGTTGTAATGACTCCAGCTGGACCGCTAGTCGTCGGCTACAAACAGATAAAGAGTATCTTGAGAAATCCTGAATGGATATCTCTGCTATCTAGCTTCTCAATGCTCGATCAGATGCAAGAAGGCGGACCGGACTTAAATAAGATGCTTGAACAAGCTCAGAAAATAGTACCCGAAGTACCTTCAACAGTTCGGATGAGACCAAACGTGTTATCAGTCGAAGGAGAAGATCACAAACGTCTTAGAAGACTGGTCAACTCGTCGTTTACTTCTGGAAATACGAATCGACATAGAAAATTCATGCGTGATCATGCCACGAATCTCCTTAATCACATAAAGGAAAGGGGTGAAGCGGAAATGGTCTCTGAGTTCTGCCGACCTTATCCTGTTCCAGTTATCTGCAGAATCCTCGGAGTTAATGACGCCGACTGGAAATTATTTGATGAGTGGGCTGACATCATATTTTCTGCCCTAGACGCAGACGTCGAATCAGTAATCGGACGTCTGGGCGAGATAACGCAAGCTCAAAGAGAATTAGATGCATACGTGCAAGACCTAATTTTGAAGCGATCTGTGAAACCCGAAGATGACTTGCTGTCCGATCTGGTCCAAAGTCACTATAACGAAGACAAGCTTTCACACGATGAGCTGAGCGCCATGGTCGAAGCGATATTACTTGCTGGGACTGATACAACTAGAAATCAACTCGGAGCTATCTTGGCAGTTTTAGCTGACCATCCCGATCAATACGAGGCATTACGACAGGACCCTACCCTTATCGGAGCTGCCGTTGAAGAGTCACTGAGGTACATAAGCGCAGTGAGGACGACCGGCCGACTTGCAACAACTGACCAGATTATTGACGGAATCCTTTTCCCAGCTGGTTCAACAGTTTTACTTGGACTTCATGCTGGAGGCCTCTCAGAAGCAGAAAGTCAGGGATACGAGTTCAATATTTTAAGAGAAAGCGGCTGCCCGCATCTAGCCTTTGGGTCAGGTGCCCATCATTGCCTAGGGGCCTCATTAGCCCGAGCTGAACTTCAAGAGGCGCTTAGCGCATTTGTCGAGATGGTTCCTGCATATGAATTAATATCTCCAATCACATGGAAGCCTCTCTCTATGGGTATATGGGGACCTGCAAAACTTGAAATTCGAATCTTAGAGGACCCAAATTCTAAAGAAATTTCATCGCTAAGTGAAACTTTCGGCTCAACTCGCAAACAACCCATTGGGAATAACGAAATAACATACAGCTCCGAAATAGATAACTGGGTTCGTGATGCAGCAGAATCAAGAAAAGCTCTCAGGAGTTCTATACCTAGTCTTATCCGAAAACCGAAATTTCCCCCTCTTGGGCGTTTACTGATCACGGTATTGAGGTTCGGTAGGGCTTATATCGGCTGGAAACTCAAATCTAAAAAAGATAATCCAGAAACCCGAAATAAACTACTATATGAACGACTAAGAAAAGCCGCTGAACTTCAAGGCCCAACTTATGTGAAGTTAGCACAGCTAATCTCTGCTGCCGAAGGAGTGTTCCCCGACGCCCTAGTTGCCGAATGCAAAAAATGTCGAGATCAGGTCTCACCTGAACCATGGAAAAAAATTACAAAAGTCCTTGAACAAGAATTAGGTCCTGCTCTTCAAGAGATCTCCGACCTAGATCAAATACCAATTGCTTCAGCTTCCATAGCTCAAGTACACGAAGCAAAGCTAGATGATGGTACGAATATAGTGATCAAAATACAGAGGCCAGGAATCAGAAGAAAAGTTACTAATGACTTAAAAGTTATGGCTTGGGTTGCTCCCAAACTAGTTGGTAAGATCCCTGTTGCAGCATTAGCTAATCCTCCAGCTCTCGTTGAATTATTTGCAGAAACAATATGTGAGGAACTTGATTTTAGACTAGAGGTAGCAAACTTATTTGAAATTAAGAGAGTCCTATCCGGTAGCCAAAAACAGAAATGGGAAATCCCCGACCCTGAACTTAACTTCGTTACTGAGAGAATTATTGTAATGAGTAAGATCTCCGGATGTTCATTGGGTGATGCAATCGTCACAGGCATCGAACCCGAAAAGACTTCAGCGATATTTCGACAAATGGTCGAAGGGCTTCTTGAAGGAGCAGTTATTCATGGAGTTTTTCACGGAGATTTCCATGCTGGAAATGTCTTCTTAAGCCCATCTGGAGAGATCGGTCTCGTAGATTTTGGAATCACAGGGCGTCTTGAAGGAGAACGGCGCTTAGCGTTTCTTCGCTATGTTGTAGGATTAATGACAGGAGATGTTGAGTCACAAGTTGTCGGAATTAAAGACCTTGGCGCTTTCCCAGCAGATTCTGACATCGGATTGATCATCTCAGAATTTCAACTAGAACGAAACGACTTTGACCCGCTTGACCTATCTGAAGAAGAATTTATCAACGAGTTTCGAAACTTAATAAAAGGTCTACTTGCAGAAGGAGCAAGAATTCCTAAAGAGCTAATGCTGTTTGTAAAGAACTTTGCTTACCTTTCCTCAGTCATGCAAGAATTAGACCCTGAGATGGATCTATTGCAGGAGTTTCTCGAAGTAGCATCATCATTTTTCGGAAAAAATGGAGTTCGGGTAGCTACTGAAATTGGATTCTCATTAGGTACTGACGACGTATCAGATGCTACATTCCGACGAGTAGCAGGAATCCGAGATACCGTCTCTACACTCACTTGGAAAGAGTTAGGAGAACGAAGGAGCTCCCTTCTGGAAAGAATGGATAAAAAATCCATTAAAAAAATAATTGATTAGGTTATGCTCATAACCTAACTTAGCTGCAGCCAGCTGATTGTTCTTGTTCCCTTCACCGGAGTAAATATGAATACTTTTGAAAAACCAATTGTTGAAGCCACACCAGCGGCCCCTCCAAAAGACCTTCTAATCGAAGACCTCCATATCGGTGATGGCCCAGAGTGTTCTGCAGGACAACTTATCAGCGTGGACTATGTCGGAGTCTCATTGTCCGACTCCACGGAGTTTGACTCATCTTGGTCGCGAAATGAGGTATTTACTTTCCAGCTAGGAGTCGGGCAAGTTATAGAAGGATGGGACAAAGGATGTGCAGGAATGAAAGTCGGAGGAAGAAGAAGGTTAGTGATTCCACCGGACCAAGCTTACGGCGAGCAAGGAGCCGGAGGGGTAATTGGGCCAAATGAAACACTTATATTCGTCGTTGACCTTCGCAGCATAGGCTAGTGGGAGAACTAATGGACGATAAAGAACTTTATGAGAAAGTTGCCGTAGTAACAGGCTCAAGCAGAGGCATTGGAAGAGGCATTGCCGTTGGACTAGGAGAACAGGGAGCGACCGTATATATAACTGGAAGATCTTCAGGGAGCGGTCCGTTAACTATTCATGAAACAGCTGAACTCGTAAACACCGCAGGAGGCACTGGAATACCTGTAGAAGTTGACCTAGCACACGACAATCAGATCGAAGCACTATATGATCAGATCCGCGAAAATCATGGCCGTCTTGATATTCATGTAAATAACGCATTTAAGATTCCCAACCCACCTGTATGGGGTGGGAAATTTTGGGAACACCCTATAGGAATCTGGGATGATCAGGTAGGCATCGGATTAAGATCTGCATATGTTGCTAGCGTATACGCCACTCGATTAATGATGGAACAATCAGACTCGCTCCGGTTTATGGTAAATATCTCTTCCAGCGGTTCAGAACGCTATGCATTGAGTGCAAGTTACGGCATCGCAAAAATGGGAACAGATAGATTAACAAGAGATTTTGCAATTGAAGGAAAAGAAGATGGGCTTTGCGTTATTGGCCTTTGGCCAAGTCAGGTACTAACTGAATTCATCGTTGAAAGCATTGAAAAGGGAGATATCGAGTTAGATGAAGAGAATTCAGAAACACCTCTATATACGGGAAGAGTAATAGCAGCTCTCGCAACTGACCCAAATCGGATTCAAAGGAATGGACAAGTACTCACAACTGCCGAAGTAGCACTTGACTACAATCTATTCGACGAGCGCGGCAAACAACCAAAGGGTAAAAGAAATCCTACTATGTACCGCGAAGTAATCTAACGAAACATTCCTAATGCGACGGCTCAAAGATTACTTTTCTTTATTGTTGCAGAAGACTGATCTGAAGCCTCAACGAGACGTTTAGGCGGAGAATGCTCTCCAGGCTTACGGCTTCTCACGATACATGACTGACTTCCTATTGCACACAATTCTCCATCTATTGACCATATATGGATAACACCATGGCCAAACCCGTTTGAAATAGCATCGACACGAATATCCAAAAGGTACCAATCACTTGGTACAACCTGAATAACTCGCAAAGTATTATCTAGGCTAGTTGAGCCGGCTTGACCATTCTGTGTAAAGCTAATGCCCATAGGAACATAATCGCCTAGGACCGCAAACGATGCAGCTGAAGGTTCAAGTAATTCTGGCATCCTACTCCATACTGCTATTCGACCAGGCTCAAGTTCAGATGGCTTCTTGGCCCCAACTGGCAAAGCCCATCTCTGCTCAATTCGCGAATCCAACGAGTCAGTCACCCCAGAAAATCTCTCACGTAAAGGACAATCATTTGGCTGTTCTACCTCAGGGGGAGAACCATATGTCTTATCTCTAGGGAACGTTCGAGATCCAAGCGCAGCATTCACTGTGATGATCTCAGTACCACCTACATGTCCAACAGCTCTTGCTTGAGTAGTCTTTTGTCCATGAACCGCGAGTGTGACATCAATATCGACAATTGTTTCAACTTGAGCAAATGACAGGTACTGTGCAGTCGCCCATACAAGAGGCCTGCCACTAGTTCCTTCCATTGCTGCGATTGCAGCACCTAAGCCGCTTCCACCAAACATCGCTCTATGCCCAGTAGAAATTCCGCGAGAAACAGGTAAATGCCACCTATGGGGGTTATGCGATGTCTCTAAACCTAACCAGTTTCTTGCGTCCACATCTTTGACAATATCGGAAAGAACGCTCAAGAAACACTAATTAAAGAAACTGCTTATTGAAACCGCCACCCTCTTAGGGTCCTCCATAGGTGCAAAATGGGTCATCTCAGCAAATTCCTCATAAGTTCCGTTTGGAAGCGCTTCAGCGATATCAGGTGCTAAAAGTGCTGGCCCTTGTTGATCAGTACTTCCGGCTACTTTCGAAACGACCTTTAAATTCGGAAGGCAATCAAAAAGTCCAGTAGAAGAGTTCTCAAAAACTTGCGCCTCTACTTCTCCGCGACATTTGAGAATAACATCACCATCTTGATGATCAGCAAATCCATAATTTACATATGACCGAAGAGCTTCTTTGTCAACATTTGAGAAAGGCGGCCGGGAAGCATACCTTTCAAATGCGTCTTCACGAGACGGAAACCGTTCGTTTCGTTTTCTTGCCGAAGTCGCAAGATCATTACCCCTAGACAGTTTTTCTGCAAGAGGCCCTGAAGGTATGACTATCGGTTCGAATAGCCACAGTGATTTAAAAACTTCTCCACGGTTCTTCTCCGCTAACAGTAGGCTTGCACCACCCATGCTGTGACCAACGCCGAATATCTCCTTGAACTTAAAGTGATCGACTACGGAAAGGAGATCCTCAGCCATCCCAATCCATTTCATAGACGTACCTTTAGGGGTTTCCGCATCGCCATGACCACGAAAATCTAAAGAGATACAACGAAAATCTTCTAAAAGTAAAGAGCAGATGCTGTCCCAGTATCTGCCATGAAACCCCGTTGCATGGCAGAAAATGATCGGAGGACCATCACCGCCGTAGTCATGGACAGCAATTTGAACACCATCAGTTGAAGGAACCTTAAGGAGCTTCGGATTCATTCAGAAATCCATCCATTCCACATACAACAGATAATACACATGTGAGAAGTCTAGGTGGAATTAACTGCTAGCTGCCGTCCGATGGCGGCGCAATCCAATCACTGGAGTTGTTGGAGCGTAGCCAGCTTCCGCACGCTCTATCTCAGACTCTCCACCCCAGAAACCTAGTTCCCTCTGGTTGCGAGCATAATCTTGGCATTGATGAAGGACATCACATTCTAAGCAGATCTTACGAGCTCGAGTTTCGCGACGATCCCGAGCAGCCGGCCTTTCACCGGGAGGAGGGAAAAAAAGTCGTGACTTACCTAGACAACCCGCGCTTTCCATCCACCACGGACGAATTGACGGGGCTGGTTGAACATCAATAGCTGTCATTAGCTTTTCTCCGAAGTGCTCATTAAACGTAAATCTATGGCCTGAGAGACTATTTGTCACTATCTCGACGATGAATACTTACGATACGTATATCACTAAAATTGATACCCGAATTACCGCTAAGATTGGGCGTCTACGGCAACCTTAATAACCCCCTCATGCCTATTACGAGCTAGATCAAAAGCTTCAGCCGCACCGTCTAACGGAAATCTATCTGTTATCACAGCTCGTCCTAATTCAGGCGATGCAGCCATCACTGACATAGCTACTTCAAAGTCTCTCTGTCCCGTAGTGTGCCCATAAGTAATAGAGGGAATAAGCGAAACCTCCTTCATCCCCATCGCCAATGCAGGGATCTCAACAGGATCCCAATAAGTAGAGGGAATGCCGACAACTCCACCCTTCTGACATTTTTCAATAGCCCAGGAAAGAGCGCTGCTAGTACCTGCAGCTTCTATAACAATGCTTGCGGGTTGATTGGAGGGCTCAATTGCACCCAGCCGACTTCCTGCCTCAAGTTGATGCGAGTGGCGAGATTCAAGTTCGACGGTAGCCCCCAGATACTTAGCTACCGCAACGCAGCAAAGCCCAATAGTTCCCGCCCCGATAACACAAACTCTATCTCCCTTAGTAACTCCGGCCCTTCCCAAGCTTCTAACTGCCACTGCCAACGGCTCGACTAGGAAAGCATCTTCGACAGGTACTCGGGTATCTAAAGGTATGAGAAATCTCTCTGGAACAACGATTCTCTCAGCCATTCCCCCATTGATCCCAATACCAAATGTATTAGGAAGAGGTTCACGACAATATGGTTCTTCCCCTTCTGCACAGTGTTTACATTCTCCACAAGACAACATTGGTTCAATAGCAACCTGCGTTCCATCCCTCGTAACCCCGGCAATTTCATGACCTGGGATCACAGACATCATCCCAGCGTCAATCAAATGCAAATCAGATCCGCATATCCCCACCGAGCACACATCGACAATGATGCCATTTCCACTCGGCTCACTTACATTGTCGACACTAATAACTCCATTATTAACCTGAACAGCTTTCATCCATCTAGTCTGTCGCAACGAATAGCAAAAGTCGACTAGCATTACCCGTACTCTTCTGGAAAATTAGGGGCACTCTAAGAAATTGAGGCATGGCGTCCGAATAGAGAAAAAAACCGCCAAACTATTTATGTGGATGATTTAAGCGGAAATTTTAAATTCATCATGAGACAAGACTGGGGCCACGAGAGCGACGTCACTTCAGGCTATTACGGCTCGATTCTTGACGAACTTCCGCAAACCACCGAGGAGATCCAGCAGGTTTACCACCCGCTAGTCCAGAAAATTCTATTATTAATGCGCAAACAGCCTCAGCCAGCACCATCAAACAGGGGTCAGTCAGGGGCACTACCTTTCATCCTAGGTATAACCGGAGGGGTGTCAGTAGGTAAATCTTCCGTTGCGAATACTCTTAAAGAACTTCTACTAGCCCAAGAAAGGGAACTCTCTGTTGAAGTACTATCGACCGATGGTTTTCTCTTTACAAACCAAAAACTTTTAGAGCTGGGAATAATGCACCGCAAAGGCTTTCCTGAAAGTTTTGACTACTCAGCTATTGTTCATTTTTTAATATCGTTAAAGACCTCATCTAAAAAACAGAGCGTACCTACCTATTCCCATACAACATACGATGTAACCGGTGACAAAAGAATAATTGAAAATCCAGACGTACTTATACTTGAAGGCCTCAACCTCCTCCAAAGCGACCCAGCGGCAATAAATAGAGAGAACCCAGCTATAAGAGATTTTTTAGACATGTGCATCTACCTGAGCGCAGATGAGCAAGATATCGAGGACTGGTATGTTTCACGTTTTCTGAACCTATGTGATAAAGCAAAGCAAAATAAGAATTCATTCTTTAATCGGTATTCTCAGCTCTCGGAAGAAGAAGCTCGAGAAGAAGCAAAGATGATATGGAATTTGATTAACTCCCCCAACCTTAAAGAGAATATTGCGCCATTAAAAAACCTGGCAGATGTAGTCCTCTTCAAGGCAAAAGACCATTCCATTTGGAAGCTAGCTTTTAAGGAAGACTAAGTTCTGCGAAAATGTGACTTCTCGTAAGAAAAAAACTAGACACAAAGTATGATGAGTGCAACATTGAGGAGCAGCCATGCCTATAAACCTTGACGCTATTGGAATAGAAAGTGAACCTTACGAAAGTTCTTGGGATTCAAAAGATTGTCTTCTGTACAGCCTTGGAGTTGGGGCGGGAGCAAGCGACCCTACAGGGTTTGAACTCGAATTTACGACTGAAAACACCAACGACGTGACCCAGCAGGCTCTTCCGACAATGTGTGTCGTTCTAGGCGCTACTGGAAGAGGGGGGCCGCTTAGTAACATCGGAGAAGTTGACTATTCAAAGATGGTTCATGGCGAGCAAGAAATAGTCCTTCACAAGCCATTACCCACAAACGCAACAGTTCTCTCAACCAGCAAGATTGCAAACATCTATGACAAAGAAAAAGCAGCTCTGGTTATTCTTGAAACGACTGCAGTTGACAGCAGCGATGGTGAAAAGATGTTTACAAACATAAGTAAGTTGTTTTTTCGTGGTGAAGGAGGATGGGGGGGAGATCGCGGGCCGAGCGAAAAATTTGAGTTTCCAGATCGAGATGCTGATCACGTAGTCAAATATTCTACAAGAACTGATCAGGCCCTTCTATACCGGCTGAATGGTGATAGGAACCCATTACACTCTGACCCATCATTTGCCGCCCTTGGAGGGTTTCCAAAGCCAATTCTGCACGGATTATGCACATATGGATTTACAGGGAGAGCGCTACTTCACGCAGTCTGCGGTAGCAAACCTGAAAAATTCCACTCAATGGCCGGTCGATTTAGCTCTCCGGTCATGCCAGGTGAAGACTTAGAGGTTCATATGTGGACTGATGAAGGGCAAGCAAAATTTAGAACATTTGCATCCGACAGAGTCGTTTTAGATAACGGCTTAATGACTTGTGCGTAATTTACTATGACGCCACGCAACCCATTCATTATTCAACTACCGGAGAAAGAATCGACTCTCCCTGGTCGTGAAAATCCAATTATGACGCCTGAACTTCACTACGTCCTCGGAACATCTATCGGGCCCCCATTTCCAGAGGAAGAGGAACAGGCTGTTTTTGGTCTTGGTTGTTTCTGGGGCGCTGAACGAGCCTTTTGGCAGCTGAGCGGTGTTAGAAGTACCGCAGTCGGATATGCAGGGGGGCACACCCCGAATCCAACTTACCAAGAGGTATGTTCAGGGATGACAGGCCATAACGAAGTGGTTCTTGTTATATTTGATCCTCTAACTATCTCATATCCAGAACTTCTCAAAGTCTTCTGGGAAAGCCATGACCCAACTCAAGGAATGCGGCAAGGAAACGACGTAGGAACCCAATACCGAAGCGGGATTTATTGGAGTAATGAGAATCAATTCTACGAAGCATCTGAATCTCAGAAGAGGTACCAAAACGAACTAACGAGTGCTGGATTTGGGAAAATTACAACCGAGCTGGTGCAACTAGATAGCTTCTATTACGCCGAAGATTATCATCAGCAATACTTAGGAAAAAACCCTAACGGGTATTGCGGCCTTGGTGGAGTAGGTTTGGAGTGTCCTCTGTAGTAGCTGCCCGATTTAGTTGACCCTAAATTCTATTCTTCTATTCGCTGCTCTATCCTCCGCCGTTTCTTCTGGGTCAACTTTTAGCCTCGTCTCCCCATAGCCAACAGCAGAGATCCTCTCAGGTTCAACCCCTTGGGAAATGAGGAAATCCCGAACAGTATCAGCACGATTTTGACTTAGAGTAAGGTTAACCTCGTCTCCCCCATCCGTATCGGTATGTCCTTGAATCTCTAGGTTGCCTTCAGGGTTGTTAATAAGAATCGTTGCAATCTGTTCAAGAATTGGTTCAGAGCTATCAGCAAGGTATGGGCTCCCTACAGCAAAGAGAATGGGATCAAAATAGACAATTTGATTTAATTCAATTTCAGTTTGGATTGTTCCAGGTATCAGTACGGTATCGATTACATGGATGACACCGTCAATTCCTTCGATATCACTGGACAGCACAGTCCCTCCTGAAACAACAGTTAGACCGTCTTCTGACTGAGCGATAGTAAGAGTTTCGCCTTGGAGCGTGGTCAATTCCATCCCTTCTCCTAGATCTTCTGATTCAAATATCTCGGGCACAACATGAAACTGGAGAATTTCATTCAGTTGTAATAATTCAGCAAATTCCTGTAAGGCAGCTATATCCAAAGCTTCAACAGCTGAATTTGAAGGAGCGAAGACAGTAAACGTTTGGCCCTGAGGCAATAGGCCCTCTAAAACTCCAGCAGCTTCAAAAAAATCGTATACCTGACTCAACTCTGGAGTGTCTCGAATGACCTCAAAGACAGTTCTATCTGAACCTCGAATTATCATTTGATCTGTAACGTTTACTCCCAAGCTCAAAAATTTTGTTAATACTCGGGATCGCTCTTCCTCATCAATTACCTCTCCAGAAATTATTAGTTGCACGACTGCAAACTCAGCTCCGGTTAGAAATTCGAAATCTTCAGAAACATCCCCTTCTGGTACCAACTGTTCGGAAGCAAGAAGAAGAGCTTCGGCTAAGGGCTCAGAATTAACTGTCCCATCCAATGAAATACTTTCAGGCG
>MDTD01069409.1_pt1 | contig 33015 bp, 26 predicted proteins | sample 811221 | NCBI WGS metagenome assembly MDTD01 (sample SAMN05326646, study PRJNA326480) | marine metagenome | isolation source: seawater | place: Pacific Ocean: South West | collected 2011
CACAAGGCAGGGTGGCCGATTATATTCCCAAACTGGCTTCGGTCCCCGCCGACAAGTTCGGCATGGCCGTCCATACCCTGGACGGGGATATCTATACCACCGGGGATGCCCGGGAAAATTTCTCCATCCAGTCCATCTCAAAGGTCTATACCCTGACCCTTGCCATGACATACATCGGGGAGGAGAAACTGCTGGCCCGGGTAGGCAGGGAACCGTCCGGTACCCCATTCAACTCCCTTGTCCAGCTTGAATATGAAAACGGTATCCCAAGAAACCCCTTTATCAACGCCGGCGCCCTTGTTCTGGTGGATATCATCCTGTCTCATTGCCGGGATGCCGCAGATACCATACGGTCCTTTGTCCGGGAGCGGGCCGATAATCCCAATATTGATTTTGACCCGGAAGTGGCGGCGTCCGAAAAGGACACGGGGTTCAGGAACGCCGCCATGGCCAATTTTCTAAAGAGTTACGGCAACCTGCATAATCCGGTGGAGGCGGTTCTGGACACCTATTATCACCAATGCGCCCTGCGCATGAACTGCATCGATCTTGCCAAAAGCGTTATGTTTCTGGCCAACCACGGGGTATCCCCCTGGTCCGGCAAACAGATCCTCACCCGGAGCCAGGCCAAGCGGATCAATTCGTTGCTGCTCACCTGCGGGACCTACGATGCTGTGGGGGATTTTGCCTACCGGGTGGGGCTGCCCGGCAAAAGCGGGGTGGGCGGTGGTATCGCAGCCCTGATCCCGGAAAAACTGAGTGTCAGTGTCTGGGCCCCGGGTCTCAACCCCAACGGGAATTCTCTGGCCGGCACCCTGGCCCTGGAATTGTTCACCACAAAGACGGGCATGTCCATATTCTGATCCTGAACCTTAAATATTTAAAGCCCCAAAGAAAAAAGGTTGACACAAGGGCAGGCATATAGATAAACAGACATATATCAAATTGATATATAACAATTTCAAAAAGAAACAAACCGCAATGCGGCCAACAGACAAGGAGGGAACATGGTTGCCCCAATCTATCAGCAGTTGCGTGAACAGATGGACCAGTATTCAACGGGATTTCCCGCCACCGAATCCGGTGTGGAATATAAGATCCTTGAAAAACTTTACACTGAGGAAGATGCGGAAATTTACCTGGATCTCTCCATGCTTCTTGAATCCCCGGCTGATTTTGCGGCCCGCACGGGCCGGCCGCCTGAAGAAACCGCGGAAAAGCTGGAAGACATGGCCAAACGGGGGCTGTTGTTCCGCCATGTGAAAAACGATGTCAAGCGGTACTCCGTGGTGCCCTTTGTGATCGGTTCCTATGAGTTTCAGCTCAAACGGATGGACAGGGAACTGGCAGACCTCACCAATACCTATATGGAAGAGACCTTCCTCAACGGTATGGTGAACAACATCCCGCCCTTAAGAACCATCCCCGTGGGAAAATCAGTGGATGTCGTCCACAAGGTGTCGGCCTATGAGGATGCAAAGGCCATCGTCAACGGCAAGAAAAAGATCGCCGTGGCGGACTGCATCTGCCGGACCCAGCAGGAACTCATTGACAAGGGGTGTAACGCCCCCAAAGAGGTTTGCCTGCTCTTTGGCTCCCATGCGGATTACTACGTTGAAAACAAGATGGGCCGCTACATCACCAGTGAAGAGGCCTGTAAAATACTTGACGACTGCGAAGAAGCAGGCCTTGTCAACCAGCCGGCCAACATGGTGAACCCCGGCGGCATGTGCAATTGCTGCGAAGACTGCTGCGGTGTCTTAAGGGCCTTGAATCTTATGCCGAATCCCGGTGAAATGGTCCACAACCGCTATTGGGCCGTTGTGGATGCCGATACCTGCACCGCCTGCGAAGTCTGCCTGGACCGCTGCCAGATGAATGCCATTGAAATCGATGATGTGGCAGAGATCTCCAAATCCAGGTGTATCGGCTGCGGCCTCTGTGTGACCACCTGCCCGGTGGAAGCGATACAACTGGAAGAAAAGCCGGAAGAACTCCAGGTGCCCCCGCCGGGTAGCGGACAGGAACTGATGGCCATGACAGCGGAAAAAAGGGGCACCTCCCTGATTCCCATCAAAATGCAACAATAATGAACAGCCCCGCCGGCAGGCAACATACGAAGGCCAGCCGGCGGCAAACCGCCCTTTACGTGATGTGCGAAATGAACAAACGAGGTAACCGATGATTGAAATGATGCTGCTGGGATTTCTCATGGACGGAGAAAAAACCGGGTATGAAATAAAAAAATACATGGAGAACAGCACCCATTATTTTTTTAATACCGGCTTTGGCAGCATCTACCCCAAATTCAAAAAACTTGAAAAAGACGGCTGCGTCCTTGTCAGCGAAAAGGTGAAAAACGGCAAACTCAACAAGGCATATGCCCTGACTCAAAAGGGCAGGCAAACATTTCTGGACTGGCTTGAGATAAAACCTGAAATCGGCCGTATCCGGGATGAGGCCGTGTTGAAAGTCTTTTTCTTTGACTATCTTGAACCAGATAAGATCGCCTCTCAACTGGATGATTACATTGATGACCTGAAAACCCAGGTCAAGGCCCTGGAGACCATCAAGGAGCGATTCTCCTCCCGGGGTATTGAGCCCTGGAAGATGAAAACCCTGGACTTCGGCATCCAGTACTATGATTTTCTTGAACACAGTTTTTCCCGGATGCGGTCTAAAAAGGATACCGGGAATACCCCCAAGAGGGATTCTGCCTCCTGATCCCCACACAGCAGTTCCGCACAAAAATGGTTGCCACCCGGAATGTCCTGTAATAGCATGGCCCCATGAAACCGCTGTCCGACATTTATATCCGGGACACCCTGGCCGACACCCCGCTCATCTATGAGCGGGGCAAGCAGGCCTTTGCGCACGGCTCCTACTTTCTCTCCCAAAAGGACCTCGAAGCCCAGCGCTTTGTATATGAATTCGACGGGGCATTCGGCCACTATACCACGCGGTTGCAGATATTTAACCACCGCATTGAGTCCTCCTGCACCTGCCCCTATCCTGGACCGGGCTGCAAACATGCCGTGGCGGCAGCGCTCAACGCCCGCACCCTCCTGCTGAAACCCAGGGTTCAAGACGAGTTATTCCCGGAAACGGATGATCCCTATCTCAACGAAACCGAAATCAGGGAACAGGCATACAAAGACCGGGAGGACCGGGCCAGAGCGGACCAGTTCACCCCGGTGAGGGGCGAAATGTTCACCGGTGACCACAAGGTGATCTCCGGGGACAGCCGCACCTATACCGTCTGTCTTCACGACCCCGTGGGTGTTAAGGGACATTGCTCCTGCCCGGATTATCTGACCAACGGCCTGGGGATATGCAAGCATATGCTGTACATGGCCGACTACCTGTCCCGGGAACCCGGTTTCAAGGCCCAGGTAAAAACAGAAACCCTGCCTTTTATCGATATCTATTGGGATTCTTTAAGCCAGGCCCCCCGGCTTCATCCTCCGGGGTTCACCGGGCGGACTGAAGATTTAAGACCGGCCCTGAGTAAATATTTCAATTCGAAAGGGGTATACACGGCCACCGACATCTCCCTGGTCATGGGGCTGATGCTCAGGCTCCACGGTGACCGGCGGGTTAAGGTCAGGGACAACCTGCTCAAGCGGGTGGACCACCGCCTGCAGATCCTCCAACTGGAAAAGATGGCCGGCCGCCCCCTACCCAAGGTCACACTCAAACGCCCGCTTTACCCTTTCCAAGAGGAAGGGGTGGCCTTCGGCGTCCTGAAAACAGGTGTCCTGATCGGTGATGAGATGGGCCTTGGGAAAACCGCCCAGGCCATCGCCATGAGCCTGATCAAAGGAGAGGTATTCGGCTTTTCAAAGGTTCTGGTCATCACCCTGGCCTCCCTGAAGACCTTCTGGAAACAGGAGGTGGAAGCGGTGACCCGGGAATCCGCCTGCATCGTCCAGGGTACGCCTGCCCAGCGCAAGCGGCAGTACACCGGCAAGGACCGGTTTAAGATAAGCCACTATGAGGCTGTCGTGCGGGATGTGGGAGCCATATCGGCATTCAACCCCGATATTATTATCCTGGACGAGGCCCAACGGATCCGGAACTTCTCCACCAAAACCGCAGAGGCAGTAAAGCGGCTGCCCAAAAAACACGCCATTGTCCTGACCGGAACCCCTTTGGAAAACAAGCCCGAGGATCTATACTCCATCGTCCAGTTTTTAGATCCTTACCGGTTCACCCCCCTGTGGCAGTTTGCCACGGACCACTTCCTCATTCCCAAAACCAGGGTCACCAGCGTGGCCGGGTATAAGAATCTGGATCTTCTCCGGAAAAAGGTATCGGATATCCTGATCAGGCGAACCTGGGAAGATGTCCAGCCCCAGCTTCCGGAAACCGTGACCACCACCTACACCGTTGAAATGGCACCGGAACAACAGCGCCGCCATCAGGTGTATGCGGGGCACCTTGCCGAAATTCTTGTCCGCAAGATGCTCACGGCCATGGACCTGCGGCAGATCCAGACCCAGGTGCTGCGCATGCGCATGGTGGCCAACTCCACATTCCTGGTGGACCGGGAAACCCAGGTGTCGCCAAAACTGCGGGAATTGTCCACCATCATTGACGAGGTGGTGGTCCAGAATCACAGGAAAATGGTGATCTTCAGCGAATGGACCGCCATGACCTTTCTCATTGCCCGCCATCTTTCCGAAGCCGATATCGGCTTTGTGGAAGTGTCGGGGAAAGTGGCGGCAGACCGGAGACAATCCTTGGCCCAAGAATTTGCCCAAAGCGACCACTGCCGGGTGTTCCTTACCACGGATGCAGGCAGTGCCGGCCTGGACCTTTCCTGTGCCCGGTGCATGGTCAATGTGGAGCTGCCCTGGACCCCGGCCCAGGCCGACCACCGGCAGCAGCGGCTTATGCCATTGCCTCCGGAAAACACCGATGACATGGGCCCGGAAGCCGAGACCCAAGCCTGCCATATCATCAATCTCATCGGGTCCGGCAGCATCGAAGAGCCGATTCTAAGAGGATTGCCAGAAAACCCGGATCTTTTCACCGGCATCTTCGGTACGGATCCGGAGGAGATGGCGGACCTGGGACTGGTACCCGAAGATCTGGCCGGCCAGTTAAAAGCCCTGCTGGGTCCGGAACTTCTCCCCGGCATTGCCGCGGAACCCGAGGACATCCCGGAAGAAAATCCTTATTTCCTCTTCCCTGAGGGGATGGCAAGTCCGGCAGACCCGGACCGGGCGGAAGAAGACCTGCCGGATCACAAACGGCTGGAGCAGGTGCTGAACCAGGGACTCGAATTCATGGCCGGCCTCACGGAAATGGCCACGGGCCGGAAGGCAGAAGGTGTCGGGGAGAAAAAAATATCCGTTGATCCGGACACCGGCGAGGTGCGCATCACCTTTAAGCTGCCTGCAACTAAAGACCTTAAGGGTTTTTATTGACTTTTAACCGGATTCATCATAGCAAGATCTTTTTTTACACTGTAGAATCTGCGGAATCTTAAGGGACCGTTCATCATGGATACGACAAACCAACTGACTCCCCTTGCTGCCGGCAAACGCATTGTCGTCAAGGTAGGGTCCGGGGTACTCACCAGGAAAAACAGCCTGAACTTAGATATTATCAATGCCATCGCCAACCAGATCTGCGCCCTTCACGACAAGGGGCTGGAGGTCATCCTGGTCTCCTCCGGTGCCATGGCTGCCGGCGTGACCAAGCTCGGCCTGAAAAAACGGCCGTCGGAAACCCCGAAGCGCCAGGCGGTTTCCGCCATCGGCCAGGCAGACCTGATCCGGGAATGGGAGAAGGCCCTGGAGCACTGCGGTCGCAAGGTGGCCCAGATCCTGCTCACCCGGGGGGACCTCTGCGACCGGGTAAGATACCTCAACGCCAGGAACACCATCAACACCCTTCTGGAATGGAAGGTGTTACCCATCATCAACGAAAACGATACCGTGGCCGTCAAATCCCTTCAATTCGGGGACAACGATAACCTGGGGGCCATGATCACCCTGCTTTTGGGGGCTGATCTCATGATCAACCTCACGGACATCGGCGGACTGTACAACAAGGACCCGCGGGTCCATGACGATGCACAACTGCTAAAGGAAGTGGCCACCATGGGTCCTGAAGTCGAGGCCATGGCAGGTGAAATCGCAGGCCCCTTAGGCACCGGGGGCATGGGCTCCAAGATCTCCGCCGCCCGGAAACTGACCTCCGCTGGTATCCCCATGATCATTGCCTGCGGCTTAGAGAAGGACATCCTTGTCAAAATTGCGGCCGGCGACTACACCGGCACCTATTTTGTGCCCAAGGCATCCAAAACCCCCTCCAGGAAAAACTGGATCGGTCTGACCCTCCAGCCCAAAGGAAGGATCATCGTTGACAAGGGTGCACAGAAGGCCGTGGTGGCGGACGGCAGAAGCCTTCTGCCCTCGGGTATTACCCGGGTGCAGGACTATTTTGAGGTGGGAGATCCCGTGGAGTTCATGAACGAGGACGGCCAGGTGCTGGGCATGGGACTTTCAAACTACAGTGCCTCGGACATCCTGAAGATCATGGGATGCAGGACCAGCCAGATCAAGGACCGCCTGGGATTCAGATCCTACGACGAAGTGATCCACCGGGACAATTTGGTCATCACAGCTTACACGGACACCCTGACATAGCAGAAGGTACGATTATGACGAAAGAAAACAAAAATTTGGAAAACCAGATCATTGATATTGCCAAAGATGCAAGGGCTGCTGCCCGCATCATGGCCACTCTGAGTTCGGCGGACAAGAACCGGGCGCTGCTGGCCATCGCCAATCATATAGAGGCCGGCCGGGAGGAAATCCAGGCGGAAAATGCAAAAGATACCGAAGCCGGCCGGGCTGCGGGGCTTTCCGATGCCATGGTGGACCGCCTCACCATCACCGACAAGGTGCTGGCAGGCATGGCAGATGGCCTGCGGTTTGTGGCCGGCCTGGATGACCCCGTGGGCACGCTGGAAGACTCCGCCATCCGTCCCAACGGCCTGGAAATGGCCCGGATGAGAATCCCTTTGGGGGTTATCGGCATCATTTACGAATCCCGCCCCAACGTCACCGTGGATGCGGCGGGCCTCTGCCTGAAGGCAGGCAACGCAACCATCCTGCGGGGGGGCTCGGAAGCCATTCACTCCAACCGGATACTGGCAAAGATCATTTCCAGGGGCATGGCGGAGGCAGGCCTGCCCGAAGCTGCGGTCCAGGTGATCCCCACGGCGGACAGAGACGCCGTAAATATCATGCTAAAACAGGAAGAACACATAGACCTGATCATCCCAAGGGGTGGGGAAGGCCTGATCCGCCACGTGGTGGCAGCGTCCTCAATTCCAGTGCTCAAGCACTACAAAGGGGTATGCCATGCATACGTGGACGACCTGGCCGATCTTGAAATGGCGGCAGCCATTGCGGTCAACGCCAAAGCACAACGCCCGGGGGTGTGCAATGCCCTGGAAACCCTGTTGGTGCATGAAGGCGTGGCCGAACGCTTTCTGCCCATGGCGGCCAAGGCTTTGACAAACGCCGGTGTCCGTATTCGGGGATGTGAAAAGACCTGTGGTCTGGTGCCGGAAGCAAAAAAAGCCACCGATGAAGACTGGGCCGCGGAATACCTGGATCTCATCCTGGCGGTGAAAGTGGTAAAAGACATGGACGATGCCATGGCCCATATCGCGGCATACGGCTCCAACCACACCGAGGCCATCATCACCCGTGATTACGACCGGTCCAGACGGTTCATCCGGGAGGTGGACGCCTCACTGGTCATCGTCAATGCCTCCACCCGATTTAACGACGGCGGGGAATTGGGGCTGGGGGCGGAAATCGGCATTTCCACCTCAAAACTTCACGCTTACGGCCCCATGGGAATCAAAGAACTGACCACCACCAAATTTGTGGCCTGGGGACAGGGGCAGATCAGGAACTGAGGGAATATACAGCGGCTACATCAACTCCCGGAATTTTTTCAAATCAGCCCGGGTATAATGGAAAAAGCTGTCATGGACAGAATCGGCAAAGTCCTCAAACCGCCGGTAGGTTTCCTCATCCAGGGAGGCGGAGTATAGGTTGACCACAAGATCGTGGGCAATGTAGTCCTCGCTGACTTCAATAAAGCCTTCATCCCGGCTCCAGGTGACCTTGGAAGCCTCCCCCCGTGAGACAATCCCGGACACCACATGGGCATGGTCGATAATCACGGAAAGGTAGCGCTCCTTTTTTTCGGCCATGTACCGTTTGATCCGGCGGTGGGGTACCAGGTCTTCATAGACCTTTGCCGTGCCGAAATAGATCCCCCGGAGCATCACCCCCCGTTCCAGGGCGGCATCCAGTTCTTCTGTGAGTGCGTTGAGTTCCTCGTCCCAGATGGAGACGGCCACCCGTTTTTCCGCCCCCCGGATCAGCACCTTCAAAAACCCGATGATATTGTCCCGCCCCTGGATCACCACCAGTTTGTCGTCCTGCTTGGGCTCCCGGTACAGGGTGCCGGCGTACTGCTTGAGGTCTTCAAAAATCTTTTCATACCGGGATTTGAGCTTCTTGATGAAGATCTCCGGCTCCATGGGGGTATACAGGGTGGTCTTTCCCTCTTTCTGCTCAAATACCATCTGTTTGGCGATAAGGCTTTTGAGCACCTCATAGATCCTGGATCTGGGGATGCCCGAGGTTTTACTCAGGCCATAGCCGCTCACCGGGAATTCCTCCAGCAGGGAAAGATAGGCCCGACATTCGTAGGCGGAAAACCCCAGGGACTGCATATCCGCCATCATCTGTTCGTGTTTTACATTCTCTTCCAGCGCGGTGTTTCCCATCTTTCCCCCTACCCAAAGGTCATTACAAGATAGGCCACGCCGACAGACCCTAAAACGGGGACGATAATCCCCCCGCGGAACAAGCCGTAAACCAGGGTAAATCCCATTCCCATGAGGCCTGCGGCAGGCATGTCCGGTGTTGCGGTCAGGGCAGAAGGAACGATCAGTGCCCCGATGGCGGCCACGGGGATGGATTTGAGAAAGGCATCCACCACCCGGGGAACCTTCATGTCGGAAAAAAACATAAACGGGGCCAGCCGCGGCAGATAGGTGGCCGCTGCCATACCGAGGATCAAAGGGATAAAAGAGGATTTATCCATGGGCTTCCTCCTTTTGGGGTATGGAGACGGTGAGCACGGCCCCGAGGCTTGCAATTATCAGTATACAGACAATGATGCTCCAGCCGGTGGGCAGCACATCCATCGCCACCAGCAGCCAGTTGAGCAGCCCGGATGAGACGGCCAGGAACAACGACCGAACACTTTTTTTGAGTTCCGGCATCAGGATGGCCAGCAGCAGGGCGTACAATGCCACCCCCATGCTCTGGGTGAGCACTTCCGGCATGAATCCCCCAAGAAGGAATCCTGATAGGGTTCCCGACACCCAGCCGGAATAGGCGGAAAATTCCAGGGCCAGTACAAAGGTCCGGGTGAGTTCATGCGTGGTAAAAGACAGAACGGAAAAGGTCTCGTCCGTCACCCCGAATGCCATGGGAATATACCAGGCCTTTGCCTTTTCCTTTATGCGGGTGGACAGATAGGTGCTCATCAGAAAATGACGGAAGTTCACCAGCAGCGTGGTCAGAACAATACCCACCGGCCCCATGCCCGTGGCAATGAGGTTGAGTGCGATAAACTGGCTGGCACCGGCAAAGACGACAGCGGAAAAAAGAAAGGCCTCCAGCAAGGTCACCCCGGTGGCCTTGGCCAGGATGCCGAAGGCAACGGCCGCCGGGAAATACCCGATAAAAATGGGGATTCCCCCCCGGACGGCACGGCGTAAATCTTGTTTTTTCATTATCAGACTCCATCAAATAATCATTAGTGACTATCATAGTAACTACTACACAGAAGTCAACAAGAATTTATGCGTTTTCCAGCCTAAAATTGTCGGACATGCCCGAATCCAGGATGTCCTGTTTCAGGAATTTGATGAAGGTTTTTTCGGTGAGGCTGGGGATCTTGTCCTGGAGCTGCACCAGGGAGATCTTGTTGATCACATCGGCCTGTTCCGTCTTTACCGGGACGATCTCCCCCCGTTCGATGGTGTCTTTGACGATGTGCCTTGCAATCACCCCCATGCCCAGGTCATGGAGGATCCCGTTGATAACGGCCTGATGGCTGTCTGCGATCATCACCCGGTTCAGATCGATGGAAAACCGGTTAAAGTGATACTTGAACCATTTGCGGAGGGTCAGCGAGGTTTTCTGGTAGGAAATATACTCCTTTGTCACCAGGTTCTCAAAGGAGTGGTCGCCTCGGATTTCCCTGTCGTAATAGGTTTTCGAGCAGGCCAGAATCACCTCTTCATCGATGAGGGGTTCAATGCTGAACCGCCCCAGGTCCCCGTATACCTGCCCCCGGGTCAGGAAAATATCCACCAGGCCGAAATCCAGCTCCCCGTTGCTGATCATGGGAAGCACCTCGGAAGGATCCCCCAGCTTCATGGTAAACACCACTTCGGGATAGTGGCGGCGGAAGGCGGCAAAAACCCCGGGGAAATAGGACTTTCCGAACTCGATGGGAGAACCGATACGCAGCATGCCCGAAGGGACATCCTTGGATTTAAGGATCCGCTCCACCCCGGCCTCCAGCTCCCGGATAAAAGGGGCCGCAATGGTAAACAACTGTTCACCGGCATAGGTGGGGACCAGTTTCCGGTGAAGCCGGGTAAACAGCGGCACCTTGAGTTCCGCCTCCAGTTTGGCCAGGGCCTGGCTCACGGCAGAAGATGTGATATTCAGCTCCTTGGCCGCCAGGGCCACGCTGCGGGTGTCAAAAATATAATAAAAAACCTTAATACGGTTGAGATCTGGTAGCATTAGCAATAATTAATCAAAGGGTTAAATGTTTTAATTTTACTAAATATCAGAAAGACCGTATCTTATCAACACCAAGCAAACGGATCGGGGTCAACTTAAAATAAAGCTGCCTGATCCTACAGCAGCCTGGAAATGAAAACCACACCAGTTGGAGGTGACCCATGAAAAAAATGATGACCAAAATACAGAGAACCCTGGCCTATTTTTTCACCCCTGAGGATTCCACTGTCATGGCCGGCGAAGGCAATATCAGCTTCGGCCTCAACAGCGACAGCTTCAGCCTGGGCAGCCTGAAGGTATTGTTCTGGGTCGGAGCCACCATGGGGGCGTTTTACCTGATCACCTTAATCTAAGCGCCTCGCTGCTCTGCAGCCTACGCCTTATACCGGCCTTTGCGCCGTTCATATAGACGGGCTGTTTATCAAGGTTTGGATTGACACCGAAATTAACGTACAGCATACAACAAATTCTTTGTCTTTCCTTTCTCCTCCCCTTCCTTGATAAGCAGCCCGATTTTTTATTTTTCACTGGCAGGAGCGTGCTATCTTCTTCGTTTCCAAAACTTTGCGGTGGGGACAACTACAGCTTCAGTTTTGGGGCCTTGAAACGGAACGGTTTATATCTTAAACTGATCGATAGTGGATTTTAATTTTTTTGATAATTCATTTAAATTTTCAGTATTGTTTTTTATTTGTGAGCCAGTCTTCGACATCTGGGAAGAAGATTGATTCACATTCGCTGTGTCTTGAGCGATTTGAATGGCGACACCCGAACTTTGAGTGACGTTTTCGGTAACGTCCTGAATTCCTCTGGCCGCCTGACTTACATTTTCGGCGATCTCTTTCGTCGTAGCAGACTGTTCTTCCACAGCGGCCGCTACGCTATCAATCATCTCATTTACATCGGTGATGGCTGCCGTGATTCCTTCTATTTCAGCAACGGTTTCCTGTGTGGATCCCTGGATGTTATCTATTTTCGTTTTTATTTCCAAGGTCGCTTCTGCCGTTTGTTGGGCAAGGCTTTTAATCTCGCTTGCGACAACTGCAAATCCTTTACCGGCCTCCCCTGCACGAGCGGCTTCAATTGTGGCATTTAGCGCAAGCAAATTGGTTTGCGCCGAGATATCATTTATTGTATCAACCACGTTCCCAATTTCTTGGGCAGATTGGCTTAAGAAATTGATCTTTTCAGATGCTTTTTTTGTTTTGGACACAGTCTCACTGCTTGTCACACTTGTTTTTTCAGTATTTTTCGCAATCTCATTGATTGTTGAGGTCATCTCTTCAGCGGCAACAGATACCATATTGATCTTTGTGGACGATTGTTCAGCTGCGGCCGCAACAGACGACATCGTTGAACTCATTTCTTCAGATGCGGCGGCAACAGCCCGTGAGTTGGTGGCCATCTGTTTTGCCCGTTGAGACATCTGCTCAGAAATGGTTACAAAACCCGTTGAAGATTGATCAATGGTATCCGCATTTTTCGATATGTCACCAATAACACCCTGTAGTTTTTCAACAAAGACATTGAACCAGTCCACCAGCTTACCGATTTCATCCTTGTTTTTGATTTCAATCCGTTTTGTCAGATCCCCTTCACCAGTGGCAATATCCTCCATGTTCCTTGCAACCGCATTAATCGGACTGACGACATTTCTGTTAATAAAATAGATTATCCCCAATACTAAAATGAAAAAGACCGTAAAGAGCGCCCCAAAAAGTGTGAAGATCAAATTTTTGATCGCATTGACATCTTCCATAACGATTCCGGCTTTGACCCCGAGAAGGTAAAGACCGGCTCTGGTATCGGAAAACCCTTTAAAATTTCCCTTAAAGCTTAGATAGCTGTCATCCTTGAGGTACTCCGATTCAAGGATGCGCTTGAATATACCTTCTTTTTGGATATAGTCGTAAAATTCCTTGTCCACATCTTTCTGATTTAAAATGTAATTGGCAAGTTTAGGTTTCTTTGCCATGCCTTTGGCAACCGTCAGGAACGCATCATCCATGAAATAAATAAAATCAATATCATAAGGCTTTAACGTTCTTTTAATGGAATTGAGTCCCCCTTCAAAATTGGCAATGCCGATGAATCTTGTACCATCAAGAACCGGGAAAAGCCCTTTTAACCTTATTCCTTTAGATGACATCTCCATGGCGACAAAAGACTTTTTCGTTGACTTGACGAGGGCATATCCCTTTGAATGAGAAAGCGGTTCTCCAAACTTATCCGGCGCCCAAGATTTATAAAAAGAATTTAAATCTTTATCAATCAGATGGACCTGTACGTTTTTAAACCCTGTGTTTTCTTTGAAAACTTTACCGAGTTGTTTTAAAGCCGTGTTGGCGATCTCCCGGTCCTTTTCCAAAAGTGCTTTTTTGACTTCGGAACTGTTCGCTACCTGAAGTGCATTGGTTTGCCAAACCTTCTTTTTAGCCGTCATTGCGACTTCAAAATTTTGCTGGGCGGACTGAACGGCTTTATCTATCCTGACCTGTTTTACATTGGTGTAGTATACAAAGGTGGCAACAAGGCTGATACAGAAGATAATTATAAATCCAGCGGTACTGATACTTAATAATTTTGCATTTAATTTCATATTTTTTTCCTTTTTTAATGACGTCATGCTTAAAGCAACAAATACGCCACCAAGGAAAAACACATTAAAAATCAAATGTTACAGACAGTTAATACAAACAGACCTCTGTATGGATGTCAAATGGCGCCATAAAAACAATGCAACGCAATTTTATTATTGCGCTATTTTCCCTGCGTATTTCAGGGCAGACACAACCGCAAAGACAAATGACCCACGACATAAAGCAAATGAATGCAGATAAGATCCATACCGCCTGTAAACGGCAGATGGCAGATACTTCAACGGCGTTTTATAACGGATCTGCCAAAAAGCGGTTCACCGCTTCATAATAGGCCGGCACCTCGGAAATGGTGTTGTGACCGGAATCGGGAATCACGGTATAGATTTTGGGACAGGTCAGACTGTCGTAAAGGGCACGGGTTCTCTCCGCCGGGATGACCTCGTCGTCAGAGGCGGCCAAAATAAGTGTGGCAGCGGTGATCCGGGGTGAAAAATCCGTGGTTCTGTGCTTGTCGGACAGGGCCGCACGAACCAGGGGGCCTGGGTAAAAGCCTGCGGCCACGGCTTCAATACTGTCAAAGGGGCAGGTAAGAATCAGGCGGCCAAGGTTTCTTTCCAAAGCCAGGTGGGAGGCGATGGAAGACCCCAGACTGCGCCCCCAGGCACCGCAGTTCCCAGGATTCAGGTGGTAGTCCCCGGCCACACGGTCAAAAATCTTCAACGCATCGGCCTTTAAATCCGCCTCTTTGGGTGAACCGCCGCTGCGGCCGTACCCCCGGTAGTTGACCAGGACCACGTTGGCATCCACCCCGGCCAGGTAGGGTTCGATATTCCAGGACACCTCCTCGGCATTGCCGCCGAAGTAAAACAAAACGGGCAGGTTTTCCATATCCTTTTGAATCATCCAGCCGCGGAGGGTGATCTTTTCGTCCACCTCCAGGGAAAATGGCGTCACCGCAGGGCCCAGTTCTGCCAGCCGGTCTTCCCGCCCCGGTTCCATGGGGGCAGGATAGTACAATAGTTTCCGGGACAAAAATCCACATCCGAATACCAGAAACAATAAAATCACGATCAGCCACAGGATTAATTTCATCTTTCTTCCTCCCATTAACCGTTTTCAAAAACCCGCCCTGTTTTTATCCCTACGCTTTTTATCTATCTTATTTTTGAATGGATTGCATCCCTATAGTTTGCGCTTGACAACCCGTCTTCCCATCACTACCCATTTAAAGAATACATAGCACTGAATCCAGAATAAAGGAGGGGCCATGGCCCACGCACCGGATATAAAAAGAACTGATGTGCCCGCAGAAGACTGCTGGAATCTTTCCCCCCTGTTTGCCTCCCGGGATGAGTGGGAATCCCTGTACCGGACAGTGGAGGAAAAACTGCCGGCCTATGAACAGTTTAAAGGACGTATTGGTGGGGCCTTTGAAGACTTCAAAGATAGCATCGTTTTTGATCATGCCGTGGCCCGGGATCTTGAAAAACTGTATACCTTTGCCCACCTGATGAACGACCAGGACAAAACAGACACCTCCGCGGACGAGCTCTTTCAAAGGTCCGTCAACCTCTACACACGGATTGCAGACGCCTCAAGCTTTATTGTTCCTGAAATCCAGGCCATTCCCCAAGAGACACTGATCCAATACCGGGATAGGGATGAAATGGCGGACTTTCGGTTCTATCTTGATAAACTGATCCGTAAAATTCCCCACACCCGGAACGCCGCAGAAGAACAACTGCTTGCCATGGCCGGAGAAAGCCTGGGCGCCCCCCGGCAAATCTTCGGGCAACTGGACAACGCCGATCTGAACTTCGGGGAATTGACAAATGAAAAAGGAGAAACCCTTCCCCTGACCCACGGCAACTTCGTCAGCTTCCTTACCAAAAAGGACCGGGGGCTTCGGGAATCGGCATTCCGGCAATACTACAAGGTTTACGACGCCCATAAGCACAGTATCGCAGCCACCCTGGCGGCCTCTGTGAAAAAGGATCTTTTCCTGGCACGGGCACGGCGTTTTGATACCGCCCGGCAGGCTGCCCTGTTCACGGACGATGTCGCCCCTGCGGTATACGACAACCTGATTCACAGTGTAAAGAAAGGACTTGAACCGCTATACCGCTACCTTGATTTCCGTAAAAAAGCCCTGGGGCTCACCGATCTTCACGTCTACGACACCTATATCCCGGTGGTGCCGGATGTGGACTTTCACATGGATTACGATGAGGCGGTGACCACATGCATCGAGGCGCTGCGCCCCCTGGGCGACGAGTACTGCCGGATTCTGGAAGAAGGGCTGACCCGCGGCGGCTGGGTGGATCGGTATGAAAACAAGGGCAAACGCAGCGGGGCGTACTCATCGGGATGTTATGACTCACCGCCCTATATCCTGCTCAACTATGACGGCAACACCATCAACAGCCTGTTCACCCTGATCCACGAGGCAGGCCATTCCATGCACTCCTACTTTTCCAAAGAAGCCCAGCCCTACGCCAGTCACAACTACACCATCTTTGTGGCTGAGGTGGCCTCCACCCTCAACGAAACCCTTTTAGGGCGCCATCTTCTGGAAAAGTATGCGGATGATCCCAAAATGAAGGCATATATCCTCAACAGGGAAATCGACAATATCCGGGGCACTTTTTTCAGGCAGACCATGTTCGCCGAATTCGAACACATCATCCACGGTCTTACGGCGGACAACCGGGCCCTGACCCTGGACACCTTCACCGCCACCTATACGGATCTGCTGAAAACCTACTTCGGCGACCGGATGGTCCTGGATGACGAACTGGCCCTGGAGTGCCTGCGCATCCCCCATTTTTATTCCGCCTTCTATGTCTACAAATACGCCACCGGCCTGGCAGCCGCCCTGGCCATTGCAGGCCGCATCCGAAGAAAAGGCCAGACCGCCGTGGCCGATTATCTGGCCTTCCTGAAGCTTGGGGGCAGCATGTTTCCCATTGACGAACTGAAAATCGCCGGGGTGGATATGGCCTCCCCGGATGCCGTCAATGCCACTGTTGCCCATTTTGAACGCCGTGTCAGCGAGCTGGAATCCGTATGGACATCAATTTAAAAGCGATTGGGGAAGTCCGTTCCTGCTTTAAAGAAAAGTTCGGCATTCCCCGGCAGCCCAACCTGGTGAAGGATGCACCGGGAAAACTTGTGCTTTACCCGGCCTATGCCCGGCAGGAGGCGGTCCGTTTCCTGGAAGGGTTTTCCCATGTATGGATTCTCTTCCTCTTTCACAAGACAGGGGAAGGCACCCCCGAAAACTGGTCACCCGGCCATTGGTCACCTATGGTCCGGCCGCCCCGCTTAGGGGGCAATAAAAAAGTGGGGGTGTTCGCCTCCCGCTCTCCCTTCAGACCCAATCCCATCGGCATGTCATGCGTGGCACTGGAATCGGTGGAACTGTCGGAAACCGGGCCGGTCCTCCACCTGTCCGGCGTGGATATCCTGGACCGGACACCGGTGCTGGACATCAAACCCTACGTGCCCTATTCAGATGCCCTGCCGGAAGCCCGGGACGGCTTTGCCGACGGCCCGCCCAAGCCCGGATTGACCGTGATTTTTTCCCAAAAGGCTGCCGCCCAGATCCGTGACCGGGAAGGCGACATCCCCGCCCTTGAGGCCGTTATCCGGGGGGTTCTGGAAAATGACCCGCGTCCGGCATACACCGGTAATACGGCACCGGAAAGGGTTTACGGCATCCGCCTGTACGACATGGACGTCAAATGGCAAGTGACCGATACGCAGGTGACCGTCATCTCGGCGGAACGGGTATAACTCTTACATACCGCTGTGGGCCGTCCGGTTGATGATCTCCTCCTGGAGGGCCGGGGTGAGGTTAATGAAGTAATCGGAGTATCCTGCCACCCGGACGATGAGGTCCCGGTAGCTTTCAGGGTCCTCCTGGGCCTTGCGCAGGGTCTTTGCATCCACCACGTTGAACTGAATGTGGTGGCCGTCCATCTTAAAGTAGGATCGGATGAGCTGGACCACGGCGGTTCTGCCTTTGTCCGATTCTAAAAACTGCGGCAAAAATTTCTGGTTAAGCAGGGTGCCCCCGGTCTTCAAATGATCAATCTTTGCAGCGGAGTTCAACACGGCTGTGGGGCCGCAGCAGTCCGCCCCCTGGACCGGGGAGATGCCTTCGGACAGGGGCAGTCCTTTTTTACGGCCGTCGGGCAGGGCGCCGGTAACTTCCCCGAAGTAAACGTGGCAGGTGGTGGGCAAAAGGTTGATCCGGTAGACGCCTCCCCGGGTGTTGGGCTGGCCGGTAACCGCCCCGTAGTAGGCGTCGAACACCTTTCTCAGGACCTCATCCGCCGCCTCGTCATCATTGCCGTATTTGGGGGCCTTGAGCAACTGGTGATGGAGAATATCGTTATTTTCAAAATCCGATGCCAAGGCATCCAGCAGGGTTGCCATGTCAAAAGTCTTATTGTCGTAGACATGGTGCTTCACTGCGGAAAGGCAGTCCGTAATGGAGCCCATGCCAACCCCCTGGATATATGCGGTATTGTACCGGGCGCCCCCCTGGTTATAGTCTTTGCCGTTCCGGATGCAATCCTCGGTCACCAGGGAAAGCAGGGGTACCGGCATGAACCGGGCGTTGATCTGCTCGATCATGTTGGAGCCCGTGATCTTTATATTCACGAAATGCCGCACCTGGCGCTCCCAGGCATTGAAAAAGTCCGCAAAAGTGTCAAAATCCTTGGGATCTCCGGTTTCCAGACCGATGAGCTCTCCTGTGCGGGGATCACGGCCGTTGTTCAGGGTGATCTCCAAAATCTTTGGCAGGTTGAAATAGCCCGTAAGAATATAGGCCTCCTTGCCGAAAACCCCGGCTTCCACACAGCCGGAGGCACCGGCAAGCCTTGTGTCATCCGGGGATTTGCCGTGGATGGCCATCTCCTGGACAATGGCATCGGTGTTGAAGATGGAGGGCTGGCCGAATCCCGTGCCCACAATCTTCAAAGCCCGTTTAATGAAACGGTCCGGGTTTTTCCGGGAGACCTGGATCATGGATGAGGGCTGGAGCAGCCGCATCTCCTCGATCACGTCCAGCACCAGGTAGGTCAGGTCATTCACCCCGTCCCGGTTGTCCGCCGTCACCCCGCCAAGGTTAATCAGGCAAAAGTCCACATAGGTGTTACTTTCCTTGGCCGTCACCCCCACCTTGGGCGGAGCCGGGTGGTTGTGGAACTTCACCCAGAAACAGCAGAGCAACTCCTTGGCCTCTTCCCGGGTAAGCCGGCCTTCCTCGATATCCCGTTTGTAAAAAGGATAAAGGTTCTGGTCCAGCCGCCCCGGATTATAGGCATCCCAGGGGTTCAGCTCGGTGATCACCCCCACGTGGAGGAACCAATAGTACTGCAGTGCCTCGTGGAAGGTTTCCGGGGCGTGGGCCGGCACCCTCCGGCAGACGGCGGCCATCCGTTCCAGCTCCGCTTTCCGTTCCGGATCAGTTGTTTCATGGGCCATGGTGTCCAGCACGTCCGCATGACGGCCGGCAAAACCGATCAGGGCATCTGCAGCAATATCAAGGGAGGTCAACACCTCTCTTCGGTCCAGCGCCCCGGGATCGGCCGTGACATCCAGTTCGTCCATGGCGGTCCGGATCTTTTCTTTGAGATCCCAAAATCCGTTGGTATAAATCAGGGTGCCGCCGGCGGTGTGGCCGGGAGACCGCTGCTCCTGGAATTCAGTGAATATGCCGGCCTCAAAACTGCGTTTCCATGCCGGTGTCATGGCACTGAAAATCTTTTCCCGGATGGTCTTTCCTTCCCAGAAAGGAATGATTTCCTCCCGGTAAATGCGTTTGGTCTCATCGCTGACCCTATAGGGCACCTTGGGCCGGGAATCCAGGATATCCAGATCCGAAAGGGAATGGAGGCAGACTTCCGGATAGGTGGGCACGGCGCTGGGAACAGGCCCCCGTTCGCCCACGATCAACTCCTGCTCACCGATAAACACGGCCTTGTTGGACAGGATATGGGACAGGCACAGCGCCCGCTGCACCGGGACGGACTGGGTGGGACTGACGCGGGTCTTATAAAACTCGGTCACAAGGCAGGCCCGTTCATGGGACAGGGTGACTGGGGTAGAAAGGCTCTGTTGCCTTAAAGTATTGACGCGATGGTTCATTGTTTTGTCTCCTTATCCGCCGATGGTTACCTTGAATCCGCAGTCACGAAACCGCCGGGCCGCCGCCTCAATGGCTGCAGGTTCCGGCGGGGTGGTGATGCGGGGCGGTGTCATGTTCAACTGCCGGTACTTGGCCTCGGCAGTATTATGATAGGGCAGGATGTGGATATCCCGGCACGTGGTATGGGCCACCAGGAAATCCAGAATTTCCGAAATATTTTCTCCGCTGTCCGTGTATCCCGGAATCAGGGGGAACCTCAGCCGGTATGGGACACCAAGCCCTTCCAGACGTACAAGGTTCTCCAGGATCCGGTCCGATGGTTTTCCGGTGATCCGTTCATGCAGGCGGACATCCACGGCCTTGATATCGTAAAGGACAAGGTCTGCGGCCGGTGCAGTTCGCTCAAGCACGGCGGCGGGCGCATCCCCCGATGTATCCAGGCAGGTATGGATTTCCCTTTCCCGGCAGGCGGCAAGCAACGCTGCCAGCAAATCCGGCTGACACAGGGGCTCTCCCCCGGAGAAGGTCACGCCGCCGCCGGAATCGTCATAGTAGATCAGGTCTTTTTCTATTTCCCGGACAAGCCCTGCCACAAGCCCTGGCATCTCACCTTCGGGCAAGCGTTCCGGGCGGCCATGGCTTTCCGGGTTATGGCACCAGCGGCACCTCAAGGGGCACCCCTGGAAAAAAAGGGTGGTCCGGATGCCGGGACCGTCATGGATACTGTACCGCTGAATCCTGAATATGTATGGGGAATAATTTGTCACGGCATTTTCCTTAAGCTGCCGGTGTCCGGCATGCTGGCTTCCATCAGGCGGCTGAATTTTGCCACGTGCTGTCTTGCCGCCTCTCCGGCGCTTTTTGCATCCCCGTCACGCACTGCCGAAAGTATGATTTCAAGATCCCGGACATCGTCTGAAAGCGCATCGGCGGAAAAGGGCAGGTACTGATGAAAATAGGCGTGGATATTATCGTGAATGGTGTTGAGATTGGCTTCCAGCAGCGGGTTGCCACAGATTTCCGCCAGGGTCTGGTGAAACCTTGCATCCAGACGGTTGAATCTGTCCCAGTTATCAGGGCCGTCCGCCACATGCTCCCGGATGGCGGCGAGAATCTTTTCCAGGCGCCCGACGTCCTCAGGCCCGGCTGTCCGCGCCGCCTGTTCAGCGGCATGGCCTTCCAGCAGTTCCCGGAATTCCGCCAGGTGGGCCAGGGAAACCTTTTTATGGCGGATCAGGGTCTCCATCCCGGTCTTCATGGCCTCGCTGTTTGCCTCATTCACCCGGGCACCGCCCTTTACACCGGTGCGTATGCTGACCAGGCCTTTGTGCTCCAGCACCCGGAGGGCCTCCCGCACCGTCCCCCGGCTGGTCTCAAACATATCCTTGAGTTTCATCTCCGAGGGCAGCCGCTCGCCCGGGGGGATCTCCCCGTCAAAAATAGCGGTCTGTATCTGCTCCACCACATGCTGGTAGGACTTTTGAGGCTTCATCTTTGTAAAGCTCAGGGTCACGTTCACCTCCCATTTAAAACAAACCGTCAAACTGTCCTACAGTTTAATCGTTTGCAAAATGGCCGTCAACAGCAAAATGAACTTTCAATTAAATCAGGAGTTCGCCTCTATGGCTTCAGGTAAACCAAGCGCGTCTGTGTCACCATATGCCCGGACCGCATTGCGGCCTGACGTTTTGGCATGATACAGGGCCTTGTCGGCCCTTGCCAGCATATCCTCGTATTCATCAGCCCCGAACCTGGCCCGCCCGGTATTGTCTGCAATACCGATGGAAACCGTACAAGAAATAGGTCGTTCATCCGTATTAAACGTCATGGATGCGATTCCCTGACGCAATCGTTCCGCCAGATTCCGGGCCAGCGCCATATCCGCCCCCGGGGCCACCACGGCAAATTCCTCACCGCCGTACCTGGCAACGATATCCGTAGACCTTGCAATATCGTTCAGCGCATCTGCAATCTGCTTGAGGACGCTGTCTCCGACCACATGACCGTATGTGTCATTTATCTTTTTAAAATGATCGATGTCCATCATGAACAGGCTACACGGTTGCTTTGCCCGCACCGCAATACTGACAATTCTGGCCCCCTCCTCCATCAGGAAACGGCGGTTGGGCAATCCGGTGAGCTGATCCGTTACTGCGGCTTCTTCCAGCCGGTTCAGGGTTTCTTCCACCCGGGTGTGCATCGAGGAAAAAGTATCAACGAGCTGACCGACCTCTTTTGGGGCATCCGTGAAAGACAAATCAACGCCGGATCGCTGGAACTTGCCGGCGGCCATATCCCGGGTAACCTTGTTCAATAGTTCCAACGGTTGTGAAATGGAATGGGTCAGACGGAGAAGCACCGGAATCAGACAAACCAGGGTAATGATAAAGCCGCCTAAAAGTGCCGCCAGAAAGGGGTTCAAAGCACGGATGGCTTCAGCGTAATCAATTTCTGAAACGATAAGCCAACTGCCACCTTTGGTCCATTGGCTGGCGCCTAGCACCCTGGCCCCGCGATAGTCGGCATACGGTCCTTGCGGCTGCAATCCCGCCAGTGCGTCCCCAAGGATTTGGGCGTTGGTTTTGATCTGCATAACCGCGGTATCTGACACCCGGCCTTCGGACTTGAGTTGATCAAGATACCGCGATTCCGTCAACATGTATCCTTCCCGGTTGAGAATATAGGTTTCTCCGGTACTGCCGAACCTGAGGTTGTTCATCAACGCGTTGATGGCCGTCAGCCTGGAGGCCAGGAAAACCAGCCCGCTAAAGGTGCCGTCCGCCCGGGTAAGCGGATGCGAAAAAATGATGATGGGCTGACCTGAGGCCCGGCCGGTGATGACCTTTGTCACATGGGGATGTCCTGCACGGGCACGGATGAAATACTTCCGGTCAGAGACATCGACAACGGCGCTGTCGATGGAATTTACAACGGTTTTCCCGTTGGGCCCCACCATCACCACGGCGGAAATATCCTCGTGGGTTTCGTCGAAGGCCTTGAATATATGCCTGCACTGCTCAAGATCTCCTTGCCGGACCGCAGGTAGCTGGGCTAAAAAGGCCGCATCGTTTTTACGTCCCTGAAACCATTCCTCAATGAATAATTTATGGGATTCCGACTGCTCGACCAGTGTCCTCTGGGCATCCGCAATGGTGTCATTGCGAATGAAAAAAAACAATACAATGACAACAAACAACAGCGGCAGGCAAGCCATCAGAATGGAATACAGCCTGATCCGTCCGGCGACGGTATCCGGCAGCCAGTTACGATACATCATTACTACGCCTCCAAGGGTGGATATTCGGTGGGAAGTCTATAGAACGAATGATCCGATCTGTCAAGCCGATACTCACCCACGAAGGCGTTAAGCTATTAAAACACTTATGTATCCTCCCGGTCGATTCGAACCAGATTAAAGTCGCCGAGGATGCCGTAAAGGCTGGGCACCACCACCAGCACCAGCACCGTGGACACCATCAGTCCGAATACGATGGAGCAGGCCAGGGGAATCAGGATCTGGGCCTGGAGAGACCGTTCAGCCAGCAGGGGCAAAAGGCCTGCGATGGTGGTGACAGAGGTCAGAAGCACGGCGCGGAAACGTTCCCGTGACGCCAGCTTTCCGGCCCGGATCACGCTTTCCCCCCTGGCGGTGTGGGCTTTGACAAAGGTCACCAGGAGGATGGAATCGTTCACCACGATGCCGGCCAGGGAGATGAACCCCATAATGGAGGGCATGGCGATTTCAAGCCCCATGAGCAAATGTCCCCAGATAACACCGATGAAAGCAAAGGGAATGGTGACCATGACCACAAGGGGTTCCTGGTAGGACTTAAACTGGAAACTCAACAGGCAGAACACCCCGAAGATCCCTATGCCCAATGCCTGCAGCATTCCCCCCATGGAGGTTTTCATCTCTTTTTCCTGGCCTTCCAAACCGGTGGTAATACCGGGGAAATCCCGCTGCAATTGGGGCAGAAACCGTTTTCTGGTGTCTGCGATGATGTCCGCCGCATTGCCCTTTGTGGTGTCCAGGTCCCCGGTGACGGTGACGGTACGGATACCGTCTACCCGGCGGATGCCGGCGTATCCCCGGGACTGGGATACATTGGCCACGGAACTCAAGGGCACCCGGTTCCCTTGGCTGTTGACCAGGTAAAAATTATCCAGGCCTGCCATACTGCCACGATCCGGGTCTGCAATCCTAAGGTTCACCTCGTAGGATTCGTCCCGGACAATCACCTCTGAAGCCGTGGCCCCGTAGAAAGCGGCCCTAAGCTGGGAGGACACCATCCGGGCGTCAAAGCCTTTTGCCTTGGCGCCTTCCTTCAAGGTGATCCTAAGCTCGGGTTTGCCCGGCCGCAGGTCGTCATACAGATCCGACACCCCGCGGTACTGGTAGAGCCAGTTGATCAGGCGGGTGGAGGCCTGTTTCAGGTGGTCCAGGTCAGTGCCTTTGAGACGGATCTCAATGGGCAGCCCCCCCGGTCCGATGGCAGGCTCCTTGAAGGCCAGGGCAATGGCGTCAGGCACGTTTCCCGTAAGGCCGCGCCAGCGGTTCACGATATCGTCAATGGTAACGGTCCTAACTTCGGCACTCAGAAGATCCAGGGAGACGGTGGCCACATGGGGGCCGGTTTCCCCGGCATCGGCGTTGGTATTGTAGAGGACGGAAATATTTTCCACCAGGTCTGTGCCGCCCGGCTGATCCGGGGTCATCTCCCGGTTGATCTGTTCCGCGGCATCCGCCAGCCGGTTCACATAGACTTCGGTGCGGGAAAGCGGCGTGCCCTGGGGAAATAAAATCCTTGCCTGGATGACGTCGCCGTCGATCTCAGGAAAGGCCCGGACCTTCAGAACGCCGCCGGCAATCATGGAGACGGAGGCAATGAAGACAAAGATTACCAGCCCAACAAAGAGGTAGCGGTAATCAATGGCCCGGTCCACAACCCAGCCCAGCACCTTTTCCCGGGTAAACCCCAGCGCCTGTTCAATGATCTGCCGGAAGCGGTTGGGCGTTTTCTTTCCACCGTTGTGGCCCAGGGAATGGGCTAGATGATTGGGCAGGATACAAAAGGCCTCCACAAGGCTCACCGACAGCGTAAGGATCAAGATAACGGGGATAACGTAAAGCACCTTGCCGATGTCCCCCTTCATGCTCAGGGCAAGGGCTCCGAATACAAAACAGGTGGTCAAAAAAGAGGAGAACACCCCCGGGGCAACGCCCGTGATGCCGTCCACAGTTGCCCTAAAGCCGTTCTTTCCCTTTTCCAGGTTGGCGGCCACATTTTCGGCAATAACAATGGCGTCGTCCATGAGGATGCCGACCCCGATGAGCAGTCCCACCATGGACAGCATATTCAGGGACAATCCCATATGATTCATGAAGAAAAAGGTCAGGGCAAAAGAGACCGGCAGCCCCATGACCACCCAGAAAGAGAATTTGAAAGAGAAAAATAGAATCATGGCGAAAAACACCAGGACCAGTCCCTGGAGGGCGTTTTTCACCAGCATCTGCAGCCTGTCCCGTACGATGGTCGATACATTCTGGGTCAGCTCAAATGCCATGCCCGGCGGAGCCTGGGCCCGTTCCTTTTCCAGGAACAACGTTACCGCATCCATGATGTCCAAGGCATCTTCGGTTTTGGTTTTGTTGACCTGGAGGATACCGGCCCTACTGCCGTTGAAAAGGATCTTGTTCTCCTCATCTTCGAAACGGTCGGAAATTTTTGCGATCTCGGCCAGTCTGATTTCAGCGCCGGTCTTGGACGACACCACCACCAGGTTGCCCAGCTCGGGCACCGACTTTCTTTCTTCGGTAAACCGGAGCAGAATGTCCGTTTCTTGGGTTTTAAGGCTGCCGGCCGGCAGATCAATATTCTGGGCTGCCACAGCAGATGTGATATCAGAAACGGAAAGCCCCAGCCGCATCATATTGTACAAAGGGATTTCGATGAGAAACTCATGGTCGGAAAACCCCAGGATCTTAACCTGGGAAATCAGGTCGGTCTGTTTCAGCCGGTCTTTTAAGTCTTCGCAGTAAAATTTGAGATGAACGGGATCCATGGGGCCGCTGACGGCAATGGATACCACCTGATCCGTCCGGTTGATCTGCTTGACGATGAGATCCTCCAGTTCATCCGGGAAATCACTCACCGCTTCCACTTCGGTCTTGATGTCGTTGAAAAACTGGATGATATCCCCTTCTTCCATCATCTCCACCACGACTTTCGCGGAATTTTCCATGGCCGTACTCCGGACTTCGGCAATATGGCTGACCGAATCAATGGCATCCTCTATCCTGCGGCAGACAGAGGCTTCCACATCCTCAGCCGTGGCCCCGGGGTAAACCGCGGTAATCTCCACGGCGTCTATGCTGAAATCCGGGAAGGTTTCCCGCCGCAGATCGCCGATGGAAATGGCCCCCAGCGCCAGGAAAAGGATCATCATCAGGTTGGCGGCAGTGGGGTGCCCGGCCAAAAAGGACACCATGCCCTTGAACCCGTTCATATGTCCCCCCCAAAGGCTTGGGCTTTCACCTGGGCCGCCTTCTCTTCATCCTCCTGGGGCAAAAGCTTCATCCCGTTGATGGCCGGGACAAGGTCGGACAGGACCAGCCGCTCACCCTCCTGAACCACAGGCGCGGTACCGGCGGCATCTCTATCGTTCAAGACAGCCAGGTCGGCCATGGCAAGTTCCAGGGTCACCTGGCGGATCTCGAGACGATTGTCCCCGGTGCAAATATAGATGCGGTTGTCATGGACGGCGCTTCTGGGAACCACGAAGCGGTCCGGCATCGCCTTGCCTGCAAGCTCCACCTCCACGTACATATTGGTGGCCAGGGGCGGGCGTTTGCCCGGAATCAGGCCGGCGTAGGGATTTTCCACGGTAACAAAAAAGGTCAGGGTCCCTGTGGCGGGATCAATGGACTCCCCGGTACGGGAGAACTTCGCATCCCACTCAATGGTGTGGGCCTCGTCCAGGGGCAGCCGCACCTTTGCGGAGATGCCGATGGCCCGCCGGATGGTCTCTATATCCGGTACTTTGCTAAACGGCGCCTTGTGATGGCGGGGCAGGAGTTTAAAAAACTCCCTGGGGCTGAGCTGGACAGGGATTTCAGCCCGTTCAATGCTTTCGGCTTCAATCAGCACCGTACCGGCCGGGGCAAACTGGTACCTTTCGATGTTTACCCGGGAAACCCGTCCGTCAAAGGGGGATCGGATCTCCGTTTTTGAGACATCCAGGCGGCGTTCCGCCACCGAGGATTCGCCGGATTTTTTTTGGGCCAGCAAGGCCCGTTTCTGGTCAGGGATCAGCTTCAGGGTATTTTGCAGGTTGTTTACGTTGGTCTGGCGGCTGAGGACATTGGTCTCCTCTTTTTCCAGATCGGAAGCCGAAATATACTGTTTTTCAAATAGCTTGCGTTTTCTTTCCAGTTCCTGAACCGCGATGGCCAGGGACTTTTTCTCAATGGAAAGAAGGCGCTCGGTGTTCTTCCGGGACTGTTCCAGTTCCCGCAACTGGGCATCGATGCTCATGACCTCTGCAACCCCGCGGGTTTCAGCCAGGCCGTAGGCCCGGGTGTCGATCCGCAGCAACACGTCATCCTTTTCGATGAAGTGTCCCTTTTTAATCTTCTCGTCCAGGTATACCACCTGGCCTGCGACTTCGGGGATGGCCTGCCAGGTCCGGTAGGCCTGGACATAACCGTACCCCACCGAGCGCGGCACCACGTTCATCCGGGTCAAAGGCATAACCCGCACCGCCTGTACCCGTTCCTGGTCCGTCAGCCGCACCGGAGGTTTTTTGTTGTTTTTCATCACCACCATCAGGGCAACCCCCAGAATGATGGGCACAAAGATCACCAGCCGTTTTACGTATTTCATTTATTTTTCCTTGAAAATATCTCGTCAGGTTCCTCAAGCCCCAGGTACTGCCGGCCGTTTTCCAGCATCTTGTCCAGACCATTTAAGATGATGGCAAGCTCCCCGGGCGGAATATCTTTCACCAGCACATCATGCCACCCCTTGAACACCGTGAAAAATGCATTCTCCTTCGCCCTGGCCTCTCTCGTTAAAAAGACCCGTTTCATCCGGTGTTCGTCAGGGTCGGGCCGGCGTTCCACCAGCCCCATTTTCTCAAGTTTTGCCACGGCCCGCGCAGTATAAGATTTGTCCACCTGCATGTTCCGGGACAACTCATCCTGGCTCTGCCCGTCCTGGATAAACAGCATGGCGATAAAGGCATAATCCCCCGCCCCCACATCCAGGTTTTTCATCTCAAGGCTCAGATGACGCCGGGAAAGGCGAAACAGGTGGTTGATCCGCCGGCCGATGGACTCCGGTGCAAACTTAAAAAACATAATCTCCCTTCAAACACAATGAGTTGACAATGCAACTGATATTGCCCCACATGTAAACCAGCTCAGTTTCATTGTCAACTGAAAATAGTCGTATAATATTTCAGGGGATCGGGTCTAGGCTTAAACAGTGATGGGCCCTAAGGATTCGCAGATTCAAACTCAGAGATTGAGGCCCCATGCTCAGGACCACGTTTTCCGCTGGGCCTTCATTTTCAGCCATTCTTCGGGGTGAACCGTACGTTTTCCCCGGGGGCAATGGGGACATTTGACCTCAACGCCTTCATGCCGGCTTCCGGCGTCGGCAAGGGCCTGTTCTACGAGATCATCGGGAATCATCTTGCCGCAGGTCACCTGCCCTTCTTCACAATAGTAGTGGGTGAAACGCTCAAGGATCTTTCCCTTTTTCGCGGCAAACCAGCCCACTTCCCCCACGGCTACGGCAATCCCGGCCCAACCGGCGAACCTCAGCAGGGCCCGGCCGCCGGCAAATCTTAATCCACTGGCGATAAGGCTTATGGGATTCGGCATACTCACCTTCCTTGTGGTCAATACGTGTGAATGATTCTTCAAGTTTACACCATTTTCTTTTTACAGCCCCCATAAAAATTGTAATTTTATTTTACCCGGCGGTGCTGTCCGGTGTATCTTATTCACCCATGAACAACGAACGCAGCCACACCATCAGACAGGAAATCATCGCGCTTTTGGAAAATGCTCCCATGACCGCCAGGGAAATTTCCCAGGCCGTCCGCATCATGGAAAAGGATGTTCCCCATCACCTGGCCGCCATACAAAAGACGGTGAAGCGCAGAAAGCTGCGCCTTGAGGTCACCCCCTGCTGCTGCCGGAACTGCGGGTTTGAATTCCGGCAGCGGAATACCTTCAAAAAGCCGGGGAAATGCCCGGGCTGTAAAAACCCCAGGATCGTCTCGGCTATCTTCCGGGTGGTCCCCTGACGCTGTTTTCAGATTTCCGTCAACACCTCTTCCAGGGTCTGGATAAAACGGTCAAGGTCCTCTTGGGCGATGGTTAAGGCAGGATCCAGCCTCAGCACGTTCAGCCCGGGCCGCTGGGCAACCACAAAGCCCCGGTCCAGGAGAGCTCGCCGGACCCGGGAAGCCAAGGCATCAGACCCGTCAAGCTCAACAGCCACCATCAGGCCCCGGCCCCTGATTTCCCTTATCCGGACAGTGGTTTCCGTCAACCGCTCCAGACCGTTCAAAAGTACATCAGAAAGACGTCCGGCCCGTTCTATCAATGCATTCTCCCGGATCACCCGGATGACAGCCATGGCAATGGCCGCCCCCAAGGGATCATTCTGGTGGGACTGGGCATAGGCAATGGTCTCTTCGGGAAGCATACGGCAAACCCTTTCGGATACAGCGGTGGCCGAAACCGGATAACCATTGCCAAGGCCCTTGCCCATGGCGGCGATATCCGGCCGGATACCGTAATGGTCGTAGCCGAACCAGCGGGCGGTGCGGCCCATTCCCGTGGTCACCTCGTTGACCATGACCAGGCCGCCGTTTTTCCGGACGGTGTCCGTAATGCATCTTACAAGCGGCCCCGGTGGAAACCCCACAAGGCCCGAAGCACTTCCGGGTTCAAAGACAAAAAGATTGATCTCATCAATGGGCACAGCGGCCCAATGGGAACACCCGTCATCACAGGCCTGCCGCTCACAGGTGCGGCACGCCCCCCAGTCAAACAGCGTCCAGCAGTCTTTATCTTTGGCAGTGCCGTAAGCCCCGAAATAGGAATCCGCCATGGTCAGACAACGAAGATCCCCCAGGGCATCGCCGGCCACCCGGATGCCGAACTCCACGGCCTCACTGCCGGAACAAAGAAATACCGCCCTGCCCCCCGGCATGTCGTTGAGGGCCAGCACCTCACCTGCGGCCTCGTTCACCAGCGGTGCCCCGAACCCGAATCCGGTATGGGCCAGGGTGCCGGCCTGTTCCGCCATGACTTTTGTAATTTCCGGCCGGCCATGGCCGATGCAGGTACACCAGACCCCGGACTCCAGGTCCAGATAGGATTTGCCTGATGTGTCGTAAAGCTGGCAGTTGTCCGCCCGGACAATGTCAGGCAAAGACAGGTCGTGGCCCGGGTACCGAAAGAGTTGATCCATATGCGCCTCCTGAAGTTAAATTTTCAGGCCAGTGTAGCAACTCAAGGAAACTGGAAACAGGCACAGATAATTGATTATTCAAGCGTAACAGATGACGTATGAATGGGGCAAAGGTCCGATTCAAGAGGGGGAATAACGATCATGTGATCCAGGGCATTTGACCCAAGTTGGCCGGTTAATTTTTAGGGCTGTAATGACGGCGCAGCCAGGAGCTGAGGCCATCCAGCCCCGGGAACAAAACCCGTTCGGTGATATTGCACAGATCCAGTTTGTCCCGGCACTCCCATTTCAGATCGGCCGGAATGATGATCCTGCGGAACAGATCGGGATGAAAGTTCAGCCAGTCGTCCACCACCCGTTTCGGGGTGGGCATGACAGAAAACAGGGCATATTGGTTGACGATACGTTGATCTATGGACGGAGGTTCAAAGAAAAGGAGGAACTCGGAGGCCTCTCCCAGGGCATCAAACTGGGTCAGGGTTTCCACGTATTGGTGAAACGCCCGGTCACCGGGCCGGCAGTCATTTTCCCTGTGGGCAATACTGGTGAGCAGTTCCACGGTGAATGCCTGGGCCCCTTCCGAAGACAACTGTTCTTGCAGGATTTCCGGCAGGAGTTCGTGTACTTTTCCGTGATTCACACACCAGATCACCCCGTCCGTATCGAACTTTTCCAGGCTGGACAGGGCAAAATGAAGGGCCACGTAAGGAGAGTAGGTCCAGTCCAGGAGGCGGGTGGGCAGGCCGTGGTGCTGGGCCACCGTGAGCAGATGCCAGAAGGAATCCGGCTCCCCGGCCACTGAGGCCTGGGCGTATTTGCGAAAATTTCTCAGCAGGTGCTTTTCCAGTTGCCAATAAGGCCCCCCCAGTCGTGTGAGGGAGGTTTCCAGCCGGTACCCGGCATCTGACAGCCCCCGGAAGACATAAGGGGGACGGTATCGGCTGATATCGGCATTCCAGGACCCGCTGAACAGCTCGTCCTGCAATTGCCCCCAGGATGTGACGGTGATGTCCGGCATAAAAGCTCCTGTGAATAAAGATTTGCGCCCCAACCACCATGGTCCGGCTTATAAACTTATACCGCGGCGGCGCCTGCAAATCAATCCGGTGAATTGTTAAACCTTAGAGGCAGTGGCGGCAGGCTTACTGAGTAGTCATGCGGTGACATGTGAAGTGAAGACCTGCTGTCAAAAAAAATGAAACGCTTGCGCAGAATCGCAAACGTTCCATTCCATTTTCTTCTATTTTTTTCGGTAGGTTCTGTCAGATTGGGAAATTACAAGAGGCGTTTTCTCCCAAAACCTGCCAGTCCCAGAATGCCAAGGCCGAAAAGCAGCATGGTGGAAGGCTCCGGTACCTGGCCTGCGGGTGGTTCATCCCCACCAGTGATTGTCCAGGCGGAAAAATGAGAAATGCCTTGACCACCAACCAAATCGGTGATCCAATTGCCGCTGCTCGCCCCCCAGAAGGTAGAATCGGCTGGATTGTCAGCGTCTCCAAGCCAATAGAGTGCAAAACCGGCAGTGGATTTCACACTGAACATATTGATATAATCACTTGTTCTCCAAGTACCGACCGTGCTTTCATCTTCACTATTTAAATTATAGGAAAGGGTCAGCCTGTCATCGGAACTCTCGGTCCCGGGAAAATCCACTTTTGCATATTCCTCAAGCTCGAGAGTGTAGTCCAGATCCAGCCAGTCGGTGACCCAGCTTTCGATCAGCTCAAGATCGGTATTTGAATCATTACCGGAATATGTACCAATATGGATTTCAGAGGCACTGACTTGCCCTGCCCCCACAAACACCATTAAAAGAAGACTACAAATTATTTTCTTCATTTCCCCATCTCCTTTACTTTACGAACAAAAACACACCCTTGCTCTTGTCTGCACTTACGATACGTTTTTCGTATGGGCTGAAACAGTGCAATCCTCGTACCGCTTTTTAAATTAGTATGAATAAGAGTATAGACACCCTGTAACTACAAGTCAACTCGCACTAAAGTACCAATTTCACAAAAAAGTATCAGAAGGCCATTTTTTTAACGATAGAGGGAACATTTTGCCCGAACCAGGTAGGGCGCCCAAAATCAGCAGTCATTGGCCCGGGGGAACCGTGAGTGCCTGTTGTTCTTTGAGCCGCTGCATCATCTGTATCATCCGTTTCATCTTTTTAGGATCTATACTTGCCGGGTTCATATTTCCCGGATTGATGCCTTGGGGAAGAGGGGACGGCACAGCCGGACCGGCAAACCTGAGATATTCCCGGACTAAGATATCATTTTGCCAGTTCCCCGACCATCTGGCACAGGTAATACCTAAGCCGAACACCAGGATGAACATCACCGCCATAGTTGCCCCATTCAGGCCCTTGCTTGCCGTTGAGAACGAAAATTTCAACGCCTTTTCTTCCGGACAGTTCTCAACACAGGTCAGACAGGCAGAGCATTCCGCAGAATCCACACGGGTCTTTGAGGCCACCTGGATCTGACCCGGGCAATTCCTGGAACATTTACCACACCCCGAACAGCGAAGCACATCCCGGCGAACCCTGCCGGGACTGAAAAAACCAATGACGCCAAGCAGTGCCCCGTAAGGACAAAGGTATCTGCACCAAAAATGCCGGAATAAAACCGACAGCACTGCCAGAACAACCAAAACAACCCATGCGGTTGATGACATATCGGTAAAGAACTTCAACATCTGGATATCCGCAAACCGGTTATAGGTACTGTAAATGAACGCTTCAACCGCAGGCCCCGGCATCTTGAAAAAAATCTGGTAGACAAAAAAGCCGGCGGCCATGTATTTAAGGCTCCGCAAGGGGAAATCCATAAATCGGGGCAGAACAAAAGGGGATCGGAGGCGAAAGAGGCGAATTCGTCCCAGGTACTCGC
>MDTD01140636.1_pt1 | contig 33014 bp, 27 predicted proteins | sample 811221 | NCBI WGS metagenome assembly MDTD01 (sample SAMN05326646, study PRJNA326480) | marine metagenome | isolation source: seawater | place: Pacific Ocean: South West | collected 2011
GCCATCGCGCTCTCGGCCCTGGCGGTGCTGCTGGGCGGTGCGGCGCTGGCGCTGGCGCTGGGGCGGCTTGCCACCCTGCGCCACCAGGTCCGCCTGGCCATGGCCTCGGCAGTGGAGGCGGCGGAGCGTGCCGACGAGGCGACCGCCCAGCTGGACCGCCTGGATCCGGAGGGGAATCCCGCCCTGGCGGCCGAGCTGGAGGATGTGAAGCAGCTGCTGGCGCAGCTGGCGAGCCGGATCGACACCGCCTCCGGCCGGGCGGCGATCGGCGCCTCCGGCGGTGCGGGCCGGGGCGATGCGACCGGCAGTGCCGCCGCGCAGAGCATGACCGTCGCCGTGCAGGAGGCGGTGGAGGCCAACCGCATCGACATCTACCTGCAGCCGGTGGTGACCCTGCCGCAGCGCACCCCCCGCTTCATGACGGCGAGCTGCCGCCTGCGCGATGCCGGCGGACGGGTGCTGCCGCCGGACCAGGCGATGGCGATGGTGGCGCATCTGGGCCTGGCGCAGGAACTGGACAACCAGATGCTGTTCCGCTGCGTGCAGATGGTGCGCCGGATGAAGCGGCGGCCACGCAAGGTGGGCCTGTTCTGCAGCCTCTCGCCGGCCAGCCTCGCGGATGCCGATTTCTTCGCGCAGTTCTCAGAATACCTGGAGAGCGAGCCTGAACTGGCCGACTTCCTGGTCTTCGAACTGCCGCTGGCCGCCCTGGAGGATGCCGGCGGCGCAGCGGCCCGCCGCCTGACCCATCTGATGGAAATGGGCTTCCACCTGGGGGTGACCACCCTGACGACGCCGCGCATCAGCGCCGAGGAACTGGCGCAGGCCGGCATCTCCTTCGTCCGCATCGATGCGGCGCACCTGATCCGGGCGGACCGGGAGGAAGAGGAGGGGCCGGACGCGGAGCTGCAGGAGACGGCGAACCGCGACTGGCTCTCGGCCTATGTCGGGCTGCGGCGGGAGGGCATTCTGCCGATCGCCGTCAATGTCGACGGCGAGGGCCAGGTGCCGGCGCTTCTGGACCTGGAAGTGGGCCTGGCGCAGGGCCGGGTCTTCGGCGCCGCGGAGCTGGCGGGGCAGGAGCCCTGACAGCGGCGGCCGCTGCCCGGTCGCCCGGTCCGTCAGTTCAGATAGTCGTCCCGCAGATAGTTGACGCCGGTCACGCTGGCGGTGACCGCCCAGCCCTTCCTGGTCAGCACATAGTACTTTCGGCCGTCGACGAAGCTGCCCGACGCTTCTTCCTTGGAATCGCCCAGGATCGCCTTGCCGTCCATCCGGGCATCCTGGGTGTTGCTGATGAAGGTATCGAAGTCGGCCTGCTCCTGGATCAGGATGACGATCTTGTTGTCGAAATTGCCGACCCCGAAGGTGATGCCGACCCCGACGGAAGCCATCTTCATGTAGGTCTTCTGCTGGGTCGACCGGTCCACCGCGACGCCGCGGCCGAAGCCGGCGGCCAGGATGAAGGCCACCTTGCGGGAGTCGAACACCGCATAGCCGGCGCTCTTGTCGAACAGGGCGCGGGCCTCCGGCTTCTCCTTGAACAGCTGCAACAGGGTGGTGTGCGCCATCTCGTCCAGAGTCCGCCGCATGGCCTCGGGACTGTCGGCGCCGTCCACCAGCTTCTCCGTCGACCGGAATTCGTCGCCGATCCGGTCGGCCACGCCGGATACGGCGTCGGAGATCTTTTGGCCGGCATCCTCGGCCTGCGCGGCGGCGCTCCCGAGGACAAGCGCAAGGAGCAGGCAGAGCGACGTACTGAGCGGCTTCATTGAGCGGAGTCCCCCCTTGGGATGACCGCATCCGACGGCCACCGATGTCATGTCCATGGTCGCGACCGGGCGACGGCTGCCTGCCCGGAGCGGCGGCCAGGGTAATCCGATGCCGTGCGGCGGGAAAGCCGGGCGGGCAGCCCGTCAGGTGACGGCCGCGCGTGCGTGGAAGCGGGGATCGTCCCAGCGCCGCGACTCCAGGATCTGCCGCAGCCGGTCGGCGGCATCCCAGACGTCCACATGGCGCAGATAGAGGGGGGTGAAGCCGAAGCGCAGCAGGTCGGGCGCACGGAAATCGCCGATCACCCCGGCATCGATCAGCGCCTGCATCACCGGATAGCCGCCGCCGAGATCGGCTGTGCAGGCGAAGGAGGCCTGGCTGCCGCGCTGGTCATGGTCGCGCGGGGTGACCAGGCGCAGGCCGAAGCCGGCGCAGTCGCGTTCCACCAGGTCGATGAACAGGTCGCTCAGCGCCAGGCTCTTGGTCCGCAGCGCCGCCATGTCGACCTCCGCCCAGACCTCCAGCGCCGCGTCGAGCGCGGAGAGGGAGAGGATCGGCGGTGTGCCGACCTGCTGCCGGCGGATGCCGGCGGCCGGCCGGTAGTCCGGGGTGAAGTCGAACGGTGCCGCATGGCCCATCCAGCCGGACAGGGCCGGCGGGACACGGTCCTGCAGGTCGGGCCGGACATAGATGAAGGCCGGCGCGCCCGGCCCGCCGTTCAGGTATTTGTAGCCGCATCCCACCGCGCATTCGGCGCCGCTGGCGGTCAGGTCGACCGGGACCGCGCCGGCGGAATGCGCCAGGTCCCAGACCATGGCAGCACCGGCGTCATGGGCGGCCCGGGTGACCGCCTGCATGTCGTGCATCCGGCCGGTGCGGAAATCCACATGGGTCGCCATGACGATTGCGGTATCGCCGTCGACGGCGCCGGCCAGAGCCTCCGGCGCCACGGTGTGCAGGCGCAGGCGCCCGCCGGAGGCGGCGCAGAGGCCCTGGGCGACATAGAGGTCGGTCGGGAAGTTGCCGGTGTCGGACAGGATCACCGACCGACCGGTCGGCTGCGGCACCAGGCTGAGCGCCGCGTTCAGCGCCTTGTACAGGTTGATCGAGGTCGAATCGCCGGCCGTGACGCTGCCGGGCGGGGCGCCGATCAGCCTGGCGATCCGGTCGCCGACCCGCGCCGGCAGGTCGATCCAGCCGGCATCGTTCCAGCTGCGGATCAGGCCGTCACCCCATTCCCGGCGGACCACCGCCTCGATCCGCGCCGCCGCGGCGCGCGGCAAGGGGCCCAGGGAATTGCCGTCCAGGTAGATCACGCCGTCCGGCAGGTCGAAAGCGGCCCGGAAGCGGGCCAGCGGATCCGCCGCGTCGCGCGCCGCGCAGGCCGACCGGTCGGCCGGCAGGTCGTCGCTGGTCTGGGGTTCCGCGGCGCTCACGATTCTTCCTCGGGGTTTCGGCGCCGGCCGGCGCGAGAGTCCGCCCGGCCGGTCAGGACTTGGCCGGGTCCGGGCCGTCGTCGAACAGGGCGTCGACGTCGTTCTGGTCGATCGCCTTGCCGGACAGCTGCGGCCCGTTCAGCAGGGCGGCATCGCCCTCCGGCAGGTCCGCCGCCGCGGCATCCTCCAGGTCGTTGCCGAAGGTGCTGCGCAGCTGCGCCAGCCGGTCCTCGACATGCACCAGGGTCTGCACCACCTTCCGCAGCCGCTGGCCGGTGATGTCCTGGAAGGCACAGGCCTCGATGATCCGGATCGCCGCGGTCTGCACCTGCTCGGGGAAGTCGCCGGCCTTGGGATCGGCGGACATGATCTCTTCCGCCGCCGACATGATGGTGTTGGCGGCCTCTTCCGTCTCCTGCACGACGGCGGTCAGTTCCTGCCCGGCCTGCGGCAGCTGGCGGGTATGCAGGTCGGTCGGTCGCATCGCCGCGACCTCGTGCCGGGTGCGCTCGATCGCGCGGGACAATCCGACACATTCGCGGGCCAGCTTGAAGATCAGGGTGTCCTTCTCGACCCCTGGAACCAGATCGGCCATAGCTTCCTCGTCCTCCTTCGCCGCGGCCGCGATTGTTGCGCATACCAGGTGCGGCTTCTAAATAGAGCCCCCGATTTATCCCGCCAAACCCTTGTCAACCGGTAAAGGTGAACGATGGCATATCAGCCCGAGGTCAGTGCCGCCATGTTGGGCTACCAGTTCGACGACCTGACGGTCGGAATGGAAGCCCGCTTCGGCAAGACGATCACGGACGCCGACATCGTCATGTTCGCAGGCATTTCCGGCGATACCAACCCCGTTCACCTGAACCAGGATTTCGCCGAGCCGACAATGTTCAAGGGACGGATCGCGCACGGCATGCTGTCGGCCAGCCTGATCTCGACCGTCCTGGGGACGAAGCTGCCGGGGCCGGGCAGCATCTATGTCTCGCAGAGCCTGGGCTTCAAGGCGCCGGTGCGGATCGGCGATACCGTCACGGCGGTGGCGCGGGTGGCGGAGCTGCTGCCCAAGCGGCGGGTGCGGCTGGAGACCTTCTGCCTGGTCGGCGACAAGGTGGTGATCGACGGCGAGGCGGTGATGATGGTGCCGGCCGCTTCCGGCCGACCGGACAGTCGGGCGGCTTGAGGACGGTCATGCGGATCCTGCGGCACACCGCGGACATCTCCGCCGGCCTGCGCGGCGGGGTCGCCGTGCTGGGCAATTTCGATGGCGTGCATCGCGGTCACCAGGCGCTGCTGAAGCTGGGGCGGGAACGCGCCTCGGCGCTGGGTGCGCCGCTGCTGGTGATCACCTTCGAGCCGCATCCGCGCAGCTTCTTCGCGCCCGGCGGGCCGCCGTTCCGGCTGACCAGCCTGCGCAGCAAGACCCGCCTGCTGGCGGCGCTGGGTGTGGATGCGGTGATCGCCCTGCATTTCGATGCCGAACTGTCGCGCATGCCCGCCGACACGTTCGTCGACGACCTGCTGGCCCGCGACCTGGGCCTGCGCCATGTGGTGGTGGGCTACGACTTCTCCTTCGGCCATCGCCGCGGCGGCAATGCGGAGCGTTTGCGCCTGGGCGGCGAGGAGCATGGCTTCGCGGTGGATGTCGTCGATCCGGTGGGGGAGGGGGTGCTGGTCTATTCCTCAACCCGCATCCGGGAGGCCCTGGGCGAGGGTCTGGTGGCCAAGGCGGCGCAGCAGCTGGGCCATTGGTGGGAGATCGACGGCCGGATCGAGAAGGGCGACCAGCGCGGCCGCACGATCGGCTTCCCCACGGCAAACGTGGCGATGGGCGACCATCTGCAGCCGCGCTTCGGCGTCTACGCGGTGCGCGCCATGCTGGACGGCGGCCCGCAGCCGCGGGAATGGCTGCCGGCGGTGGCGAATCTCGGCCGGCGGCCGACCTTCGACAAGGAGAATGTCACCTGGGAGGTGCATTTCCTCGATCTGGACGCCGATCTCTACGGCCTGCACGTGCGCACCGCCCTGGTCGATTTCATCCGGCCGGAACAGAAATTCGACGGGCTGGACGCGCTGAAGGCGCAGATCGCCGCCGACGCGCGCACCGCTCGCGACCGCCTGGCGTCGGAAGACACGGCGATCGCGCGTTTTCCGCTGTCGCTCGCCACCTCCGCGCCGCTGGCAATCGAGGGTGCGGCGTGACTGCCGCTCCCCCGTGATTGCCGCTCTGGGGGGGCATTGCTATAAGGCGGCCATGATCGAGCACGAAACCGGCCGGCTTGCGGCCGATCCGGGCGCCGGCCGCCCGGTGGAACGCGACCGAATTACCCGCCCGGCCTCCTGACCGGGGGCCGGGACGAAGGGTGTGCCTGCGCCGCCCGGCCGAAACGCAGACCAGCCGACAGCCTGCGGAGCCGCCGCGGGCGCACAGAGCGCCCATGGCAGACAACCCCAAGGCCGTACCCGGCCGGCCCCGGATACCGGACAGCGGTCGGGGGCCGCGCGGAGCCAGAATACCGACAGACATGAATGTGAATTACAAAGACACCGTCCGCCTGCCGCGGACCGACTTCCCGATGAAGGCCGGCCTGCCGGCCGCCGAGCCGAAGCTGCTGGAGCGCTGGGAGCGCACCGCGCTGTGGGCGCGCCTGCGCGACACGTCGAAAGGGCGGGAGAAGTTCATCCTGCACGACGGGCCTCCTTACGCGAACGGCAACATCCATATCGGCACGGCGCTGAACAAGATCCTCAAGGACCTGGTCAACCGCACCCAGCAGATGCTGGGCCGCGACGCCTTCTACGTGCCGGGCTGGGACTGTCACGGCCTGCCGATCGAGTGGAAGATCGAGGAGCGCTACCGGGCCGAGGGCCGCGACAAGGACCAGGTGCCGATCGTGGAGTTCCGGCGCGAATGCCGGGAATTCGCCGACCACTGGATCAACGTGCAGCGGGCCGAGTTCAAGCGCCTGGGCGTGTTCGGCAGCTGGGACCGGCCCTACACCACCATGTCCTTCCCGGCCGAGGCGCAGATCGTGCGCGAGCTGCTGAAGTTCCTCGACACCGGCGCACTCTATCGCGGCTCCAAGCCGGTGATGTGGTCGGTGGTGGAGAAGACCGCCCTGGCCGAGGCGGAGATCGAGTATCACGACCATGTCAGCCCGCAGATCTGGGTCGCCTTCCCGGTGGAACAGCCGGCAGCGCCGGAGCTGGACGGCGCGCGGATCGTGATCTGGACCACCACCCCCTGGACGATCCCCGCGAACCGGGCGATCGCGGTTTCCGCGAAGGACCGCTACCTGGTGATGGCGGTCGACGCGGTGACGGAAAAGGCGGCGGCGAAGCCCGGCGACCGGCTGCTCGTGGCGGCGGATCTGGCGGAGGCCTTCGCTGGCGCCACCGGCATCGCGGCCTGGCACGAGGCGGCGGCGGTGACCGGCGCCCAGGTCGCCGGCACGGTCTGCGCCCACCCGTTGAAGGCGCATCCCGAGGCGGCCGGCGGCTATGCCTTCCCGGTGCAGGTCTTCGTGGCCGATTTCGTGACCATGGAGCAGGGCACCGGCTTCGTGCATATCGCCCCCGGCCATGGCGCGGACGATTACGAGCTGGGCATCCGCAACGGCATCGAGGTGCCCGACACCCTGGGCGAGGACGGCGTCTACCTGCCCCATGTGCCGATCTTCGCCGGCCGCGCGGTGCTGACGGCCGACGGCAAGGACGGCGATGCCAACCGCGCGGTGGGCGAGGCGCTGGCGGCAACCGGCGCCCTGCTGGCGCGGGCGCGGCTGGAGCACAGCTATCCGCATTCCTGGCGCTCGAAGGCGCCGCTGATCTTCCGCAACACCCCGCAATGGTTCATCTCGATGGCGGTGAACGACTTGCGGGTGAAGGCATTGGCGGCGATCGATGCCACCCGCTTCGTGCCGGCCGCGGGGCGCAACCGGCTGCGCTCGATGATCGAGCACCGGCCCGACTGGGTGATCAGCCGGCAGCGTGCCTGGGGGGTGCCGATCACCCTGTTCGTGGAGAAGGCGACCGGCAAGCCGCTGAACGATCCGGCGGTCAACGAGCGGATCGTGGCGGCGGTGGCCGAGGAAGGCGCCGACGCCTGGTTCGACAGCCCGCCGGAACGCTTCCTGGGCGACGGCCGCAACCCGGCCGACTACGACCAGGTGTTCGACATCCTGGACGTCTGGTTCGATTCCGGCTCCACCCATGCCTTCGTGCTGGAGGAGGATCCCGACCTCGCCTGGCCGGCCTCCCTGTACCTGGAAGGATCCGACCAGCATCGCGGCTGGTTCCATTCCAGCCTGCTGGAATCCTGCGGCACCCGCGGCCGCGCGCCCTACGACGCGGTGCTGACGCATGGCTTCGTGCTGGACGAGAAGCGCCGCAAGATGTCGAAGTCGCTGGGCAATTCGGTGGCCCCGCAGGAGGTGATCGACCAGTACGGCGCCGACATCCTGCGGCTCTGGGTCGCCTCCTCCAACTACCAGGACGACCTGACCATCGGGCCGGAGATCCTGAAGGCGCAGACCGATGCCTATCGCCGGCTGCGCAACACCCTGCGCTACCTGCTGGGCAATCTGGACGGCTTTGCGCCTGAGGAGCGGGTGGCGCATGCCGACCTGCCGGAGCTGGAACGCTGGGTGCTGCACCGGGTGGCGGAGCTGGACGGGGTGATCCGCACCGCCTGCGACGCCTTCGACTTCCACCGGATGTATGTCGAGCTGCATAATTTCTGCGCCATCGAGCTGTCCTCGCTCTATTTCGACATCCGCAAGGACGCGCTGTACTGCGATGCGCTGGATTCGCCCCGGCGGCGGGCGGCGCGCACGGTGCTGGACATCCTGTTCGACCACTTGACCGCCTGGCTGGCGCCGATCCTCTGCTTCACCGCGGAGGAGGCCTGGCTCAGCCGCAACCCGTCGGAAGAGGGCTCCGTCCACCTGCGGACCTTCCCGCTACCCGACCCGGGCTGGACGGACCCGGCGCTGGGCGCCAAATGGCGCCGGGTGCGGGAGATCCGCCGCGTGGTGACCGGCGCGCTGGAGATCGCGCGGGCGGAGAAGCGGATCGGCGCGAGCCTGCAGGCATCGCCGCTGGTGCATCTGCCGGCGGCCGACGCCGACCTTCTGGCCGGCCTCGCCTTCGCCGATATCTGCATCACCTCGGCCATCGATCTTTCGACGGCGCCGGCGCCGGCCGATGCCTTCCGGCTGGAGGACGTGGCCGACGTCGCGGTCGTGGTGCGCCCCGCCGATGGCGGCAAGTGCGTCCGCTGCTGGAAGGTCCTGCCGGAAGTGGCGCCCGACGGCATCTGCCACCGCTGCGCCGAGGCGGTCGGCGACCTGCAGCCGGCCTGAGACCCGGCCGGACGGGCACGCGGTGGCAACCGACATGACCTCTCCGCCGGCCGCCGACGCCGCGGTGCGCCGGGCACGGCGGCTGGCCGGGCTGGTGGCCGTGGCGGTGCTGCTGGCGGACCAGGTCAGCAAGGCGTTCCTCATCGACCTGCTGGCGGAAACCCCCGGCGGCTGGATCGAGGTGACCGGCTTCTTCAACCTGGTGATGGTCTGGAACCGCGGCGTCAGCTTCGGCATGTTCGGCGACGGCGCGATGCCGCCCTGGGTCTGGATCGCCCTGTCGGTCGCGATCGTGGTGGTGCTGCTGCTGTGGATTCGCCGGCTGGACCGGCTGTGGACGGCGGTGGCGCTGGGCGGCATCGTCGGTGGCGCGGCCGGGAATGTCATCGACCGCTTGCGTTTCGGGGCGGTCGCCGATTTCTTTGACCTGCATCTGGCGGGCTGGCACTGGCCGGCCTTTAACATCGCCGATGCCGGAATCGTGGTAGGTGTCGGCATGCTCCTGCTGGATGCGCTGACGACGAGGGAGACGAAGGGACATCATGGTCGGGAATGAACGCGGGCGGCCGGTGCGCCGGGCGATCCTCGTCCTGGCCGGGCTGGCGGTGCTGGCCGGGCTGCCGGGCTGCGATTCCGTTCGCAACACCTTCGGGCTCAACAAGCAGCCGCCGGACGAGTTCGCCGTGCTGTCGCGTGCGCCGCTCACCCTGCCGCCGGATTTCCAGCTGCGCCCGCCGGATCCCGGCGCCCCGCGCCCGCAGGAGGTGCAGCCCGAACAGCAGGCGCAGGCGGCGGTGTTCGGTACCAATGCCGGCGTGGTGCCTGCCCCGGGCGGCGTCGCCGCCACGCATGCCGCCGGCACGGCGAACCTGTCGCCGGGCGAGCAGGCGCTGCTGGCGCAGGCCGATGCGGAGGATGTCGACCCCTCGATCCGCCGGGTCGTGAACGAGGAGACCACCGCGCTGATCGAGCGCGACCAGAGTTTCATCAACAAGCTGGTCTTCTGGCAGACGCAGCCGCCGCCAGGCGAGGTGGTCGACCCGACCAGGGAGCGCGACCGCCTGCAGGAAACCTCCGCCCGCGGCCAGCCGCCGACCACCGGCACCACGCCGACCATCGAGCGGCGCGAGCGCGGCATCCTGGAAGGGATCTTCTGAGGACGGGCTGCCGGTCTGCGGAAACCGTCCTCACGCCCGCTTGATGGCGGCGACGTGACGCGCCCCGTTGGCGGACCGCCACTTTCTCGCCATATCGCCTCCATAGCGTGACTTCGTTCCGATCCGCTGGAGAGGCCCTGACGCATGTCCCTTTCGCTGTCGCCGCCGGGCAGGCCCGCCCGCCGCGCCGCACCCGTCCTCCGTTTTCTCGTGCTGGGTCTCGGCCTGCTGCCGGCGCTGCTGCTGCTGCTGGCCGGCCGCGCCCATGCCGGGCTGTTCAACCCGGAAAGCTTCGTGCTGGACAACGGCATGCAGGTGGTGGTGATCCCCGACCACCGGGCGCCGGTGGTCCACCACATGGTCTGGTACAAGGTCGGTGCCGCCGACGAGGAGCCGGGCAAGTCCGGCCTGGCGCATCTGACCGAGCATCTGATGTTCAAGGGCACGCCGGACGTGCCGGCCGGCGATTTCTCCAAGATCGTGCGTCGCGCCGGCGGCCAGGACAATGCCTTCACCTCCAGCGACTATACCGGCTATTTCCAGACCATCGCCGCGGACCGCCTGCCGATGGTGATGGAGATGGAGGCCGACCGCATGGTGAACCTGGACTATGCGGAAGGTGACTTCGCGCCGGAGCTGAAAGTGGTGCTGGAGGAGCGGTCCTCGCGCACCGACAACAACCCGCAGGCGCTGCTGGGCGAGCAGATGGACGCCGCGCTCTACCAGAACCATCCCTATGGCCGGCCGGTGATCGGCTGGCGGCATGAGATCGAGGGGCTGAGCCGGCAGGACGCGATCGACTTCTATCGCGCGCACTATGCCCCCAACAACGCCATCCTGGTGGTCGCCGGCGACATCACGGCGGAGCAGCTGAGGCCGCTGGCGGAGGCGACCTACGGCCAGATCCCGGCCCGCGACCTGGCGCCCCGCGCCCGGCCGCAGGAACCGCCGCAGATCGCGCCGCGCCGCATCGTCCTGACCGATGCGCGCGTGCAGCGGCCGTCCTTCTCCCGCAGCTACCTGGCGCCCAGCATGACGGCGGGCGACAGCGCCCGGGCGGTGCCGCTGACCGTGCTGGCGGAGATCCTGGGCGGCGGCGCCTCCGGCCGGCTCTACGACCGGCTGGTGCGGCAGTCCGACACCGCCGTCTATGCCGGCGCCTGGTACAACGAGGGCGCGATGGACATGGGCGAGTTCGCCGTCTATGCCGCGCCGTCGCCGGGTACCGGCCTGCAGGCGGTCGAGGATGCCGTCGATGCCGAAATCGCGCGCATCCGCGACGAAGGCGTGACCGAGGAAGAGTTGCAGCGGGCGAAGACCGTGCTGCTGGCGGAGGCGGTCTATGCCCGCGACAGCCTGGGCAAGGCGGCGCGGGTGTTCGGGCAGGGCCTGACCGTCGGCCAGAGCATCGACCAGATCGAGGCCTGGCCCGACCAGGTGCGGGCGGTCACCGCCGAGGATGTCCGGGCGGCCGCCGAGGCCGTCCTGCAACCGCAGCGCAGCGTCACCGGCTGGCTGCAGGCACCGCCGCCGCCGCCATCGACCGCCGGTTCGACGAAGAAGGAATCCTGACCATGACCCGTTGGATGCGCGGCGTCGCGCCTGCGGCGGCGCTTCTCCTGTTCCTGGCCGCCTTCGGCCCGGCGGCGCAGGCCGCGGACCTGAAGGTGCAGAAGGTGGTCAGCCCCGGCGGCATCGAGGCCTGGCTGGTGCAGGAGGAACAGATCCCCGCGATCTCGGTGGAGATGATGTGGCGGGGCGGCAGTGCCCTGGACCCGGCCGGGATGGAGGGGCTGGCGGAAATGGCGACCGGCCTGCTGACAGAGGGCGCCGGTGACATGGACGCCGCCGCCTTCCGCCGCGCGCTGGACGACAAGGCGGTGTCGATCGGCTTCGAGGCCGGCCGCGACTACATCTCCGGCAACATGCGCACCCTCAGCGCCAACCGCGATGCCGCGTTCGACCTGTTGCGCCAGACCCTGATGCAGCCCCGCTTCGGCGAGGCGGAGATCGCCCAGGCGCGCCGGCAGATGCTGTCGAGCCTGCAGCGGATCGAGCAGGACCCGCACGAGATGGCCGGCCGCACCTGGTTCGAGACCGCCTTCGCGGGGCAGCCCTATGGCCGTCCCGGCGACGGCACGCCGGAGAGCCTGGCGGCGATCGGCCGCGCCAATCTGCTGGATTTCCACGGCCGGCGCTTCGCCCGCGACAACATGATCCTGGCCGTTGTCGGCGATATCGATGCCGACAGCCTGGGCGGCCTGCTGGACCGCACCTTCGGCGACCTGCCGGCCGAAGCGGCGCCGTGGGACCTGCCGCGGCAGGAGCTGAAGGCCGGCGGCACGCGCGACACCGTGCGGATGCAGAACCCTCAGACCGTGATCATGATGGGCGGTCCAGGCATCCCCCGCGACGATCCCGACTATTACGCCGCGCGGGTGCTGAACTACATCCTGGGCGGCGGCGGCTTCGACTCGCGCCTGATGGAGGTGATCCGCGAGCAGCGCGGGCTTGCCTACAGCGCCTATTCCACCATGCTGCCGCTGGCCGAGCAGGGCCTGTTCTTCGCCGGCACCGCGACCGCCAACGCCACCGCGGAGGAGGCCCTGTCGCTGCTGCGCGGCGAACTGGAGCGGATGCGCGACGACGGCCCGACGGAGGCGGAGCTGGCGGGGGCGAAATCGGCGCTGACCGGTTCCTTTCCCCTGCGCATGACCTCCAACCGGGCGATCGCCGGCCTGCTGGCCGGAATCCAGTATCGCGACCTGGGCGCCGACTATCCCGACCGCTATGCCGGCCTGATCGGTCATGTCGACCGGCCGGCGGTGATGCGGGTGGCAAGGCGCCTGCTGGATCCGTCCGGCATGTTCACCGTCGTGGTCGGCGATCCGGTGCCGCCCGACCAGGCCCGCAGCGCGCCGCTGCCGGGACTGGACAAGCCTGCCGGCCGCCATCACGGCGGCGGCGCTGGGCCGGTCGACGGCTGAGCGCCGCCGGCCCAGCCCGAGATCGCCGGCCCAGCCCGAGATCGCCGACCCAGCCCGGGAGCGCCGGAACCGGCCGGCGGGGCGCCGGGTTGACCGTCCGGCTGCTCCCCCGCACCGCTTTCCAGGCGGCTGCGCTTTGTGCTATCGGACGGCATCATGGGCTATGAACATAACGTGGACGCATGTTTCGCGGACCGCATCGGTCCGGGGGGCATTGCCCGCGCCGGCTTCGAACGCCTGAGGGCGGAGGCCGGGGATGCGCTGGGCCGCCTTGCCGCCCTGCAGGGCAGCGGCCGGATGGCCCTGTTCGACCTGCCCGCGACCCGCGCCGACCTGCCGGTGCTGCAGGCGGAGGCGGAGCGTTTCCGCAACGATTTCGACCGGGTGATCGTGCTCGGCACCGGCGGCTCCTCCCTGGGGGCGATGGCGCTGACCGCGATCGGCGTGCCGGACGGGCCGGAGCTGATCTTCCTCGACAATTTCGAACCCTATGGCCTGGACCGGGCGCTGGCCGGCGACCTGTCGCGCACCGGCTTCATCGCGATCTCCAAGTCCGGCGGCACGGCGGAGACGGTGGCCCAGCTGCTGGCCTGCATCGCCGCGGCGGAGGGGCGCACCGGCGGCCGCAGCCTGTCGCGCACCTTCCTGTGCATCGCGGGGCCCGGCGATTCGCCGATGCGCCGCATCGCCCGCGCCCATGCGATCCCGGTGCTGGACCATCCGCCGGAGATCGGCGGCCGCTATTCGGTGCTGACCCTGGTCGGCATGCTGCCCGGACTGATCGGCGGCTATGACGTGGCGGCGCTGCGCGCCGGCGCGGCGGAGGTGCTGTCCCAGGCGATCGGCGACCCGCGCTCGCCGCCGGTGGTGGGGGCCGCGCTGCAGGTGGCGGCGGCGCAGCAGCGCGGCATCCGGGCCTCGGTGCTGATGCCCTACGAATCCCGCCTCGACCAGTTCAGCCGCTGGTTCTGCCAGCTCTGGGCGGAAAGCCTGGGCAAGGACGGCATGGGCACCCTGCCGGTGCGCGCGCTGGGCCCGGTGGACCAGCACAGCCAGCTGCAGCTCTATCTGGAAGGGCCGCCGGACAAGCTGTTCACCCTGATCCTGTCGGACCAGCGCGGGCAGGGGCCGGTGATCTCGCCGCAGGCGACCGGCGGCGACCCGGCGCTCGCCTACCTGGCCGGCCATACCCTGGGCGACGTGGCGGAGGCGGAGGGCCGCGCCACCGCCGCCACCCTGATCGCCCGCGGCCGGCCGACCCGGGTGATCCGCATCGACCGGGTGGACGAATTCACCCTGGGCAGCCTGTTCATGCATTTCATGGTGGAGACGATCCTCGCCGCGCACCTGATGGCGGTGGACCCGTTCGACCAGCCGGCGGTGGAGGAAGGCAAGAGGCGCACCCGCGACTATCTCCTGCAGGCCCAGGCCGAGCGGGAGCGCGATGCCGGCTGAGCCGCAGCAGGCGCCGGTCGACCCGGCGCAGGGGGCGCCGGCGGATGGGGCGCGGCGGATCCGCCGCCTGCCCGACACCCTGGTCAACCAGATCGCCGCCGGTGAGGTGGTGGAACGCCCCTCCAGCGCCGTGAAGGAGCTGGTGGAGAACGCCATCGATGCCGGCGCGCGCCGGATCGAGGTGCGGCTGCGCGACGGCGGCCGGGCGGAACTCGCGGTCACCGACGATGGCTGCGGCATGTCGCCGGAGGACCTGGTCCTGGCGGTGGAGCGGCACGCCACCTCCAAACTGCCGGATGCGCGGCTCGACCGGATCCGCAGCCTGGGTTTCCGGGGCGAGGCGCTGCCCTCGATCGGCGCGGTGTCGCGGCTGTCGATCACCAGCCGTGCCGCCGATGGCGATGCCTGGTGCCTGCGGGTGGAAGGCGGCGCCATCGCGGCGCCGGAACCGGCTGCCCATCCGCCCGGCACGACCGTGCGGGTGCGCGACCTGTTCTACGCCACCCCGGCGCGGCTGAAGTTCCTGAAGACCGACCGGACGGAAGCCGCCCATGTCCAGGACATGGTGAAGCGCCTGGCGATGACCCGGCCCGATATCGGCTTCACCCTGTATGACGATGACCGGCGCGCGATCAACCTGCCGGCCTGCCCCGGCGAGGCGCTGGCGGCGCGCGCCGCCCGGCTCGGCCAGGTCCTGGGCGCGGCCTTTGCCGAGAACGCGCTGACCATCGCGGCGGAGCGCGACGGCCTGCGGCTGGAGGGGCTCGCCTCCCTGCCGACGATGAACCGCGGCAATGCCCGTGCGCAGTTCATCGCGGTCAACGGCCGGCCGGTCTGGGACAAGCTGTTCCTGGGCGCGATCCGCGGTGCCTATGCCGACCTGCTGGCGCGCGACCGGCATCCGATCCTGGCGCTGTTCCTGACCGTGCCGGAGGCGGCGGTCGACGTGAACGTGCATCCGGCGAAGGCGGAGGTCCGCTTCCGCGAGCCGGGCATGGTCCGCGGCCTGATCGTCAGCGGCCTGCGCCATGCCCTGGCGGAGGCCGGCCATCGTGCCTCCACCACCGTCAGCCAGGCGGCCCTGGGCCGTTTCCGCGCGGAACAGGGCGCCGCCGCCGGCCCGCAGGCCGGCCTGGCACTGCAGCCGCCGCCGGCCCGCATGCCGCCTGGCCGGATGCCCGCTTGGGCCGGATCGCCGCGCAGCTCCGCCGGCAACCTGCCGCCGGGCCTGGCGGCGGCGGCAGCGGCCTATCACGCGCCGGTCGCCGACCGCATCCCGGCCGACCCGGCCGCCGCGGTGGCGGCGGAAGCCGAGGCGGAAGCCGCAGGCGGGCGGCTGGGCCTGGCCAAGGCGCAGCTGCACGGCACCTATATTGTCGCCCAGACGCCGGATTCGCTGGTCATCGTGGACCAGCATGCCGCCCATGAGCGGCTGGTCTATGAGCGGATGAAGGCGGCGCTTGCCGCAGGCGGGGTGACCCGCCAGGGCCTGCTGCTGCCGGAGGTGGTGGAACTCGACCCCACCGACGCGGAGCGGCTGATGGCGCGCGCCGGCGAACTGCGCGAGCTCGGCCTGGCGCTGGAGAGTTTCGGGCCGGGTGCCGTCCTGGTGCGGGAGACCCCGGCCCTGCTGGGCAATTGCGATGCCGCCGGCCTGGTGCGCGACCTGGCCGACGAACTGGCGGAATTCGAGCAGACCCTGTCCCTGAAGGACCGGCTGGACGAGGTCTGCTCGACCATGGCCTGCCACGGCAGCGTGCGCGCCGGCCGTGTCCTGAACGGCGCGGAGATGAACGCGCTGCTGCGCCAGATGGAGGCGGTGCCCCATTCCGGGCAGTGCAACCATGGCCGGCCGACCTATGTCGAGCTGAAGCTCGCCGATGTGGAGCGCCTGTTCGGGCGCCGCTGACGATTTCCGAAAGACCTGTTGGGGGGAAAAGACGTGACCTACGGCTATCTGCGCCTGGGCGAAGGGCATTACCGCGAGCGCTTCGGCCTCGCCTTCGAGGATTTCCGGGCCGGCCAGGTCTTCCACCACCGCCCTGGCGTGACCTTCACCCAGCAGGACAACAAGGACGAGGCGCTGGACAGCCTGAACAACGCCCATCTGCACTACGACGAGGGCTATGCCGCGGCGACGGAGTGGAAGCTGCCGCTGGGGGTCTCCACCCTGACCCTGCAGCTGGTGATCGGCATGACCAGCCGCACCTTCTATCGGCGGCGTGCCATCACCGGCTTCGACGAGATCGCGATGACCCGGCCGGTGGTCGGCGGCGACACCCTCTATGCCCGGACCGAGGTGCTGGAGGTCATGGATGGCGGCGATCCCGACTGGGGACGGCTGAAGCTGCGGACCGAGGCGGTGAACCAGCACGGCGAGGTGGCGGCGCGGATCACCTGGCCGGCGGAGATCTGGCGTGCCGGCCGGCATCCGGAGGAGGTCCTGCCGGGTGCGGCGACGGAGATCGCTGCCGAAGACCGCTTCGCCGCCCACCATCCCGGCCCGGATGGCGCCCTGGTGGAGCAGACCGGCCTGCATTTCGAGGATTTCCGTGCCGGCGAGACCTTCGAGCATTGGCCGCCGCGGGTGATGGCGGCGGAGGAAAGCCGCCGCCACGCCCTGCGGGCGCTGGAGATCAACCCGCGCTACAGCGACCCGGTCTTCGAACGGTCGGTCACCGGCGGCGAACCGCCGCTGTTCGAGCCGCTGGTGGTCGGCGCGGTCACCGCGCTGACCACCCGCACCTTCGGCCGGGTGGTCGCCAATCTGGGCTGGACGGGGATCCGCCTGCCGCGCCCCGTGCGGCCGGGGGAGCAGATCCGCGCGATCTCCATCGTGCAGGGCGCGCGCGAGAGCGCGAAGCGGCCGGCGCAGGGCATCCTGCAGGTCGATACCGAGGCGCTGGGCGAGGACGGCACGACCGTCTGTGCCTTCAAGCGGGTGCTGCTGGTCTACAAGCGCGGGCAGGGGCCGTACGAAGCGGCGGGGTACTGAGGCACGCCGCCAGGCCGGCCGGGTGGTGCCGCCACGCCGCCATCCTCTCCGTCTTCCCCGGCCCCCGAGCCGGGGATCGTGACGGGACAGGAACGCTGCGCAGCTTCGCCGTATCGTCACGGTCCGTGGGTCGAGCCCAAGGACGACGGCGGCAGGCGCGTCAACCAGAGGTGTGAATGCCGCAAGGTGGCGCCCGAAGGCGACGGCGAAGTCGGTGTCGGAAGGCGTCTGGAGCTCAGCCCTGCAGAACAAGGAACGCCGCCCGCGCGATGCCGTAGCGGCGCTCGTCCACCAGTGTGAAGCCCTCCGCCTCCGGCATCGGCTCGCCGGCGCCGGTCTCCACCACCGCCACGGCGCCCGGCGCCAGCCAGCCTTGCCGCCGCAGCGCCGCGAGCGCCGGGCCCGCCAGACCCTTGCCGTAGGGCGGGTCGAGGAAGGCGAGGTCGGCGGCGAAAGCGGCTGCGCCAGGCGCGGTGGCGTCGCCGCGCCGCACCTGTGCCTCCGCCTCCGTCAGGCCGAGCCCGGCCAGGTTGCGTCGGATCAGCGCGCAGGCGCTGCCATCGGCCTCCAGGAAGACGGCGCGGGCGGCGCCGCGGGACAGCGCCTCCAGCCCCAGCGCGCCGGAGCCGGCGAAGACGTCCAGCACCGCCGCGCCCAGCGGCAGCGGGCCTTCGTCGCGCCGCCAGTCCGGGTTGTGCGCCAGGATGTTGAACAGGGCCTCGCGCATCCGCTCCGAGGTGGGGCGGACCGATCGGTCGTCGCCGGCATCCAGTTTCCGGCCGCGCCAGCGGCCGCCGACGATGCGCAGGCCGGCAGGTGCAGCCGCGCCGCCGGCAGGGCGCCGCTGCGGCTTCCGCCGTGCGCCGGCCATCAGCCGCCGGGCCGGCCGGTCCCGGCCGCAGCCGGCGTGCGGCCGGCCTCGATCTCCGCCAGGCGGGCGGCGCCCAGCGCCTCGCGCAGGACCCGGCGCGGCGCCTCCCTGGTGGCGCCGCGCGGCAGCTGGCCCAGCTGGAACGGGCCGTAGGCGGTGCGGATCAGCCGGCTGACCGAATGGCCGACCGCCTGCAGGGCGCGCCGGACCTCCCGGTTGCGGCCCTCCTTCAGGGCCACGGTGACCCAGGTATTGGCGCCGCTGGTGCGGCGTTCGGAGGGCTCGCCGCGGCCCGCCTTGCTGCGGCCCGGGCCCTTGCCGGCCTCGTCGATGCTGACCTGGATCGGGCCGAAGGCCTCGCCGTCGACGGTGATTCCGGCCGCCAGCGCCGCGATCGCCGCCGCGTCCGGGCGGCCGAAGACCCGCGCCCGGTAGCGCCGGGTCCAGCCGGTGGCCGGCAGCTCCAGGTAGCGCGCCAGGGCGCCGGAGGTGGTCAGCAGCAGCAGCCCTTCGGAGTTCAGGTCCAGCCGGCCGATGCTGACCGTGTAGGGCATGTCCTGCGGCAGGTTGTCGAAGATCGTCGCCCGGCCCTGCGGGTCGCGGCGGGTGGTCATCAGGCCGGGTGGCTTGTGGAACAGCCACAGGCGCACCGGCTGGGCACCGCCGATCGCCTCGCCGTCGACGCGGATCTCCTGCGCCTCGGTCACCTTCACCGCCGGGCTGTCGATGATGACGCCGTCGATCTCTACCCGCCCTTCGGCGATCAGGCGCTCCGCCTCCCGCCGGGAGGCGATGCCGGCGCGGGCCAGCCGCTTGGCGATGCGCTCCGCCGCCGGGTCTGCGCCGGTGTCGGATGCCTCGGAGGGATCTGCTGTCTTGGTTTTGCCGCTCATGGCGGCGCAGTGTATCGAAGGGCCGGCCGCCGGCAATGGCGCCGGCGCCGCAGGCAGGCGGGTGTCGCATGCGCAACGGCCCGGAGGGGCATCTCTGGCACGGTTTCATGGAACTGGCGCTGGCGCAGGCCCGGGCCGCGGCAGCGGCCGGCGAGGTGCCGGTCGGCGCGGTGCTGGTCGACGGCGCCAGCGGCGAAGTGCTGGCACAGGCGGCCAATGCCACCATCGCCCGCCGCGACACAACCGCCCATGCGGAGCTGCTGGCGATGCAGGCGGCCGCGCCGGGCCGCGGCGGCCGCCTGGACGGCTGCGACCTCTACGTCACCCTGGAGCCCTGCGCGATGTGTGCCGGCGCGATCGCCTGGATGCGGATCCGCCGGCTCTATTTCGGTGCCGAGGACGAGAAGGGCGGTGCGGTGATGCACGGGCCCCGATTCTTCACGCAGCCGACCTGCCACTGGCGGCCGGAAATCTACGGCGGAATCGGCGCAGATGCTGCCGCCGGCCTGCTGCGTAGCTTTTTCAGGAACCGCCGCTAAAATCCGCCGCGCCTATCTACGCCGCACGTCTCGCATGGAGACGTTCGCCTGGGGGTAATGGAGGAGATAGCCCAGATGAATTTCGAGTATTCCGACAAGGTTAAGGATCTGGAGGCGCGCCTGAACGCGTTCATGGAGGCGCATGTCTACCCGAACGAGGAAGCGATCACCGCCGAGATCGACAAGAACGGCACCGAGAAGGGCGACCGCTGGCAGCCGTCCCAGATCATCGAGGATCTGAAGAAGAAGGCGAAGGCGGAAGGCCTGTGGAACCTGTTCCTGCCGGAGAGCGAACGCGGCGGCGGGCTGACGAACCTGGAATATGCCCCGCTCTGCGAGATCATGGGCCGGGTGGAATACGCCCCCGAGATCTTCAACTGCTCCGCCCCCGACACCGGCAACATGGAAGTGCTGGAGCGCTACGGCACCGAGGAGCACAAGAAACAGTGGCTGCAGCCGTTGCTGGAGGGCGAGATCCGCTCCGCCTTCGCGATGACCGAGCCGCGGGTGGCCTCCTCCGACGCCACCAACATCGAGTGCCGGATCGAGCGCAAGGGTGACGAATACGTCATCAACGGCCTGAAGTGGTGGACCTCGGGGATCGGCGACCCGCGCTGCAAGATCCTGATCCTGATGGGCAAGTCGGACCCGGACAATCCGGACCGCTATCGCCAGCAGTCGATGATCCTGGTGCCGCGCGATACGCCCGGCATCACGGTGAAGCGGATGCTGCCGGTGTTCGGCTATGACGATGCCCCGCACGGCCATGGCGAGGTGGAGTTCAACGATGTCCGCGTGCCGGCCTCCAACATGCTGCTGGGCGAGGGCCGCGGCTTCGAGATCGCGCAGGGCCGCCTGGGCCCGGGCCGCATCCACCACTGCATGCGCCTGATCGGCCAGGCGGAGCGGGCGCTGGAGAAGATGTGCCGGCGCACCTCTTCCCGCACCGCCTTCGGCAAGCCGGTGTCGGAGCAGACCGTGACCCAGGAGCGGATCGCGGAATCGCGGATCATGATCGACCAGGCGCGCCTGCTGGTGCTGCATGCCGCCTGGAAGATGGACACGGTGGGCAACAAGGAAGCCCGCAAGGAGATCGCGATGATCAAGGTCGCGGCGCCGGTGATGGCCTGCAAGGTCATCGACTGGGCGCTGCAGGCCCATGGCGGCGGCGGCGTCACCACCGACTTCGGCACCGCGCGGGCCTATGCCCATGCCCGCACCCTGCGCCTGGCGGACGGGCCGGACGAGGTCCATCGCAACCAGATCGCGCGGCTGGAGCTGCGGCGCTACAACTGAGGCGGTCGCCGCCCCGGCGCGGCGCCGGGGCGGTCCGACTTGCAAGGCTGAGGCAGGCGGCCGGGCGATTGCCCGGCCGTCGGCGTCTTCGGCCTGCCGTCATGCCGCGTTGCGGCATACGGCGAAGCCCCTGTGATGCCGCAATGCGGCATCTGGCAGAACCGTCTGCGGGGCCGGATCTGCCGGCTTTGTGGTCGCATCGGGGTGGCGGCAGGCCCTGCCATGCCCCATCTGGTGGCGGTACAAACCGGTCGGAAGACGCATGAGGGGCGGCGCCGAGGTCGGGTGCCGGTGCGGCGGAGGCAGAAGATGACGAGAGTGCGCGGTTATTTCAGCGACAGCTATCTGGACGCCCGGGAGACCTTCCTGGACGCCGCCCGCCGGGCGAAGGGCGACCTGACCAGCTTCATGAACCCCAACGCCACGGGGGTGGAGGACGAAGGGCTGGCCACCGATCTGGCCCGCTTCGGCCCGGCGGACGCGGAAAACGTCCTGATCGTCAATTCCGGCACCCACGGGGTCGAGGGCTATTGCGGCTCCGGCTGCCAGGTCGGCGCGATCCAGTCCGGCCTGATCCGGGAGCGGGCCCGCAACACCGCGATCGTGCTGTGCCATGCGATCAACCCGTACGGCTTTTCCTGGTCGCGGCGGGGGAACGAGGACAATGTCGACCTGAACCGCAATTTCGTGGATCACGAGGCCGGGCATCCCGACAATCCCGCCTATCGGGAGGTGCATGGCTTCATCGCGCCGGCCGACTGGGCGGGGCCCGGCCGGGCGGCGGCGGACAAGGCGATGGAGGCGTTCATCGCCGAACGCGGCGAGGTGGCCTTCCAGGCGGCGGTGACCGGCGGGCAGTACGAGTTCCCGAAAGGCCTGTTCTACGGCGGCCAGGCGCCGGTCTGGTCGAACGTCACCTTCCGCGAGGTGGTCCGCCGGGCCGGCCGCGGCCGGCGCCGGATCGCGCTCATCGACCTGCATACCGGCCTGGGGCCGAGCGGCCATGGCGAACTGATCTATTCGGGGGCCGAGAGCGAGCCCGGCTATCATCGCGCGACCGCCTGGTTCGGCGAGGCGCATTCGACGAAGGCGGGCCGGTCGGTTTCCGCCGTCGTCATGGGCGACATCACCGAGGCGGTGCCGTCGGAGCTGCCGGAGGCCGAGTACACCGCGGTGGCGCTGGAGTTCGGCACCGTGCCGATGCTGCAGGTGCTGGACGCGCTGCGGGCGGACAACTGGCTCTATGCCTATGGCGATCCGAAATCCTCGCTGGGCAAGCAGATCCGGGCGCAGACCCGGGCTGCCTTCTACGTCGACGACGACACCTGGAAGAGCCAGGTCTTCACCCGCGCCAGCGAGGTGATCCGCCAGGCATTGTCGGCGCTCGGCGCCTGACGGTGTCGCCGCGAAGCGCGGCGCCTGCCTTCCCCGGGCTGCCGGTCAGTCGGCCTGGCCCGTCGGCGCTTCACGGCGCGGCCTCATGCCGTCCGCGAGCAGCCAGCGCCAGACGCCCCAGATGTTGATCGCGAACAGCACGCCGTTCTGCATCGCCAGGCTGTAGGTCTCGTCCATCAGGCCGGAACTGACCCACAGGACCGAGGAGAGGGTGAAGACGGCGAAACCGTAGCCGGTGATCCTGTCGCTGATGCGCGACGCCACCATGATCGCGGCAATGGTGCCGCTGATGCTGGCCCCCCATTGCAGTACCGGCAGCAGCTCCATTCCCGTCTACTCCTTGCCCTGAGATGCCGCGCCCGGCAGTCCCTGCCGGCGCCGCAGCGATCAATGGTCGGCCGGGCTGTTGGTTCCCTCGCGCGCCCAGTGGCGCAGGCCGGCCTCGTGGCCTATGGCGTTTTGTCGCACCCATGGAACTTTCGCGCCCCGGCGTGGAAGAGCGGTGGCGCAGACCGTTCCCGGTGCCTGGCGTCCTGCCGCACCCGGGAAGCCCGGAAATCCGCGACTTCCGCGCAGGGGGCGCGACTCCCGTCAGGCAAAACGCTGCGACCGGGTAAGCGCTTGAATCTACAAGCGAACCCGAAATCATTGCTTTTTTGACGCTGTCAAGAAAAATTCGTTGGTGACAGCAACTTACAAAACATTTACCCCCGATCCCGTATCCGTCGCGACGGCCGGACCCCCCTACAGGCGCCGGCCTGCTTGCGGTCCCGGGCGAAGATCCCCGGGGCCGTCCAGCGGACGCCGGATGCGCCAGAGCGAAGCCGAGACCCGGTGCAAGCGGCCGCAGAGCCGCCCCGGGATACCGACCAGACGAAAGGCAAGCGTGGGGATTGGGCGAGTGCGATTTTCAGGGGTGAGCCGGCGACGGCTGATCATCGGGGCTGCGGCCCTTACCACAGGGACCATTTCAGGGGCATTCATCGCGGGACCGGCGGCCGCGGCAGGCGGCGGCGGCATCGTCCAGGCTGCACTGCGGCATCCGGGCAATGTCCGCAAGCTGGCCCTGCATTCGGTCAACGAGGGCGGCAGTGTCGCCGTCGAGTACTGGGCGGACGGGCACTACCGCAGCGATGCCCTGCAGGCGATCTCTCACCTGATGCGGGATCGCCGGTCGCTGGAGGTCGGCGCCATCTCGCCGAAGCTGGTCGACCTGCTCTACATCCTGCACAGCAGGCTGGACACCAGGGAACCGATCGAGATCGTCTGCGGCTACCGCTCGCCGAAGACCAACGCCAAGCTCGCCAAGGCCAGCAAGGGCGTTGCCAAGAACAGCTACCACATGCGCGGCATGGCGGCGGACATCCGGGTCAAGGACCGCTCCGCACGGCAGATCTACAAGCTGGCGCAGGCGCTTGGTGTGGGCGGTGTCGGCTATTACGGCAAGTCCGGCTTCGTCCATGTCGACGTGGGCCCGCCGCGCAGCTGGTAGCACAGCGGCGGTCACATCGGGGAACGCTCAAGGGCATTCACGGTTGGGCTGGAAACCGGTCGTTCTCGGGCTTGACCCGAGAACCCATTCCGCCAGCCGTTCAGATCTTGCATTGCTGGCGGAATGGATCCCGGATCAAGTCCGGGATGACATTTGTGGAAGTGGAGCCGCTTCCGTCTTTTCCGAAAACGCCTAGCTCCCCTCGACCATCGCCCAGGCCTGGTTCGCCAGGTTGCGCGCCAGCTGGCCGAATTCCTGGGCGCGCTCGGAGCTGGCATTGCCCAGCATGCCGCGCCGGAAGACGCCCTGGCTGATCGCAGCGAGCCGGAACAGGCCGAAGGCCACGAAGAAGGTCCAGTTCTCGATCGGCGGCCGCCCGACCCGGCGGCAATAGGCGGCGACATAGTCGTCGACCGCCGGGATGCCGGTGGCGATGTCGTCATTGTCGACCAGCCCGCCGACGCCGGGGGCGGTGAAGTAGTACGGCATGCAGTTGTTGGCCAGGTCCGCCAGGGGATGGCCGAGGGTGGAGAGCTCCCAGTCGATCACCGCCATCACCTCCGGCTCGTGCTCGTGGAAGATCATGTTCTCCAGACGGTAGTCGCCATGCACCACTGCTGCCGGCTCGTCCGCCGGCGCATGGGCCTGCAGCCAGTCCAGCAGCCGCGCCATGGCGGGGATCTCGCCGGTCGACGAGGCGTCGTACTGGCGCGCCCAGCGGTCCAGCTGGCGGGCGAAGTAGTTGCCCGCCCGGCCGAAATCCGCAAGGCCCGCCGCCGCAGGATCGACCTTGTGCAGCCGCGCCAGGGCGGCGTTCATCGCGTCGTAGATCTGCCCGCGCTCGCGCGGTTCCAGCTCTGGCAGGGCGGCATCCCGGAACACCCGGCCGCGGACGAAGTCCATGACGAAGAACGGCGTGCCGATCACCGCCGGATCCTCGCAATAGAGGTGGATCTCCGGCACCGGCAGTCCTTGCTGCCGCAGCGCCCGCATCACCTCGGCCTCGCGGTCGATGGCATGGGCGGACGGCAGCAGGTGGCCGCCCGGCTTCTTGCGCAGGACCAGCGACCGCCCGGGCATGTGCAGCAGGTAGGTGGGGTTGGAATGCCCCCCCCGGAACTGGGAAACCGTCAACGGGCCCCGGAAATCGGGCAGCCGGCCGGCCAGATAGGCGGACAGCGCCGCCTCGTCGAACTGATGCGCGGCGCGGACCGGGCCCACGTCGCGTTCATGTCTCACGCCACCCGTCTCCCTGGACGCACGTTATGCCTACGGTGCTTGGGCGGGGCCTGCCCCCGGGCCGGTCTGTCGGACCGGTGGGCAGGCGCGCCGTCGGGACGATCCTACGGGGACGGGACAGGCGGTTGCAATCGCGCATGCGCCCATGCGCCGGGGCGGCAGGTTGGCAGGGCGGAGACGGGAGGGTCGCGGCGCCGGCAGGCGGCGCCGTGCAGCGGCGTCAGCCGTTGCGGGCCAGCATGCGCTCCACCTGCTTCCAGCCCATCTCCGCCATCGGCCGGGCGCGCTTGCCCTGCTGGATCGCATGCTCGCTGGCTGCGGTGCCGTCGACCACCCGGCCCATGATGCCCTGCAGGATCCCGGCCAGGCGGAACATGTTGTAGGCCATGTAGAATTCCCAATGCGGGATCTCTTCCCGCCCGGTGCGGTGGCAATAGGCCTTGCGATAGGCCTCCTCGCTCGGGATGCCGAGGGCTTCCAGGTCCAGCCCGCCGATGCCGCGGAACAGCCCCGGCTGCAGGCGCCAGGACATGCAGTGATAGGCGAAGTCGGCATTGGTGTCGCCGAGGGTGGAGAGCTCCCAGTCCAGCACCGCCAGGACCCGCGGCTCGGTCGGGTGGAAGACCATGTTGTCCAGGCGGTAGTCGCCATGGACGATGCCGATCTGCTCGTCTTCCGGGATGTTCTCCGGCAGCCAGGCGATCAGGTTGTCCATCGCCTCGATGGCCTCGGTCTCCGACGCCTTGTACTGCTTGGTCCAGCGGCTGATCTGGCGGGCGATATAGTTGCCCGGCTTGCCGAAATCCTCCAGCCCGACGGCCTTGTAGTCGACATTGTGCAGGGCGGCGATCACCTTGTTCATGCCGTCATAGATCGCCGCGCGCTCCGACGGCGTCATGTCGGGCAGGCTCTGGTCCCAGAGGATCCGCCCGTCCACGCAATCCATGACGTAGAACATGGTGCCGATGACGTCCTCGTCCTCGCACAGCGCATAGGGCCGGGCGACGGGCACGTCGGTGGGGTAGAGGGCGGAGATCACCTTGAACTCCCGGTCCACCGCATGGGCCGACGGCAGCAGCTTCCCCGGCGGCTTGCGGCGCAGGACGTAGCTGCCGCTCTTCGCCTCCAGCCGGAAGGTCGGGTTGGACTGGCCGCCCTTGAACTGTGCGACCTCCAGCGGTCCCTCGAAACCCTCCACATGGGCGTGCATCCACGCCTCCAGCTTCGCGGTGTCGAACCGGTGGCGCTCCTGCACCGGCATGGTTCCGCTGAACTTGTCCGTGTCACTCATCGACGCGTTTCCCCCTGACATGCCATTCGTTCAGATGCCCGGCGCCCTGTCCGGATGCGCCGCGCTCAGCGGCGGGGCGGGCGGGTGCGCTGCCCCGCCCGCCAGCCGATGTCGCGGCGGCAGAAGCCGCCCGGCCAGTCCACCCTGTCCACCGCCTCGTAGGCGCGCGCCTGCGCCTCGCGGATATTGGCGCCCAGGGCGGTGATGCCCAGTACCCGGCCGCCGCTGCTGACCAGCTGCCGGTCCCGGGCGATCGCGGTGCCGGCGTGGAAGACCAGGACATCGTCCATCCGCTCGACATCCGCCAGGTTGCGGATCGGCTCGCCCGACCGGTAGCGGCCGGGATAGCCCTTCGCCGCCATTACCACGCAGAGCGCGGTCTCCGGGTACCAGCGCAGGTCCATGTTGCGCAGCGCGCCATCGCGGGCCGCTACCAGGGCCGGCATCAGGTCCGACATCAGGCGGGCCAGGATCACCTGCGCCTCCGGGTCGCCGAAACGGGTGTTGAACTCGATCAGCTTCGGCTCGTCGCCGTCCAGCATCAGGCCGCAGTAAAGGATCCCCTTGAACGGCCGTCCCTCCGCCGCCATGCCGGAGATCACCGGCCGCACGATCCGCTCCATCACCGCCGACTGGATGCCCGGGGTCAGGATCGGCGCCGGCGAATAGGCGCCCATGCCGCCGGTATTGGGGCCGGTGTCGCGGTCGCCGACCCGCTTATGGTCCTGCGCGCCGGCCAGCGGCAGCGCGGTCTCGCCGTCGCAGATCGCGAAGAAGCTCGCCTCCTCGCCGGTCAGGAATGCCTCCACCACCACGGTGCGGCCGGCACTGCCCATGGCACCGCCGAACAGCGCCTGGGCCGCGGCGACCGCCTCGGCCTCGCTCTCCGCCACGGTGACCCCCTTGCCGGCGGCCAGGCCGTCGGCCTTCACCACCACGGGGCTGCCGAAGCGGGCGATCGCCTCGCGCGCCTGCTCGATGCTCTGGCAGGCCTGCCAGGCTGCCGTCGGGATGTTGTAGCGGTCGCAGAAGTCCTTCGCGAAGGCCTTCGACGATTCCAGCTGCGCCGCCGCCTGGGTCGGGCCGAAGGTCGGCACGCCCTTGCTCTCCAGGAAGTCGACGATGCCCTTCGAAAGCGGCGCTTCCGGGCCGACCACGACGAATTCGATGTCGTGCTCGCGGACCGCCGCCAGGACCGCCGGGAAGTCCATCGGATCGATCGCCAGGCAGGTGGCGATGTCGGCAATGCCGCCATTGCCCGGGGCGCAATAGAGCCCGGTCACCAGGGAAGAGCCCGACAGCGACCAGCACAGCGCATGCTCGCGGCCTCCGGAGCCGATGATCAGTACCCGCATCTCGTCCTTGTTCGGTTCGCTGGCTTGTCTTGTCCGCTGGCCAGACCGGTTCGCCCGGGGGACGGGGCGCGGTCCTTGCCGGCGGTGACCTTCCGGGCCGGCCCCCTGACCTGACTGGTGCCTGACCCGGCCTGTCGTCGTGCGGCGGACCGACATGCACGGTTCCGTGACCCGTCCGGCCCCCCTATCATCGGGGTAGATAGCATGCCGGTCGCGGTTTCCAAAACCTCGGGCCCGGCGGTCTCGACGGTGGAAGACGGATGGCGGACACGGCAAGCAACCTGCAGGAATGGACGGTCGGCGAGATCTCCCTGCGGCTGAAGCGCAGCGTGGAGGACGCCTTCGGCCATGTCCGGGTCCGCGGCGAGATCTCGGGCTTCAAGCGGGCCGGGTCGGGGCACCTGTACATGGCGCTGAAGGACGACCAGGCGGTCCTGGACGCGGTCTGCTGGCGCGGCACCGCGGCGCGGCTCGGGGTCCGGCCGGAGGACGGGCTGGAGGTGATCTGCACCGGCAAGCTGACCACCTTTCCGGGACGTTCGAAGTACCAGATGGTGATCGAGCGGATGGAACTGGCCGGGCTCGGCGCGCTGATGGCGCTGCTGGAGCAGCGGCGCAAGGCGCTGGCCGCGGAGGGGCTGTTCGATGCCGAACGCAAGCGGAACCTGCCCTACCTGCCGGCGGTGATCGGCGTCGTCACCTCGCCCACCGGTTCGGTGATCCGCGACATCCTGCATCGCCTGCGGGAGCGTTTCCCGACCCGGGTGCTGGTCTGGCCGGTGCTGGTGCAGGGGGAGAATGCGGCCGGCCAGGTCGCCGCCGCGATCCGCGGCTTCGACGCGATCGCCCCCGGCGGGCCGGTGCCGCGTCCCGACGTGCTGATCGTCGCCCGCGGCGGCGGCAGCCTGGAGGATCTCTGGGCGTTCAACGAGGAGGAGGTGGTACGGGCTGCGGCGGACTGCCGGATCCCGCTGATCTCCGCCGTCGGGCATGAGACCGACACCACCTTGATCGACCATGCCGCGGACCGGCGCGCGCCGACCCCGACAGCGGCCGCGGAGATCGCGGTGCCGGTGCGGCTGGACCTGCTGCAGGACCTCACCGCGCTGGGCGCCCGCGCGGATTCGGCGGCGCAGCGGCGAACGATCGCCGCGCGGCAGCGCCTGGCAGACCTGGCGCGCGGCCTGCGCGGGCCGCGGGAGCTGCTCGCGCTGGCGCAGCAGCGATACGACGAGCTGGCGGAGCGGCTGCCGCGCGCCGCGCGCGCCGCCCTGGGCGAACGGCGCGCGGCCCTGTCCACGACGGCCGCCGGGCTGCGGCCCGCCACCCTGTCGCGCGAGGTGCGGCGCCTGCGGGAGCGGCTCGACGGCTCCGCACGACGCCTGGACGGCTGTGCCGGCCGTCTCGTGCCGCCCCGCACGGAGGCGCTGGCCCGCCAGGCCCGCCTGCTGGACAGCCTGTCCTACCGTTCGGTCCTGGCCCGCGGCTTCGCCCTGGTGCGCGGTCCGGACGGTCCGGTGCGGCGGGCGGCCGGGATCCGGCCGGGCGCCAGGCTGGAACTGGAGTTCGCCGACGGCCGCCGCCCTGTGGTGGCCGCCGGCGGCGGCGGTGATGCAGGCGGTGATGTCCGGGGCGGGACCGGTGCCGGGACCGGTGCCGGGACCGGTGCCGGGAATGGTGCCGGCGATACAGCCGCGGCCGGCGCCGGCGGGCGGCGCCGGCCGCGGGCCGAGGCTGCGGCGCCGGCCCGAAAGCGTCAGGGAGAGCTGTTCTGAGCGCGCCCCCCGGGCTGCGGCCTGCAGGCGGCCCGGGGCGGGCAGCTTGCCATGGGCGGGGGAAACTGGTTTGAACCAGGGGTGCAAGACCCAGTTCCCTGATCCAGGAGCCTCGTCAGACATGTTCGGAAGCAAGGAGCCGCTGGGCGGCGAAGCCCGCGTCGTCTATCGCGACGCCGCGTTCGACGTGATCGCCCCCGGCAGCTTCGTCACCTGTGCGGTGACCGGGCAGCGGATCCCGCTGGCCGACCTGAAATACTGGAGCGTCGACCGGCAGGAGGCCTATGCCACGCCCGATGCCGCGACGCAGGCCTTCAGCAAGGCCGACTACAGCGAGGGCTGAGCGGCCGGCGGATCGCCGGACCGACGCGATCATCCGTCCTTGCCGGCGCATCGGGCCCGGCCGGCCCAGTACAGGGAGCATTCCATGATCCGCCTGCCGTTCCGGGCGGCCGCCGCCATCGCTTTCGCGGCCGCTGCCTGCCTCTCTGTTTCCGTCACGACCCGTGCCGAGACGCTTCCCGCCGGCGACCTGGCGCCGGGCCAGACCCCGGGCATTCCGGTACCCTCCGCCCGCATCGACGCAGCCGTCGACCGTCTCGACGGCCTGGTGGAGGACGTGCTGGCCCGCAGCGGCATTCCCGGCCTGGCCGTGGCGGTGGTGCGGGACGGGCAGACCGTCTTTGCCAAGGGCTTTGGTCTGCGGGAAACCGGAAAGCCGGGGGTGGTGGATGCCGACACCGTGTTCCAGCTTGCCTCCCTGTCGAAGCCGGTCGGGGCGACCGTGGTCGCCACCCAGGTCGGCGCCGGGCGCATCGCCTGGGAGACCCCGGTGGTCGAGCATCTGCCCTGGTTCGCCCTGTCGGATCCCTGGGTCACGGCCCATGTCACGGTCGGCGACCTCTATGCGCACCGGTCCGGGCTGCCGGACCATGCCGGCGACGACCTGGAGGATCTGGGCTTCGACCGGCGCACCGTGCTGGAGCGGCTGCGGCTGCTGCCGCTGGCACCGTTCCGCGCCAATTACGACTATACCAATTTCGGCCTGACCGCGGCGGCGTCGGCGGTTGCCGCGGCGGCCGGCACCGACTGGGCGGCGCTGTCGGAAGAGGCGCTGTACCAGCCGCTCGGCATGAGCCGCACCAGTTCGCGCTTTTCCGATTTCGCGGCGCGGGAGAACCGGGCGGCCGGCCATGTCCGCCAGGGCGACGGCTTTGCCGCGCTGCTGACCCGGCAGCCGGACGCGCAGTCGCCCGCGGGCGGGGTGAGCTCGTCCGCCGCCGATATGGGCCGCTGGATGGCGATGGTGCTGCAGGATGGCCGGCTCGACGGCGCCGAGGTGGTGGCAGCGAAGCCGCTGCTGGCGGCGGTGACGCCGAAGATGATCAGCAAGCAGGCGGACAGCGACGATGCCCGCCCGTCGCTCTACGGCTATGGCTTCGGCGTCGGTGTCGAGCCTTCGGGCCGGGTCGCCCTGAGCCATTCCGGCGCCTTCGCCATGGGGACCAGCACCGCCCTGCTGCTGATCCCGTCGCTGGACCTGGGGATCGTGGTGCTGACCAACGCCCTGCCGACCGGCGCGGCGGAGGCCCTGGCCCAGTCATTCGCCGACCTGGCGCAGTATGGCGGCATCACCCGCGACTGGTATGCCGGCTATGCCCGCATCATGGCGCCGCTGTCGGCCCCCGCCGGTTCCCTGGCGGGAGCCGCGGCGCCTGCCGGACCGGCGCCGGCCCTGGCCCTTTCGGACTATGCCGGTGCCTACGAGAACCCCTATTTCGGGCCGATGGAGATCGCCGTGAAGGATGGCGGCCTGGTGATGAGCGTCGGGCCGATCCCGATGCGCTTCCCGCTGCGGCACTGGGATGGCAACCGCTTCGCCTTCGTGCCGGCGGGGGAGAATGCACCCGCCGGCTCGCTCTCCGCCGTGGATTTCGTCCAGGACGATGCCGGGCGGATCGCCGCCGTCACCGTGGAGGTCTTCGACCGGGCCGGGCAGGGCCGCTTCGTCCGGCCCTGAGGGGCCGCGCCCGGCGATGCCGCCGTCAGCTGTCCGGCCAGCGGCGGTGCACCCAGAACCACTGCTCCGGATGGGCGCGGATCCAGTCCGCCAGGGTGTCGTTCATGCGGGCCAGCAGGGCGGCGACATCGTCGCGGTTGCGCTCGCTGCCCTGCGGCGGGATCGGCGGCAGCACGGTGATGCGGAAGCGGGCGCCGCCCAGCCGTTCCGAGAAGGCCGGCAGCAGCGGACGGCGGAAGCGCAGCGCGAAATCCGCCGGCATCGTCGCGGTCATCGCCGGCCGGCCCATGAAGGGCACGGCCATCCCGTCGTTCATCTTCTGGTCGACCAGCAGGGCGATGGTCTCTCCCGACTGCGCCGCCTGCAGCAGGGCGCGGACCGACCGCGCGCCCTTCGGCAGCTGGCGGCCGGCGGCCGGTGCGCGCAGCTTCTGCAGCAGGCGTTCGGCGACCGGGTTGTTGGCGGCGCGGTAGATCACCGTCGGCGGCGTGCCGAGCTGGCTGGCGGTCAGGCCCAGCACCTCCCAGTTGCCGAGATGGCCGGAGAAATAGATCACCTCCAGCCGGCCGTCGCGGGGCGTGGCATGTTCCAGCCCTGCCACCGTGATGCGCGGGTCCGGCCCGTGGATGGAAAAGGCGTCCAGGTGGGGATACTCGAACGCGGTGCGCCCCAGATTGTCCCACATGCCGCGCAGGATGCGCCGCCGCGCCGCGGCATCGAGGTCGGGCAGGGCGGCTTGCAGGTTCGCCTGCGCGGTGCGGTGCGGGCGGGTCAGCGGGCCGAATGTCCGGCCCAGGAAGCCGCCCAGCGCCGAGGCCCAGTCCACCGGCAGCCGGCGGATCAGCCAGACCCCGGCCCAGGCCAGCCCGCCGGTCAGGTAGTCGAGCGGCCGTGCCTTGCGGCTGCCATAGGGCGTATCGGTCATGGCCGGGCCTCCCGCGCCGCCGCGGGCGGCGCAATCCGGGCGAGCGCGGGGGCGATCGCCCGCTCCAGCGCCGACGGGTCGTCGAACAGCAACCGCACCGGCACCGCCGTCACCAGCGCCTGCGCGTCCGCCGGCAGCCGGACATGGTCCTTCTCCGTCGTCACCGGGCGGGCGCCGGCCTCGGCGGCGGCCTCCAGCAGCCGGGCGACCTGGTCGATACTGTAGGGGGCATGGTCCGCGAACGGGACCGCCGCCACCGGCCGCGCCCCCAGCGCCCGCAGGGTGGCGAAGAACTTCTCCGGGCGGCCGATCCCGGCAAAGGCGAAGACCGGTTGTCCGCGCAGGACGGCGGCGATCCCCTCCGGCACCTCGAAGCGGGCCGTGCAGCGTGGCAGCCGGGCCAGGGCGGCGGGCATCGGCAGCCCCGCACCGGCCGGGTCCGCGATGGCGACCAGGGCATCGGCGCGCGCCAGCGCCGGGCCCAGCGGCTCCCGCAGCGGGCCTGCCGGCATCACGCGGCCATTGCCCAGCCAGCGGCCTTCGTCCGCCACCAGCAGGGAACAGTCGCGGGCCAGGCGGTAGTGCTGGTGGCCGTCGTCCAGCAGCAGCAGCTGCGCGCCGGCGGCGATGGCGGCGCGTGCCGCGGCGACACGGTCGCGCGCCACCCAGGTCGGCGCGGCGCGGGCCAGCAGAAGCGGTTCGTCGCCGGTATCGGCGGCGCCGTGCCGCGCCGGGTCCACCCGGACCGGTCCGGCCAGGC
>MDTD01196405.1_pt1 | contig 32985 bp, 24 predicted proteins | sample 811221 | NCBI WGS metagenome assembly MDTD01 (sample SAMN05326646, study PRJNA326480) | marine metagenome | isolation source: seawater | place: Pacific Ocean: South West | collected 2011
GATTTTAAAAGAGTCGTTAAATCGTCTCTGAATTTTTGTTGTGAAAAAGATAACGGAGTTACTTTTTCTTCCTTTGTTTTTCCTATAGGAATATCATTTTGGGCTTCCTTAGTTTCTTTTACAAGCTCTTCTACCTTTCTTACAGATAGTTTTTCTTTGATGATCATATCAAAAATATACGATTGAACATCTTCATCATCTATTGCAATTAGGGTTCGAGCATGGCCAAAGGTAATTGCTTTGGTTTTCAAGGCATTTTGAATTTCAGCAGGAAGATTTATAAGTCGTAAATAATTAGCAGTTGAAGATCTTTTTTTTCCAACTCGATCGGCTAGTTCCTCTTGTGTAAGACCGCATTCATCTACTAAGCGTTTGTATGAAAAGGCTATTTCAAGGGGATTAAGATCTCTTCTCTGGATATTTTCAACCAATGCCATCTCTAGCATTGCTTGATCGTTTGCAATTCGGATATATGCAGGAACCTCTTTTAGGCCTGCAGCTTGTGAAGCTCTGAATCTTCTTTCTCCAGATATGATTTGGAATTTATCATTACCTAGTTTTCGTACAGTGAGTGGTTGCACCAATCCTAACTCTTTAATGGATGCTGCAAGTTCCGCTAAACCCTCTTTTTCAAATTCAACTCTTGGATTAAAAGGATTTACCTCTATCTGAGAGAGTTTGATATTCGAAATGTTTCCAACTGCTTTATGATTGGAATCATCAATCTTGATACTTGAGGTGACATCTGTACTCGCATCGGATAACAATGCATCCAACCCCCTTCCTAATGCTTGTTTTTTTTTACCCATTGTTTATGTTTATCTGTTCCTCTGCTTCTAGGCCATTGTCTTCATCAAGGTTAATGATTTTATCTTCTTGATTCATTCTGGTGGCATTGTTTTTCTGTAGAACTTCTCGCGCTAAATTGAGGTAATTTGTAGCTCCTCTCGAGCTTGCGTCGTGCATAATGATAGATTCACCATGGGAGGGTGCTTCTCCTAATTTCGTGTTTCTTTGGATAATCGTATCAAAAACTAAATCCTGAAAATGGGTTTTTACTTCATCAACCACCTGATTGGATAACCTTAATCGTGTGTCATACATGGTTAATAAAATGCCTTCTATAACAAGGTCATTATTTAATCTAGTTTGTACAATTTTAATCGTATTTAATAGTTTTCCTAAACCCTCTAAGGCAAAATATTCACATTGAACAGGAATAATAACGGCATCAGCTGCTGTTAATGCGTTAATTGTTATTAATCCTAACGAAGGAGAGCAATCAATAATAATAAAGTCATAAAGATCCTTTACTTTATCAATAGCCATTCGCATCATTTTTTCACGATTGGGTAGATTAATCATTTCCACTTCTGCACCTACTAAATCAATATGAGCAGGTATGAGGTCCAGATTGGGGGAAGTGGATGTTAGGATGATATCTTTTGTTTCAACTTCATTAATGAGGCATTCATAAATACCATTGGTGATGTTACGAGGGTCAAATCCCAGTCCTGAGGTCGCATTTGCTTGTGGATCAGCGTCTATAACAAGAACTTTTTTTTCTAATACACCAAGAGCTGCTGCAAGATTCATTGATGTAGTGGTTTTTCCAACCCCTCCTTTTTGGTTAGCTACTGCTAATACTTTTCCCATCTTATTTTATGATTGACTCGTTAATAGTTAATAATGTTAAATTCAACCCTTTATTTTTAAAGTGTTGTTTTGCGGCGTTATGATCAATTTCTATGTAACCAAATGAGTCATAATGCATACCAATGACGTCCGTTACACCTACAAAATTAGCAGCAATAGCAGAATCTTCAATGCCCATAGTGAAATTATCACCAATACACAGAAAAGCAAAATCTAGGTTGTAAAAGTCTCCTAATAATTTCATGTCATAGCTTAATGCTGTATCCCCTGAGTAGTAAAACGACTGCTCTGGTGATTCTATGATCCACCCTCCGGGATTGCCTCCATAAGTACCATCTGGCAAAACAGAACTATGGACAGCATGAACAAATTTGGCTGTAATTCCTTTACTCAATTCTACTTTTCCACCATGATTTAATGGGTGTCCATGTTCAAGACCTTTTGCTCCAAACCAGGAAATGATTTCAAAATTTGAAATGAGTTTAGCGCCTGTTCTTTTTGCAATTGATTCAACATCCGCAACATGATCCTCATGCCCATGGGAGATTAGAATAAAGTCTGCCTCTATTGAATTTACATCAACACCATCAACAATAGGGTTAGGAGTAATGAAGGGATCAAAAAGAATTTTAACTCCTTTTAAATCCACTAAAAAACACGAATGACCGTAATACGTAATATTCATGGTTAATTTAAATGCTTAAATTTGTTGTGTGTCCTTTGCTAATTAGGCTTTTCGGCTTTCTTCAAGGTACAGCAAAAATAACGCTTTAAGCTATTGAGTTAAAGCTGAATTTTAAACAAAATTTTGTGAATTGTTAATAACCTGTCATGATATCGATTATTGTAGGAACGAACAGAAAAAATAGCGAAACCTTAAGGGTTGCTAAGTATTATCAAAAAACACTCGAGGATCGCAGTGAAGATTGTCAGATACTTGATTTAGCAAATCTTCCTCATGACTTTGTGTATACTGCTCTTTATGGAGCCCAAAATGAAGAATTTAATACACTTGTTGAGCAATACATTTTCTCTGTAGAGAAATTGATTGTTGTTACACCTGAATATAATGGAAGCTTTCCTGGTGTAATGAAGGCATTTATCGATGGGTGGAACCCTAGGCGAGTGTTCAATAAATGGGTTGCTTTGGTTGGTGTTTCTTCTGGGAGGCAAGGAAACGCAAGGGGAATGGATGATTTGACCAATGTATTTAATTATTTAAAAATTAATGTTATTCCAATTAAACCGCCAATGTCTCAAATTTCAGATTTATTAAATGAGAATAATGAGGTCGCTGATGATGGGATGAAAGGTATGATTAACATGCAATTAGATCTTTTATTAGAGAAGTAAATGAATTTTGAAGAGTTAAAATTAAATAAACACTTGCTTCAAGCTGTTGATGCATTGGGTTATGAAAAGCCTACGCCTATTCAACAACAGGTAATTCCTCCCATACTGGTTGGGCAAGATGTGCTTGGTATAGCGCCAACAGGAACAGGAAAAACCGCTGCGTTTATTTTGCCAATTCTTCGAAAACTTAATTATGCCCAAGGTCATGATCCACGGGTAGTTATCTTCGTTCCTACTCGAGAATTGGCCGTTCAGGTCTATGAAAATGCAGTAGCATTAGCCCAATATACTGATATAAGATGTTGCAAATTAATTGGTGGAACGGGTATGCAGGCACAAATAAAAAAGTTACAACAAGGGGTTGACTTAATTGTAGCTACACCAGGTCGATTCATGGACGTATACCTTAAAGGAGAGATCTACTTGAAAAAAGTGAATACTCTTGTGCTGGATGAAGCAGATAAAATGATGGATATGGGTTTTTTACCTCAATTAAATCAGATTTTAGAGGTTGTTCCAAGAAAACGTCAAAACTTATTGTTTTCTGCAACATTTCACCCTAAGGTTGAAGAATTAACACAAGAGTTTTTAGCATTCCCAACAAAAATAGAGATTGAACCTGAAAAGGTTGTGGTGGATTTGGTAAAGCAGTTTGTGTATCATGTTCCAAATTCAAGAACCAAATTAAATTTACTTGTGCATTTACTAAAAAAGGAAGAGGGCTATGATCGTGTTCTAGTATTTGCAAGAACGAGAGAAACTGCTGAAAACATTCATCGCTACCTCAATCGGATGGATGTTGGTGTTTGGAAAGCAATTCATGCAAATAAAGGTCAAAATACACGACTAAACGCCTATGAAGAATTTAGTAAAGGTTTAATTAGAGGTGTGGTTGCTACGGATGTTGCAGCAAGGGGAATTGATATTTCGGAGGTTACTCATGTCATTAATTTTGATGCGCCTGTTATGTATACTGATTATGTGCATCGAGTAGGACGAACAGGTCGTGCGAAAAAAGAGGGTGTTGCTCTAACATTTGTTTCCGAAGTTGAGCATTATCATATTCGAAAAATTCAAGAATTAATTGGTTTTAATATCCCTGTTTTAAACCTCCCGAAAGAGTTGGAGGTTTTGGAAACATCGTATGAGGAGCATCAAGCATTTGCTCGCGAGATAGACCGTCAAAAGAGGAAAGAAGACCCAAAGTATAAGGGCGCTTTTCACGAGAAGAAAAAAGTGAAATTAAAGCATCCAAACAAAGCAAGTCGAAAAACTATTCAAGCGTATAAATTTATTCAAGAGGATAGCAAAAAAGGAAAAAAAAGAGGGGGAACCGGTAAAAAACGTAAATAGTGTGTTACTCTTTTTTATCGATGGATGACTTGCTGAGATTGATTAGGGCTTTTTTTGCAGCAGCTCGATATCCTGGAGAGCTTAATGGATGTTGCTCTTGAATTAAATAAATCACATCTTCTTTTAACTCAGGATATTTTAATGCAATGTTCGTGAGTATTTTCATTAGGTGGACTTTGATCGCTATAGGAGTTTTTTGATTTCTAAAAGTTTGACATCCTTGATTAAAAACTCCATCTTCCAAATCAAAGGGCAAATCAATCGAAGCTAGATACCTGTATATTGCTCTTGGTATTGCAGGGTGATTCGTAGGTTTTATGCACAGCCAAAGTTCTTTCAAATATGGTTTAAGTCGATCGGGAGAGCTATCATGAATTCCAGATAAAACATAGGCAGCTCTTTGAGCATATGTTTCTTCATTATTTTTTATGATTTGAATAAGGTCCGATAAGGGTATACTACCATCTGAAATCGCATGGATTATTTTATCCTTTTGACTTTTTGAATGTTCTTCTAAAAGGAGGTTCTTAAGTTTTTGCATTGGGTAAAAAGTGAATTTAGGCCAAATAACAATAAAAAAGCTCAATCCACAACACCAGACTGAGCTTTGACTAACTATTTAGTTTAAAGCGAAAAAAAACTTCTTAAACTTTAAAAGTCCCAACTAAAGAAGAGATAAAATTAAATCACTTTATCCTAACAGGCTTTGCAGTAAAGCCAAAATAAACACAATTGCCACCACAACAATTCGCATAGCTTCGCTTTTTTTTAAAGTACGTGAGTTTTAAGGAGTTGGGTGAAAAAAACATTTTTTGTTATTAACAAATTAGTTGTTAAAAAAGTATTAAGGATTTGTGTCTTTTTTGCTATTTTACTGAAATGCAAGCTTAATTTCTTGAAGTAATTTGGGGCCAATTTTTTTATTTGATGCCATTATTTCCTTACCAAACAGATAATTTTCTGTTCCTGAAAAATCATTTACAGACCCCCCGGCTTCCATAACGATTAATGCTCCTGCAGCTACGTCCCAAGGCTGAAGTGAATATTCGTAAAATGCGTCAAATCTTCCACATGCTACATAAGCTAGGTCAATCGCTGCTGAGCCTATTCTTCTTATTCCTCTGGAGTTTTGCATAAGCCATTTTAGAACATTCATGTAGGACTCTAATCGTTCAAAGTCGTAATAAGGGAAACCTGTGGCTACCAATGCGTTGGTAATTTTTTTTGTAGAGCTTACTTGAATAGGTCGTTCATTGAGGAATGCACCTCCTTGTCGCCAAGCATAGAAAAGTTCATCTCTATTTGGTTCATAAACAACCCCAACTAATACTGTTTTTTGGTGGATTAAAGCAATACTTACAGCGTAATTTGGTATTCCGTGGATGAAATTAGTTGTGCCGTCAAGAGGGTCTATGATCCAATTATATGTTTCGCTCCTTTTTACAGAAGTATTTTCTTCTGCAATAAAGCCAGAGTCGGGAATTAATCTCGAAAGAAAGTCAATAATTTTCTTTTCAGCCATTTTGTCTACATAGGTTACAAGCGAGTTTTGACTCTTGGTGATGATATCTTCTTTTTTTAACTTGTTGTATTCTTCTTTAATAAATAATCCGACCTCTTTACTTATTTTACAAACGTGTTCTGTGATTAAGTTTAATTCCATTTTATTGTGATTTAAATTGAAAAAGACACCTGATTTTAAATGATTAATGTATCAAATTGTTTCAAAGGTATTTGATAAATCATTTTTTAGCATGAATTTTGAACAAAAGATAAAGTATGAAATTGTTTTCTATTACTTTTTGTTTCTTCCTTTTTGTGACCGGAAATGCACAGGTTATTTCTCCGCGTGAAATTATTAAAAAGTCAGAAGATAAATTGCGAGGAGGTGAACAGGCTTACACGGAAATTAAAATGGAGATTGTTCGTCCGAATTGGAGCAGAACAATGCAATTAAAGTCTTGGGTAAAGGGCACTTCTTACAGTATGATTTTAATCACGGAGCCAGCTCGTGATCAAGGGAGTGTATTTTTAAAGGCGGACAAACAAGTTTGGAATTTTATTCCAAAGTTTAATCGAATTACAAAGCTTCCACCAGCCGCAATGTCTCAAAGTTGGATGGGGACTGATTTAACGAATGATGATTTAGTTAAGGAGTCCAGTAAAGTGGATGATTTTACTTATACTCTTTTAAAGGATACTGTTATTGATGATATAGTTTGTTTTCAAATTGAGCTTATTCCCAATGAAGGTTCAAATGTTATATGGGGTAAGATTAAGATTTTTGTTGACCAAAAAGATTTTATAACGATACGGAATGAGCGGTATGATGAGGATGGTGATTTAGTTATGATATTAAGGTCTTTCAATATTAAATTGATGAATGGGGTTAAAATAGCAACACAATTGGAGATGGTTCCTGTGGCAAAAGTTGGTCATAAAACAATTATGACCATCGAGGAGCTTAACGTGAATGTTCAGTTTGATAATGCATTTTTTTCTAAGCAAAATATGAAAAGATTAAAATAATGAAATGGATAGTGATTTTTGTTTTTTTGGGAGGAGTAACCGTTGGCCAAAACTCAATTTTATGGAGAATTACAGGGAAGGGAATCAAGGATACTTCCTATATATATGGAACAATTCATTTGTCCAATAAAAAGTTTTTTTATGTAAACCCTCTGGTCCATGAAATAAAGAAAAAGGTGGAAGCAGGGGTTTTTGAAATTAAATTGCAAGAGGATTCGCTTCTCTACATTGCAAAGGCAATGATGGCCAATTCAGGCAATCGTGTAATGGATTTGTATAGTCAGAAGGAGCAGGAAGTGATTTATGATTATTTCAAAAGGCATGGGATTACTTCTATGATGGTAAATACAATGAAGCCAATTGCTTTGACCACAATGTTATTAACATTTATTTATCCCCCTGACACAGCAGGGGCAATTGATCAATTGTTACAAAATGATTTCAAAAAGATGGATAAGCCTGTTTTTGCATTGGAAACAATTAGAATGCAATCCGATTTACTTATGAGTATGCCTATAGATCTTCAGAAAAAAGAATTATGGGAATCGCTCGCAAATTTAGACAGTTTAACAAATAGTCTGCGCCAACTGGATTCTGTGTATACCCTACAGGATTTAAAAGGAATTTCAACGTTTCTAGATGATCTTGAGGAAGAAGAGTACTTAAATAAAGAGTTACTGAATGATTCGCGAAATCTTAAAATGGTTGAAAAGTTACCAGGGATAATGAATAAACAGTCTGTGTTGGTGTGTGTGGGTGCTGTTCATTTGTGTGGAGAGGACGGAATTATAGAACTTCTTCGGAAGAAAGGGTATCACTTGGAGCCACTTCTTAAGGAATAAATTGAAGAAATCAATAGATCGCTTTATGCCTCTGTATGAGGCGCCTCGAGTTAAGAATGATTATTTAATCAACTCTTTATCTGTGTGATACGTTTTTTTTGTTGTAGGATTAATTGATGCAACAAGTGTGAAAATCCCTAAAGCTACCAACCCCCAAGAAATAAAAACTCTTATTTTATCAATTAAACTTCCGCTATATCGCCGAGCACCTTTTTTTAAGAGTAATGTAAAGATTCCAAACCATAGTGCGTCTCCAATAATTATACCTATCGGGAAGATCAATAAATTGAAATAGTGAATATCAAATACAGGAAACATTTCTCCTGTCCATGTTTTAGCATTGTAAGCCACCCATCCCCAAAAAGCAATAAAACCAGGGTTGGATCCGCATAGAATAAAACCTTTGGTAAAGCTAGCTGTAGAGGATTTTAAAAAGATACTTTTCTTAATTTTTATTTTTTTATCAGGATTGTGTTTTCCTTGGAGCTGCTGAACTATTCCTATAATACCAAGGAACACAATGGCCAAGCCACCAAAAATTCCAATACCAGTACCAACGAGTGTATAATCACTTAAGAATTTATCAAAACCCCAGAAAGTAAGATAGCCAAATATGGCATCTACTATAATTACTCCCGAAAGAAAAGGTATGATTTTTACTTTTCGGACACTTAAGTAGTTCTCAGCAACAAGAAGATTTATAGGGCCAAGAGGAGTAGATGATATAATACCAAATCCAATTCCTATACTGAGTATGAATCCTAAAAAATAGAAATAGTCCATGAAGGTTCTTAGATCGGATCTCCCATAAAGACTTGATCACCAACCTTGTTGTTTGTTACTGGTTCTGGGCTCGCTATACAACACGTGGAACCAAGCAAGAATGTGGCAATTTCATTCCCGATTTCAACGCTAGAACCAATGGTTGTTTCTCCACCTAAAACGATTGCACCAACACCAGGGCCACCAACAATAGATAAATACCAAGTTCTACCTTGATTATCCTTAATATCTACATTGATTCGCTCATTTCTCAACGCAGGTAGTGAAGGGTTTTTATAAGCCCAGGGTCTTAATAATACTAAGTCTCCAGGGATATGTTCAATTCGGGTGATTTCTCCGTTAATTGGTGCGTGAATCCTGTGGTAATTGTTGTTGTGCAAAAAGACATTAGAAAAGAAATAGTCTTCAGGAATATCTTTTCCTGCATCACCAAATATGGTTCTTAGGTGTCTTTTTTGTCCCTTAACACGAACCAAATTTAATTCATCTATTTTTCCGTACTCACAAAGTAACCCCTCACAGGCCCAAACGTGATTTGTTTCGATTGTGGGTGGAACTTTCCAAAGCCTCGTAAAGAAATCTTGGAAGTTTTTGTAGGTTTCTGCCCCGCTCGCAGGAACGAATTGATCTAAATAATTTGGGTCTTTATAGTGCGCTTTGCAGTAGGGTTTAATTAATTTTTTAGACCAATTTTTATTGTAAAGGTCTGCATAAATCCTACTGATCCAACGTTGGGTTCTCCCTGGCATGATTCCCCAAACGTATATTGAAATAAAGCTGAAAACGCTTCTTTTAATAATTAATTTAGCTACGGCCATATAATTTTCTTTACAAACTGTCTCTATACGAGAAAACAAAAGCAACGCGAAGATAATAATTTTGAATTGTAAAATCCATAAGGAATACGATGAACGGTTGATAAAAATGTTAAAAATCGATTTTGGAAAACTCAAAAACGGGCTCTTAATATTAATACATTTGCCCTCATACTGATTTTTTTCATGGATAAACTTCATTTTATTGTACAAACGTTTAACGAGGAAGAGCGAAAAGGATTCGAACATTTCATTAATCGTTTTCGTGTAAGGGAGGAAAGAAAAGATCTGGATTTATTTCATCGATTAATTGACCCGGTTAAATTATCTCAAGAGGAGGCATTTGAGGTTTTGTATAGTGGTAAAAATGAAAAAGAGGCATATCATGCCTTAAGGAAGAGGTTGTTGGGTCACCTGATTGAATATATTTCATTAAAGGAAATAAATGAAAAAAAGGGGGCGACGCATTACACTTCAGAGGGGTTGTTAAGATTGGCTGAATACCTTTTTCAAAGGCACGCATATGAGCCAGGATGGCAATATTTAAAACGGGCTTGTAGAAGTGAATTGAAAAAGGATAATTATCTGTTACAGTCTAAAATTTATATGTTGTGGTTGGAACATTGGGAAGATTATAGCGGACCAGAAAAGTTCAATGATATTTACAAGTTATATGTTGCCGCAAATAATAAAGCAGAGAAGGAGCACCGTTTAAAATTAGCTTTAAGCATTATCAAAAGAAAAATTGAACAGTATAAGTTACAGTTAAAAGAAATCAATATTGATAATATCATAAAAGATGTTACCGATGGGCTTGAATTGAAAAAGAAGGATTTTCATTCCATTGAAAACCTTAACTACATAACAAAAATCATTCGAAGTAGTTCCCTTGTTTCTAAGGATTATCATGGAGTGGAATCCTTTTTAAAAACTCGGCTAAAAAAAATTGATAAAAAAGAGGGCGGTCATGCTTTTAGCTATGAATATTGGGAGTTGGTTTACTTCTATGCACATGCCTTATATCGACTCAAAAAGATTTCAAAAGCAAAAGAGATTCTTAAAGAGGTTGATTTGGAAAAGGGCAATTTACTCAAATCAAAAAAAGAAGATTTGTATTGTAAAGTTGAATTATTAAAATGGGCTTGTGATTTTTACGACAATAAACTCAATGAAGCAATACAGCGCCTGCTGCTTCATGAAAAGGGTACGCCTTTTGAAAAAAATGTACTGCATGATTTGGACAGAAAATTAAATTTAATCACTTCCTACTTTGCATCGGGTAATTTCTCAAAAGGGAATCAAGTACTATTGTCTATAAAACATTCAGCTCAGTGGCTTCAAAAGAAAAAAGGACTCGAATTTAGGGTTAAGTTTCAAATGATTGAGATGCTTTATTTTTTGGAGTTTGGCAAGGTTGATTTAGTCATTAACCGAATGAGATCACTAAAAAGAATTATCAAGGAAGTCGTTAAATTAAATTCAAACTATAAAAACTTAAATGTGTTTTTAAACGTTATTAACGCTTCAATGAATAAAGGAGGGTTTAAAGGAATGGAAAACGAACTTGAAAAATTTGAATTCACACCTTTTAAGCGAGAAAATATTCAAGCAATGGCCTTTTATTCTTATTTGAAAAGCAAAATATATGGTAAAGATTATTACCAAACACTGATGGAATTAGTGACTGTTGAATGGGTTAAAGGTTAAGCTTTTGGATTTTAGTAAAGAAACAATAATTGCCCTCGGTGGTTTTTTGATTATCGCACTTTCTGCAAATCATATTTCAAAATTCTTTGCCAAAATAAAGTTCCCGCTTATAACGGGGCTGCTTTTAGCAGGAATATTTGCAGGCCCTTTTTGTTTTCAGCTCATACCAGAAACAAATACAGAAAATCTAAATTTTTTGAATGAAATATCATTAGCTTTTATCGCGTTTGCAGCTGGTTCTGAGTTATACCTTAAAGAGATTCGAGGGCAATTTAAAAGTATACTATGGAATACGCTAGGTCAGTTGGTCATAACATTTTCTCTAGGTGTTTTAGGAGTCTTTTTGGTAAGCGATTATATTCCATTTATGTCAAATATGGGATTTAAGGCAAAAATGGCTGTGGCTATTTTAATGGCGACTATCTTTGTAGCTCGTTCACCGTCATCTGCAATCGCAGTAATCAATGAATTGAGAGCGAAAGGACCTTTTACTCAAACTGCTATTGGAGTAACTGTAGTTACAGATGTACTTGTGATTATCGTTTTTGCGGTATGTTTCGCGCTCGCAAATACCTTTCTAAGTGGAGAGCCATTGAGTTTAGTTTCTTTAGGCTTCCTGGCTGTTGAATTGATTGTTTCCTTTGGTTTAGGACGAATTATAGGTGTGTTTATTAAATGGTTTTTCACATTTAAAATGAATAAATACCTCAAGGTTTCATGTCTGATTGCCTTGGGGTATAGTGTGTATTTATTTGCAAATTGGTTAGGACACTTTACTGAGCAGCCCCATATCTTAGGGCATAAATTTTACGTAGAACCACTATTAATATGTATTCTGGCCTCCTATTATGTTACAAATTATTCAACCTCAAGGCCTGAGTTCATCGAATTGTTGCATGAAACAGGACCCGTCGTATATGTGGTCTTCTTCACTTTAACTGGAGCAAGTTTAGCTATTGATGTGTTAATAGATGTTTTTGGCGTGGCAATTATCTTCTTTTTTGTTCGACTTTTAGGAATGGTTGTATCTGGATATGTTGGTGGTACAATTGCTGGAGATCCTTGGAGGTTTCGTCATATTAACTGGATGCCTTACGTGACACAAGCAGGAGTTGGATTAGGTTTAGCAACACTTATTAAACATACATTTCCTGATTTTGGTGTTCAGTTTGAAACGATAATCGTAGGGGTTATAGTATTGAATCAAGTGATCGGTCCACCTTTATTTAAGTACGCTCTCCATCGAGTTGAGGAAACCCATGAAAAACACGATGCTCCTGTATTTGATGGGCATAATGATGCAATAATTTTTGGTTTTGAACCTATGAGTCTGGCTTTGGCTCGTCAATTAAAAAACAATGGTTGGGGAGTAAAAATCGCAGCAATGAAAAAAGAAGATGAAATTGAATCGGTAGAGGATATTGAAATTGCTTTTATGGATTCGATTTCGCTTGACTGTTTAAATAAACTGGATCCTCAAGCAGCTGATACAATCGTATTAATGCTTTCCGATCGGGAAAATTTCAAATGGTGCGAATTAATTTATGAGGAAATTGGTACAAAAGAGGTGGTGGTGAGAGCCAGCGGAGATCGTTATTACGCTAAGAAATTTAAAGAACTGGATGCCTTAGTTGTAGATCCCTCATCAGCTATGGTGAATTTAATGGATCACTTTGTTCGAAGTCCAAATGCAACAAGCATTCTTTTAGGGATGGAAAGCGATCAAGATGCTATAGATGTTGAAATACGAGATTCCACTATACAGGGACTCGCCCTAAGAGATTTAAGATTACCTTCGGATATTTTGATTTTATCGATATCACGTAACGATCAAATGATGATCACCCATGGTTATACCCGTTTACGTGTTGGTGATATTGTCACTATTCTTGGATCCCAGGAAAGCATTGATAAAGTTGAATTAATGTTTGGTCCAACCTAATTTTACGCTCTAATTAACAATCTAATTGTGGAGAGTTTATTTAATGCACTTTATATTCGTTAAGTGACATTGTTATTTTTAATGTATGATTAAAAAGAATGTTTCTCTTCAGACTTTTAACACCTTCGGTGTTAAAGTGGCTGCAAAGCTATTTGCCCAGGCAGAAAATGAAGATCAGGTAAGGAATGTTATTCAATCTGATGAATTTCGTAAACATGATAACTTGATTCTTGGTGGTGGTTCAAATGTTTTGTTTACAAAAGACTTTGACGGGATTGTTTTGCGGAATCATATTCAAGGTGTTGAAGTAATAGAGGAGACTCCATCATCCGTTTTTGTGCGTGTTGGTGGTGGCGTAGTATGGCATGAGTTTGTTCTTTATTGTATTGAACATGGATGGAATGGTGTGGAAAACTTAAGTTTAATACCTGGAAGTGTAGGGGCTAGTCCTATGCAAAATATTGGAGCATATGGTGTTGAAATTGAAACAGTTTTTCATGAATTAGAAGCGATTCATTTGCAGACTGGTGAAATACATTATTTTAACAGGAGCGATTGTAATTTTGGCTATCGCGACAGCATTTTTAAAAATAAATTGAAAGGGGAATATTTAATTTCAAGAGTAACCTTTCAATTGTCAAAAGACAATCATTTCAACATCTCTTATGGCGCGATTGAACAGGAGTTAGAACAGATGGGAGTAAAATCCCTTAGTGCACGTGCGGTAAGTAATGCTGTAATTGCTATTCGACAATCTAAATTACCAGATCCTAAAGAAATTGGTAATTCTGGTAGTTTTTTTAAAAATCCTATTGTAGATCAAGCAATATATAACAAGATTAAAGGGCAGTTTCCGGAGGTAGTTGCCTACTCTGCAGGAGAGGGAAAAATGAAATTAGCAGCAGGCTGGTTAATTGATCAAGCGGGCTGGAAAGGGGTTACTCGAGGGAATTACGGAGTTCATAAGAAACAAGCGCTTGTTCTTGTAAATTACGGAGGGGCTAAAGGGAAAGAAATTTATAATTTATCGGAAGAAATTCTGAATTCAATACATGAAAAGTTTGGCGTCTCTTTGGAGCGTGAAGTGAATATTTATTAGAGAGTTCTATTTTTTTACAAAATAGGATATGGTAAAATAATACAATGAATAAAGGATTATGGAAAAACTCGTTGAGCTAAAAGATATAAAGGCCTTTCATAGGAAGAAGCAAATTTTAAACGGTGTTAATATTGACGTTCAAAAAGGAGAATTTGTCTATTTAATTGGGAAAACAGGAAGTGGGAAAAGTTCGATTTTGAAAGTCCTTTATAAAGAAATGGATATAGCAGAAGGAGAGGGGGAAATCGTTGGGCTAAATCTCAATAAATTGAAATACAGCAAAGTACATAAACTTCGAAGACAACTGGGTATTATATTTCAAGACTTTCAATTATTGCCGGATAGAAGCGTTTTAGATAATTTAATGTTTACCATGGAGGCTACAGGGTGGAAAGATAAGAAAGCGATGAAGAGCCATGCAGATTTAACTCTAGAGCAAGTTAACTTACAAAATATAGGAGATAAATATCCTCACCAACTGTCGGGTGGACAGCAACAAAAAGTTGCAATAGCTCGTGCAATGATTAACTCACCAAAAGTAATATTAGCGGATGAGCCTACTGGTAATCTAGATCCTGAGTCATCACAGGAAATTATGAATTTATTATCTGCCATATCAAAAGGGGGGACAGCAATTATTATGGCTACACATGATATGGATATTGTGAAAAAATATCCAGGTAGGGTGTTAAAATGTGAAGAAGGAGTCATATCAGAGGTACAATTAGAGAAACATGAATAGAGTTACTCATTTGTTGGGTATAAAACACCCTATAATTCAGGCAGGAATGGTGTGGTGTAGTGGATGGAAATTAGCATCTGCTGCTTCAAATAATGGCATATTAGGTGTGATTGGTGCCGGCAGTATGTATCCTGATGTACTTAAATTGCATATTCAAAAGTGTAAAAAAGCGACCCAATTTCCTTTTGCAGTAAATATTCCACTTTTTTATCCTCAAATTGAGGAACTGTTCGAAATTCTCTTTGAAGAAGGAGTAGAGATCGTAATTACTTCAGGAGGTAATCCAGGGTTGTATACTCAACGAATGAAAAATCGTGGAATAAAGGTTATGCACGTTATAGCGAATGTTAAATTCGCTAAAAAAGCGCAGGATGCAGGGGTAGATGCTGTAATTGCTGAAGGGTTTGAAGCAGGAGGCCATAATGGAAGAGATGAAATCACCACAATGTGCCTAGTGCCATCCATCATTAAAGCAGTGAAAATACCGGTGATTGCGGCAGGAGGAATAGGGACAGGGCGATCTATGTTAGCTGCAATGAGTCTTGGTGCAGAGGGGGTGCAAATAGGCAGTCGTTTTGCCATATCTAAAGAGTCCAGTGCCCACGATCTTTTTAAAGAATATGTTCTTTCTGCAAAAGATGGTGATACAGTACTTACGTTAAAAGAATTGGCACCTGTCCGAATGCTGAAAAATGAGTTCTATTCCCGTATTTTGAAATTGTATCAGAAGGGTACAAATAAAGAGGAATTAAAAGAATTGCTCGGAAGGTCGCGAATCAAAAAAGGTATTTTTGAGGGAGATTTAATTGAAGGTAATTTGGAAATAGGGCAAATTTCTGCAATTATTGAATCCATAGACTCTGTAAAAACAATAGTTCAAGAGATCATCATGGACTATGAATCCGCTAAATTAAATTTGTTTTCTTTTCATGATTAACTACGAGAAATATGAATTAAGGAATGGGTTAAAGGTTATTGTTCATCAGGACGAATCTACGCCTATTGTTGCTGTAAATCTTGCTTTTGACGTTGGAGCTCGGGATGAAGATCCAACCATGACAGGGTTAGCTCATTTTTTTGAACACCTTATGTTTTCTGGAAGTAAAAATGCTCCCGATTATGATATACAGGTTCAAAATGCTGGAGGTCAAAATAATGCGTTTACAACAAATGATTATACCAATTATTATATCACTCTTCCAAAAACAAATTTGGAATTAGCATTGTGGTTAGAGAGTGATCGGATGTTTCAGTTAAACTTAACCTCAAAAAGTTTGGAAACCCAAAGGCAGGTGGTTATTGAGGAGTTTAAACAGCGTTATTTGAATCAGCCTTATGGAAATAATTTAGCGCAATTAAGAGCCTTAACCTACAAGGATCATCCCTACAAATGGGCAACAATCGGAGAATCAATTGAACACATAGAGAAGGTTTCTCTTGACGATGCGATGCGTTTTTACAATAAATTTTATGCGCCAAATAATTGCATTCTTTCCATTTGCGGTGATGTTGAGATTGAAAGTACGCTTCAATTGGTGGAAAAATGGTTTGGAAGCATAGAGTCATCAACGATTGATCGTCCCTTTTATACTCCTGAAAAGCCACAGGTCGAACAACGTATTAAAACCGTAGAGGAGGACGTTCCGTTGAATGCTTTTTTGTGGTCATTTAAAATAGGACAAAGAACAAATGCTGGTTTTCCAACAGCAGATTTAACAAGTGATTTATTGGGTAGAGACGAAAGTTCTCTACTTCACCAGCGTCTCGCATTTGAACTTAATTTAGTTTCGAGTATAAGCTCTTATGTTACTGGGGATAGAGGCCCAGGTATGTTCATTATATCAGGGAAGATGAATGATGGCATCTCATTTTCTCAGGTAGAGGAAGAAATGTGGAAAATTATAAATGAATTAAAAAAGAGCGGACCCTCCGAAATAGAATTGTTAAAAGTGAAAAATAAGTTTGAAACTGCTCATGTTTATGGTGAGATGAATGTAATGAATAAAGCCATGAATCTAGCATATTCAGAGTTATGTCATCATGTAAGTGACATTAATAAAGAGTTACAAAACTATCAGAATGTCTCTTCTGAAAAAATTAAAGAATGGATGAATGAGTTCATGATAAAAAAGAATCTTTGTCAATTAAATGTAAAGAAGTCTAAAAATGGATAGAAGTTTAGCGCCTAAAGTTCAAAATAAAATAGAATTAACAAAGCTCTCAGTTGAGAAACAAACATTGAATGGCGTTGAAATAAACTATGTAAATGGAGGGAGCGCACCTTTATTAAAGCTAGAGTTAATATATAATGCGGGTTCAAAATATCAATCACAACCCCTAGTTGCTTCTCTCGCATTTGATATTTTAAAAGATGGATCTGAACAACTTAATGGTACATCATTTAAAGAAGCGATTAACGGCTTGGGAGTATACTACGGATTTGAAATATCTAAGGATTTTGGAACGCTTTCATTTTATGTTTTAGAACGAAATTTAAATGAATTGTTACAAATAATAAAGGATGTGATTATCTCTCCTCATCTGCCTGAACGTGAATTTAATCGATTGCGATTGAAGCAAAAAAATGAATTTTTAATCGATTGTGAAAAAACTAGTTTTTTGGCGCGTCAGAAATTTGCTGAGGTTTTATTTAATGAAAGTCAGTACGGAAAAGTTGCTCATTATGAAGATTTCGACAAAGTAGAATATTCCATGTCGGTAAATTACATACATGAAAAAATTATTGCTTCCCCTTTTAAATTCCTCATTTCGGGGTGCATATCTGATCAGTCTAAGTCTTTGGTTACCTCTTTTGTTCAATCTTTGCCTATTGCGAATAAGGGCGAGAAGGAAAATGCGAGAAAGCCAAAAGCAAAACTTGGTAAACATATAATTCCTAAAGATGCTGAACAATGCAGTATTATGTTGGGAAAAATTTTACCCTCCAAAACTCATCCAGATTTTCACAAGATAAGCATTGCAAACACTTTACTTGGAGGATATTTCGGCTCTAGACTTATGCAGAATATCCGTGAGGAAAAAGGATGGACATATGGTATTCATTCAAGTATACTCGGGTATGAAAATGCAACGAGTTTAGTTATTGCATCAGATATTCTCAAAGACAAAGGAGAGGCTGCATTTGATGAGATTAGAAAGGAAATCATTCATCTGCAAACAGAATTGATTCCTTTAGAAGAACTGGACGTCTTAAAAAATTATTTAAAGGGAAAATTATTAAAGAGTTTTGATGGAGCATTTGAACAGATTGATCGTTTTTTTGCTGTGGACGCATTTGGTTTAAATTGGTCCTATTATGATGATTACATTCAAACGTTATCCCATATCACTCCTCAAGATATTCAATACGCTGCAGAAAAATATTTTAAATGGGAAGAATTTGTTCTTGTCCAAGCAGGTGGAATGAATGAAAAAAGCCCTCACAAATGAAGTCTGTGAGGGCTTTAGAAAATTAGGGATAGGTAGTAGTTAATTTTCAATAATAGGTACCACGTTCTAAATCTGATTCTAGCCACTTAATTGACGTGGGCTTTTTTGTAGGGTTGCCTTAGAAGAAAATATTTTTTTTTCAAAAGAAAGAAGACGCTTGAATTCTTTAATATATGGACCTTAATCATTATTTTTATCCCTCAATTTTTTAAGACCAATTATTTAAATTCATATTATGAGTAAAATTACTGTTGTTGGTGCTGGTAACGTTGGAGCAACTTGTGCTAACGTTTGCGCACACAAAGAATTAGCTTCTGAGGTAGTTCTATTGGACATCAAAGAAGGTGTTGCAGAGGGAAAGTCCTTAGATATGTGGCAAACAGCTGCTGTAAACATGTATAACACTAAAACTGTAGGATCTACAAATGATTACACAAAAACTGCAGGATCTGATGTTGTTGTTATCACTTCAGGTTTACCAAGAAAACCAGGTATGAGTCGTGATGATTTAATTGCGACGAATGCGGGAATCGTAAAGTCAGTTACAGAAAACGTAATCAAGCATTCTCCAAATGCAATTATTATTGTTGTATCGAATCCATTAGATGTTATGACGTATTGTGCATATCTAACAGCACAAAAAGCATCGAACAAAGTAATGGGTATGGCTGGTATTCTTGATACAGCTCGTTACAAGGCATTCTTAGCAGATGAAACAGGTGTTTCAGTGAAAGATATACAGGCTTTATTATTAGGGGGCCATGGAGATACAATGGTGCCTTTACCAAGATTTACAAATGTAGGAGGTATTCCTGTAACAGATTTAGTTGCAGAAGATAAACTGAATGCAATTGTTGAGAGAACAAAAAAAGGAGGAGGTGAATTGGTAAACCTAATGGGTACTTCAGCGTGGTATGCTCCAGGTGCAGCAGCTGCTCAAATGGTAGAAGCTATTGTTAGAGATCAAAAAAGAGTTTTTCCAGTTTGTGCATGGTTAACCGGTGAATATGGTTTGAACGATATTTATTTAGGTGTGCCTTGTGTATTAGGTAAGGAAGGAATAGAGAAAATTATTGAGTTAAATTTAACTCCTGATGAAAAGGTATTATTGGAGGAGTCAGCTGTTGCTGTTAAAGATGTAATGTCTGTATTAGATAAAATGAATCAAGGAGCAGAAGCATAAATTCGGCTGAATTTATGGTGCTGTTCGTGGCAAAGCTGAAATATTCGTTATGTTAATGAGATAGCGGGATTTAAGCAAACAAGACTAAACCGAGGTAACTTTTTACCTCGGTTTTTTGTGTTAAAAAAGGAATTTTTAATAAGAATAGAGAGAACCGATTTTCTTAAAGAATGCATTAAGATTGAACATTTAATTTGAAGCTTCTCTGCGGTATTTACGTTTAACATCTAGATCATTGGCAAGGTGACAGTATTTTAAAAAAGAATAAGTTCATGGACTTTGAAGAATAACAAAAAAACATTTAGAGTTCTGTATAAATACTTTTAGGTAGAAAATTAAATCCGTATATATTTGTATGAACTTTTTAATGAAAGAAACGTAGATGTTAGGTGTTTCAAATCCCTCGGTTGAGGGAAGAGTTATGAGTAAGTGCTGTTTACGAATAATATGGTTGGTGTTCGCATGTTTTTTTGGAAATATGCATGCACAAGAAAATGTGCTTATTTCCAAAGAGATAAAACCTTCTCTGGGATTAGGAGTTGGATTTCTTAATTATTACGGAGATGTTAATAGTATTGGAAATCAATCATCCCTCATGAATCAATTTGCTTATGAGGTTTTTATTGCGCGAAAAATAAACAGTTATTCCGATTTAGGGTTTAGCTTTCTGACGGGGACGATGATCGGTAATGAACGTTCCGTTGATCGTAATCTTAACTTTCGTACAGATATATATTCTGTTTCTGTTTATGGAAATATTAATTTAGGTCATTGGCTCAACTGGTCTGATGTACTTAACCCATACATTACATTTGGATTTGAAAGTTTTGAATATAATAGTAAAGGTGACCTAGTAGACGAAAATGGAACCCTTTATCACTATTGGAGTGATGGAACCATTAGAGATATTAATCAGCAATCACCGCAAGCCAGTCAGGCCTCTATAATGTATCGTGATTACAAATATGAAACCGATTTACGTGCTGCTAATCTTGATGGATTTGGAACTTATCCACAACTTGCAATAGCTATACCTGTAGGAATTGGGGTAAATATGGCCATTTCAGATCGTTTATCCTTTAAGGTTGGGTCTACATTTCATTATACTTTTACAGACCTCATTGATAATGTGAGTAAAAATGGAGAAGGAGTTCGAAAAGGAAATCCATTGAACGATTATTTTACATTTAATTCCGTTTCATTACACTACGATTTATTGAGTGCACCTCCAAAAGTTGATCGTACGGAGTTCTCATTTCCAGATTATTTTTCTGTTGATGGCGAAGATGAAGACGGTGATGGTGTATTGGATGGAATAGATCTTTGCCCATATACTCCGCTGGGAGTAGATGTTGATATTTATGGTTGTCCTATTGATGATGACCAAGATGGTGTTCCAAATTATTTAGATCAAGAAGCAAAAACACCACCATCATCATTTGTAAATGCTTATGGTGAAACCTTAACGGATGAAGATTTTTACCAGCAATATTTAAGGTATGTTGATTCGGCAGAAATTCCCATTGAAATCCTTCATAAAATAGCTGGTGAACCAGAGAAAGCAAGGCAGTATAGAGTTTTACTCGGTGAATATGCAGGTGACATTACAGAGGATTTAGCGAAAAAATTCCTAGCAGAGGATGACATTGTTGGTGTTTTAAACAAGAGGAATCAAACGGCCTATCTTTCCAAAAAGTACGTTTTATTGCAAGAAGCAAAAGATCGAAAAGAAGCATTGACTAAAAAAGGATTTAAAAATTCAACCATAGTGGTGTGGGAGGGAGATGAGTATTTTTCATTACCTCAATGGGATAAAAAGTCTAAAAAAGAACTTAAACAGCGTTTTGAAGAATATTTCACCAACAAAGAACAGCTAGAAGGAATGTTGGGAATCAAATTAGGTGAAACAGAGGCAAGCGCTAATAGCAAGGATAAAATGAAGTTTTTTGATTACGAGGATGTTGTCGTATTAAAAGGGGATAGTGGGAAAAGTGATTATGTTATTGGGCCCTTTATTGATCAAGTTGGTGCAAAACAAGCATTGGAAAAGGTAGATCGGACAAAATATCCAATGGCAGAAGTGGTGAAAGTAGAAAATCAAAGAACAGAATCGATTGGTATTGAAATAAATGATGTAGAATCATCAAATCCAGTTGGTTCTGAAGTTTGGAATCAATCCCGAAAAAAGGAAGAAGGTAAAACAACCACCCTCAAAGGATTAGAAAATAATTATGTATTGGATTTTGGATTGAAAAACAATCCCAATACCCAAAAGGACCTAAATAAAATTAATTCGCGCATTGAAGTAGAGGAAGTCACCACAAAAGAGGGCGAAGTGCGAATAATTTCAAAGCGTCCTCAGTCTGAAACAACGGTTGCTCAAACTGCAAAAGAATTTCAGGATCAGGCTATAAATGTTACTGTGAAAAAAGTAAAAAATGGAGAAATGTTCCCTGTTGATATTAGCCGTTTGTTGCAGACTCAAACAGCACCAAGAACGACAAAAATGGGTGCAGAAACTTTAGCAGAATTAAACGGCGGGTATACAATTGATGTTGGAAAGACAAATGACCCTATTGTTGAGAAATCTTTAAAATCAATTGGTAAAATTATTGCTGTGGATTCAGTTGAAACCAAAAATGGAACGACAAGAATTGTTGCAAGTGAAAATCAAACCCTTGATGAGGCAGTTAAGAAAATAAGTCAATTAAAGAAATTAGGTATTACTCCCCAATTAGTTGAAGTGAAGAATGGGGACTTAATTCCAGTTGATCATTTATCACCTTCAAAAGAGAGTGAAGTGCTAAAAGAAAAAAATGGTCTTTTTGCTATCAAATTTGGTAACCCAAGTGATTCTGTAGTAAAAGGTGTTCGATCAACTATAGAGCAGAAAATGGATGTTGTAGAGGTGATTACACGATCTGGAGAATCTCAACTGATTTCGACTCCAATTACAAGTAAAGAAGATGCAGAAAAAATAGTAGAGCAGATGAAGTTGAGTCAAATTGACGCATCAGTTGTTCAGATAGAAAATGGAGATTTAAATCCCGTTGGCGGTTCAATACAAATTCCTAAAAGTGGAGATGGTCCTCTAGAAAAATATGTGATTAACCTTGGGAAAACGACTGATCCAGAAAAAGAGGCCATAAAAAAGAATATTCTTAAAGAAACAGGGGCAAAGGAAATAACAACAGCTCAAGGAGAAACAATTTTGGTTACGGATGAAACGTTAACGCAATCTGAAGCAAACTTGATCGCTGAATCTGTAAAAAGCAAAGGAATAGATGCTAAAGTAGGAACAATGAATGGAGATGAATTTGTAGAAAGTACTTCATCCAAAGATGGTGAAGTAAATTTATCAGCAACCAGCTTACCGATTGACTCTTCATTAACCTATCCACTTGAAAACAGCTTCGTCGTTAGTTTAGGGACCATCGATCAAACTACCTCGAATGAAGAAAAAGAAAAATTAGAAAATGCTCCTAACACAATTAAAATTGACAATACAGACGGTACTATAGATGTTTTATCCAATCAACCACACAAAACAGAGCAAGAGGCCTATAATGAAAAATCCGAACAAAATAAACAAGGTTTTACAGATGCTAAAGTGGCGTTTTTTAAAGATGGTAAACCTAAAGTGATTAGGAAAGAAGAATTAGACGGGAAGTATTCGGTAAGTATGGGGTCTTTTAAAACCGATGTTTCCAATGAAGAGGTGAATAAAATTCTATCAGTTCCTGATGTTGAAAGTATCGAAACAACCAACCCTAATATGACTACATATGTTCAAGGTTCTTATGATTCCCCAGGTGAAGCGAAAAGTAAAATGGAGGAATTACTAAAAAAAGGATTGGAACCCTCACTGGTTAAAGTTGAAAATGGCGCCATCAAAGAAATTGCCATTGAGTCTGTTTTTGATTCAGAAACCATTCAAAAACTAGCTGAACTAAGTGATGAGGCGGATCTAATTAAAACCGATGACATTTTATATCGTGTTCAATTGGGTGCGTACCGCCAAAAGATCAACAAAAATATTTTTAGAGGTGTAAACACATTGTCATTTCCAACTTCTGGAGGAATTACAAAATATGTAACAGGTTCATATGCATCCTATCAGCAGGCATACATAAGTAAATTGGAGTTAAGAAGAATGGGCTTCAAAGGCGCTTTTGTTGTAGCCTACAAAGATGGAAGAAGAATAAAGGTAACTGATTTGGTAAATAAGGAACGGTTTGAGCAAATAAAAGAAACAGTTAAACCAATTGAAAATAGTACTACATCTACATTTTTACCTGAAGATGTATCTAATTCGGATAGAAAAGAAAACCCTTCAGAATCAGAAGTAGATTACAAAGTTCAAGTAGGGGCCTATAAAGATGGAGAAGAGCCTGGTGGATTGTCGCAGTTTGAAGAAATGGAAATGGAGGTTTACGGTCAATATAAACGTTATCTAACAGGAGGATTTAAAACCTATGCAGATGCTGAAGCCTATAAACAAGAAGTAAAGTCAAAAGGTTTTCCAGAAGCATTTGTTGTAGCATATAATAATGGTCAGCGTGTTGTAGCTCCTGGAGAAGAATCGAATGTAATTACCAAGGACGATTTAACCTCTACTAAATCTACGAATTCAAATGCGCAATACGAATTAAGTAAAGTATTAATTATGGTGCAGGTTGGCTTGTTTAAAGGCGATATACCAGAAGATTTAAAAGGTAAATTTGCGGGACTGCCTAATTTAACAAAGCAGGTTACTGCCCATGGAGTTACGCGTTACATGACGGGGAGCTTTAAAAACATATCTGAGGCAGCAGCCTTTAAAGAAGAGCTCTTAAAAACAGGTTTTCCCGACGCCTTTTTAGTTGCGTATTATGAAAACGATCGTGTAAAACTCTCGGATATGGTAGAGATTTTAAAATCAGCACAATGATTATGCGCTAAAATTATTTTGATTAAGTGAGCTGAAAATAAAAAGCGAGATTTTAAATATCACCACCAAACCACAAAAATCTTTTTAAATAATCCTTCCTTTTTAATCCAAACAAGTGGTGAAAATTTTCGTTCATGACACGCAATGATTATTTTAATCGCTTTCTGCTTTATGTACCAAACGTTATTTTCTTTCGGTTCTACCACCCAATCTTGTTTATTTGGAATACAAAAAAGAAATGCATCATCATAGGATTCAAAATGTTTAAAATTCATCCACTCACCGCAGATGCACTGACTGAAGTTTGGTGGTATATTGACTTTTTTTAGATAAGGCAGAAAAAGTTGAGCTTTAAAAAGCAATGCAGGAGAGTAGTAAATATTGGAACCACAGATATTCTGATAATCTTTAAACTCCGGAGAGTGGGTGATTTTTAATTGGTGATGTTCAAGATGGTTTATTTTGTGAAAGAGAAAATCTTTTCTGTTAGGGCCGATCCACTGCTCTACAAAATTACTGGCTAAAGTTTCATCAAATAAATAAAACTTAAATGCAAGTTCAAGATGAATGTTTACGTTGCTTTGTTGAAGTAAAAAATCAACTTCTCCAATTGTTCTTTTTTTATTTTTCAGGACGATATTATCCCCCAAAAGCGTATAATTTTGCCCATTAAGTAAAAGCTGTTTCAAGATAAATTCAACACGTTTTCCAAGTCGAGGATTTGGAGGGAATTCGTAAGATGGAATTTTAGCTAACTTTTCAAGTTTAAAATCCGTTACACTATGAATTAAACCCTTTAAAGAAGGCGAGTTTAAAAATCCGCGTACATGTTGTTGAAAGCTAAACATCAACTTAAAATTAAACTTTACTTTTACAGTCTTGAAAAAAAACTGGGTTAAATATTTATTGATCTTTTTAGGAGGTTCCTTTTTCGTAGTGACAGCTTTTATAAATAAAGCCAGCATAGAATCGGTTCCTCGGTTTACCCAAACCAAACACGATTTTTCTAAAAACAGCTGTTTAGCCTGTCATAAAGGATTAGAACCCATTAGGGATTTGAAAAGTGATATGATGCAATCTATTTTAGCGCTTGCGGATAGTGCTGGATTTAAAGGGAATGATTGCATTATTTGCCATGGAGGAAATCCAACATCTTTTGATAAAACAGAAGCGCATAAAGGAACAATATCTTTTTTTAAAAATCACTCGGGACCTAAAAACTTTTATCCTGACCCAGGATCTCCATGGATTAATGAGCATACCTGTGGAACTTGTCATAAAGAGCAAGTGAGCACTCAATTTACCTCATTAATGTTTACCGAGGCTGGGAAAATTCAGGGAACACTTTGGGGATTTGGAGGAATGAATGGTTATCAGCATAATATTGGTAATTACGAGGTGACTACCCATAAAATGCATGAAACCTTGGGCACGGAAAAATATCGGGCGTACATGAAACAAATTGAAGGGAAAGAAGGCCAGGTTTTTCCTAAAACAATGATTGAGCTTCCACCAGCACCAACTCCCGAGGAAGTCGAGGAAAATCCTCAATTGTCCGTTTACACCTATTTAAGACAAGAATGTCAGCGATGTCACACAGGAAATAAAGGGAGACAAAAACGAGGAGATTATAGAGGAATGGGATGTTCGTCCTGTCACATCCCTTATTCAAATGAAGGATATTATGAAGGAGGAGATTCCTCACTACAAGGAAAAAAAGGACATTTGTTGGTTCATGCTATTCAATCCACGAGAGAGTGCAAGGTTGAGGTGCATGGCAAAAAATATTCAGGTATCCCTGTTGAAACGTGCACTACCTGTCATGATCGTGGAAAACGAATCGGAACATCTTATCAAGGTTTAATGGAAACTGCCTACGGTTCACCTTTTATGGGCGATGGTGGTAAGCAAGAAAAATTACACACAAAAAACTATTTGCACTTACACGCCGATATTCATTTGGATAAAGGGATGTTATGTCAGGATTGTCACACGTCTTTAGATGTGCATAGTGATGGAAGACTCGCAGGAACTACGCTTGCTCCTGTTGAAATTGAATGTCAGGATTGTCATGGGACACCAAAAAAATTTCCATGGGAATTACCACTTGGTTTTGGAGATGAAGTTGCTTGTGCTGTTCCTGCCCAAGGAGAACCTCGAGGTTTAAGCAAAGAAAAATTACCTCACACGAAAAAGGGAACGAACTATCATCCGCAAGATGGGTTTCTATTGTCGGCCAGAGGAAATCCATTAGAAAATGTAGTGAAAAAAGGAGATCGAGTTCTTCTGCATACCGCAGGAGGAAAGGATATTGAGTTTAAGCCTCTTAAAACCATTTATGAAGATGGTGAATTAAGTGAGGAAGGGGAAATTGCAATGGTGAATGTAGATAAGCACATGAATCAAATGGAATGTTACTCTTGTCATGCAGATTGGGCACCTCAATGTTATGGGTGTCACATTAGGATTGATTATTCAGAAGAACAACGGCATCCCGATTGGGTAGCTATTGGAAGAGCTCATGATTCAACGGGTTTAACCGCAGATGCGCGAGGAGAATTAGAAAAATTCCTTATTCCTGGTAAAGTTACTGAGGAAAGAAGTTATTTACGATGGGAAAATCCACCATTAGTTGTAAATGGAGAACATAGGGTTTCACCAGCCATTCCTGGATGTCAAACATCAGTAACCGTAATAGGAAAAAATGGAAACGCACTTTTAACCAATCATATTTTTAAAATTCCCAATGTTGAAGGAGCGGATAGTTCAGGTCAATTAGGGATTGATATATCACCCGTACAACCTCATACAACCTCAAAAAAAGCAAGAGACTGTGAAAGTTGCCATACAAATCCCCAATCAATGGGATATGGCATAGAAGGAGGAAAAACGTATGCTAATCCATCAGAAGCTTATGTAGTGGACTTGCAAGCTGCAGACGGGACAGTATTATCGGATAGTCATAAAATACAGATTAATGCAATTCCTAATTTAGACATGGATTGGAGTAGGTTTGTAACAGAGGATGGTGTTCAGAAGCAAACGGTTGGACATCATTATTCAGGATCTCGCCCATTAAATAATCAGGAGAGAGCAGGATTGGATAGGAGAGGTGTTTGTGCAAGTTGCCACCAAACTATTCCAGAAGGAGATTTAGCGGTGTCTTTGCTTCATCACATGAAGGAGGTTTCTGGGAAAAAATACAACACTAAGGAGCATAACTCTTTGATCAGTAAAATTTTAAAAATATCAGCCTGGGTCCAAGTTCTCGGCCTTATTATCTTTCTTTTACTAATAGGGTATTTAATAAAAAGGATAAAAAAATCCAAATAAGATTAAGTTTTACTTTTCTTAGAAGATGAAAATCTTTGTTAGACAATTGAAAAATATAGTTTTTTCCAAATCGACATGTTTTATTTTCCAATATCTTTGATACCAATTTGTTTTGTAATCATAAAATTTCAAAAGACATTTCAAGTTACCAAAAAAGGAGATTTTTTAATTCTAACATGAATGCTTTTTTTAGATGATATTCATTAGATTTAGCATTTAAATAAATGAGGAGTGTAAAATGTATACAAAGAAAAAAGTTGAGCAAATAATTTCGAAACAATCAAAATTTAATTTGCTTGAAATTTTAGATAACGGGTTTACCTTTGGTTTTAGATCTATAGGATGGCTGCTTTTGTTAGGTGTTATTGTTATTGTTTATATGTTTTTATTAGGAAAAATCCACCATTTATAATAGCCGATATTAATGTTGTTCAATTCACGAATTCTGCAATTGTAATGTCAGGGCTTTCAGCTGGAATCATTATTTTTTTTAATAAAGGATTTAAAGGAAAGAAATTTGACTTTTTGGATATTTTTAAGGGTTATACTACTAATTACGGTAATATGGTAGGGTATGTTGTTTTAAGCTATGCGTTTAATTATATACTAGGATTAATACTTAAAATAATACTAGGAAATGTTCTGTCAGAAGGAGGGGGTGAGCAGGCTATTGTTGAATTATTTAAGACTTTGATAACAAATTTTGAATCATTTTTTGGGTTAGCTTTAGTTGGTGCTTTAGTTGGTGCTTTCATTCAGGTAAGCATTTTTCTTTTGTTAATTTTTACACCTTATTTTATTGCTGTAGGAAGAATGAACATTTTTGATTCAATCTTTCTAAGTATTAAACTTAGTTTGAAATGTTTTTTTTGGCTTTTCTTATTGTTGATAATTGTAATTCTTTTTAATCTTCTAGGTGTTTTATTATTAGGTTTAGGGTTAATTATTACAATTCCTGTTACATTTGCTATATTTTATGCTGTATTTCATAATATGATAGATGTTCATCTCAATGATAATAACTCAGGATTAGTTGATATGGAAGATGTTCTAGATGTTGAATAATTACCTTGTACTGCGTCGTACTAACATAGGTTGACACATTTTCGACTTATTTAAGGACGAGACAATAGCATAAAAAAAGGCTGGAGAAATTTCCAGCCTTTTTTATGCTTTTTTAATGATTAGCTTCCACACATTTCACATTCGTCAGAATCTCCGTTGTACAATTTTGCCGTACCGAGTTCTTTTTCGAGTTCAAGAATTTCATCTTTCAATTCTAATTTACGCATAAAATCAGCCTCTTCAAGTTCAGCTTTTAGACTGTTTATTTTATTTGTTAACATGTTTCTTCTTTCAAGTGGATTCATAGTATTCTAGTTTTGGTTTAGTAAAATTACATGAAGAATTACGTGGAAATTCAAGTTCGGTTAAAAAGAAATAAAAATATTTATTAACATATCGATTTAAAACTTGTTTTTTTAAAAGTTAGTAGATTGAAAATAATGCAATTATCTATAATTAAATAGTGATTTGTTTATTAACGTTTGCTTAATTGTTACATTTACATGGTATATGTAACAATAATCGGGTTGTATTGTTGTAGATAAAAGGTATTGGGTATGCCGACAGGCAAATGAATTTTGCATTTTAAATGAAAAAAACACTTTTATTAGTTGTAGGTTATATCATTGCAATAACATCACTGAGTGCGCAATGTGTTGTAAAGGAAGCCATTAGAAATGGAGATTTTAACGATGGCTATATTCCAGGAGACTTTAATAGTGAATTACAATATGCTCAGTCTGACATTGATGCTCGATTAAGCAGCGGCCAATGTTTTTATCAAACAGGAGGTCGATATTATGTAAGCGATAATAATCAAGTTTATGTGTGTGAAGGTACTGCAAAACAAGGAACCTCATTTACCCCTGATTTTACTACTTACGGTATTGATGGTTCAGGTGATGTTCTTTTATTTGTTGATCCTTCTACGGGTAGTCCTGAGATATTTGGTCAAACGGTTACTGTTTTCCCAAATCAAACCTATTACTTTTCATTTTGGTTTAACTCTATAAATCCACCTGTGCCTTATTTTGGCGCAACAATCGATGGTGAAAATGTTTCATTATCTGCAACCAATTCTGTTTCTTTTGATGTTGATTTAGTAAGAGTTCGTTTGAACTCCGACGGAACAAGAATTGAAGGTCCAAATGGTGAAACATTAAGGGATACTACAAATACAACCGTTCAATGGATTCAGTATAGTGGGAGTTGGACCTCTAGTACTAAGACAACTGTAGATGTTGAGCTTAGGCCATACAATGATGCTGGTTTAACTCAAGGAGTTCCATTATCCGGTGTAGATTTTGCCTTAGATAAATTTTCATTGATTAATTCATGTCAAAATGTTTATGGAGCTAATGCGTACGTAATAGATTTTGAGGAGCCAGACACAGTGAATTTATGTGAAATTGGTGGAGAAATTACATTAGATCCTCATATTCCATTAGGTCAACAAAATAATGCTACAATTACTTGGTTTGAAGGAGATGGAAGTAGTCCAACCCAACTATCTGCGGGTAACTTTACTCAAGTTATTAACTCGCCTGGTCATTATTCTGTGTGTGTTGATGATCCTGATAATGCTTGTAATCAAGTGGAAAATATTGTTGTTATTGAGGATGTTGATATACAACTAAATGATATTGAATTATGTAGTCCTGCACAAATGGAAGTAGATGCTGGTTTAGACCCTAACCCAGCGATTTCGATTAACTGGACTGGACCATCTGGTAATGGATTAGGAAGAACGTTTACTGTAAATACAGAGGGAAGTCATTCTGTCTCTTTAACCCCTTTAAAAGGGAATACAGGTTGTTCTGTAACTAAAAACTTTAATGTGGTTTCTTTATTACCAGAAGTAGATACAATTGAATATTGTTCGGGAGGTGGGGTTGATGTTACTCTTCAAATAAATGATGGGAAATCATATAAATGGTCCATGAATCAAGATATGAGTAATCCTATTGGCACAGGAAGTTCCGTAGATTATTCAATTCCATCAAATACAAATGATTTAATTGAAGTTTGGGTGCAGAATGCAGAAACTTCACCTTTAGGAACGATGAGTGGTCCTGCTATAGGAAGTGCTTCTTCAGCGACTTCATCTATGACAACAAGTATAACTACTTACCAAAATATTTTGATCAAATCAGCCAGAATGGGAGGTGAAGCATGGACGGGAGATTGTGGTGGATCAGGAGGGACGAGTACTGTTACAGTTCAGCTTCTTGATGTTGTTAATGGTAATGCTATAATTTCATCCACGGATGTTCAAGTTCCTTGCGGAAGCCCAGGTAATGTAGAATTAAATATCAATGTTCCTGCAGGCCGATATAGATTAAGAACAAGCGGAAGTACTAATATGATGACTACCCCAATTTGGTCTGGTGCGGCTCCAACATATTCAATAGGAGGTGTAATTGATATTGATAGTTACAGTGAACATGTTGGTGCTTTTGGTGTAATGGAAATAGAGGCATCTGATGCATGTGATCCTGTTCCATATGTATTAAAGCCAATCTCCTGCTGTGCCGCCCCAACGGATGACCCATCGATAGACATTCCTTCTTCCACTCTAGAGGTATGTAGTCCAAATACAGGAGAAGTCATTTCAGTGAGTGGATTAACTGATGGATTGGATTTTAAATGGCAAGAAAGTTCAGACGGAACCACTTTTACGGACATATCTGGAGAAACGGGTGTTGTATCCGGAGGTCAGTTGACATTAAGCAATTTATCTACAGACGAGCTATGGTATCGATATATTTTAGCAGAGACAGGGAATCTGGATAAAACGTGTGTAAAAACATCTGATTCCGTTCAAATGGTAATCAATCCATTACCCGTCATAGATTCGATTGGTAAAACACCATTTCAAAGTGAGTACTGTAAAGATGAGCCTTATGAATTAGAAGCACATGTTGATGAAAATGCGGGCTATCCCGTTGTATATAGCTGGAGACAATCTGGAAGTGGGATTGATAGCGTGACTAACGGTATAACGCTCCCTGGATCATATACATATGATGTATTGGCTGAGGCCAATGGATGTTTGGATTCTCTTACTATAGATGTAGTGGTTAATCCACTCGATACTGTTGTTATTCTCGCTCCTCCAAGTTTGTGTGCAGGAGAAGCTCCTGCTCAGCTTTTATTGGATCCAAATTATGTAACAACAGGGTCATGGACTGATAGTTTAGGAACAAACAATTATATAACATCAAGTGGAGTCTTTGATCCCGATGGATTGCCTCAAGGAAATTATAAAGTCATTTTCACATCAAATGGAGCTTGTCCTGGATCCGATACAGCGTTTGTGATTATTACCGATCAAATTACCTTTAGTCTTCCTGATGGGAATCAAAGTTTCTGTTTAAATAATAATCCAGATACATTGAGTATAAATGTAAATACTGGAGGTGGAAAATTTTGGACAACAAGTGGTGAAGGTATTTCAGATGATAGTCTTTTTGTTATTTTCTCACGATATACATCTGGAAAGCTAGATTCACTTTATTATGGGAAATCTGGACAATGTGGTGATACAGTAGGGGTAGAGTTAACTCTTTTAGATGTGGATTCAGCCTCTATTAATAGTGTTTTGGCAGTTTGTTCTGATGAAGTTGCTTTTGATTTCTCAACGAGTACAGGAACAACTGCAGGTGGGACATGGAGTGGTAATGGAATAACCGATGGGTCTGTTGGTACATTTGACCCTACTAGTTCAGGGCCAGGTATGCACACAATTACTTATACTACATTGGGTGATTGTCCCGTAAGTGATAGTGTTCAAATGATCGTAAAACCAAGAGTAAACGTAAGTATAGATAGTTTGGCACTCGCTTTTTGTGGAACAGCTTCAGCGCAAACAGCTACAGCAAATATTCATTTAGGATTAGGGAAGTGGGAAACCAGTGCATCTTGGCCAGGCGATTGGTCATCTGGAATAACGATTAATGATTCTATTTTAACCTTTAATCCAAATGTTGTAACTCCAGGGACAGATTCAATTTTTTATATGATTGATTCAAGCCCCCTCGTTTGTGGAGATACCGTTACTTTAAGAATCGGTATTAGTGCAATGGAAGAAGCAACAATTACACCCCCATCATCAGTATGTACAGGAGCCCCTGCCTTTGATTTCACTGTAGTAGGAACTCCAGGAGGAACATGGAGTGGACTTGGAATATCGGATGCTTCACA
>MDTD01008101.1_pt1 | contig 32970 bp, 31 predicted proteins | sample 811221 | NCBI WGS metagenome assembly MDTD01 (sample SAMN05326646, study PRJNA326480) | marine metagenome | isolation source: seawater | place: Pacific Ocean: South West | collected 2011
ACTTTTCCCAGACTTCTTCCTAGCTGGTTTCCTAGACTTCTTCCTAGCTGGTTTCCTAGACTTCTTCCTAGCTGGTTTCCTAGACTTCTTCCTAACTGGTTTCCTAGACTTTTTAGGACGACCATACTTACAGTGTTGTCTACAAGTAAAACCTTTTGTCTTATTGGCGCCGCTACATTTACAATAAGACATGTTTCTTCTTTTCCTACTATTTTTCATTTATATTTAACCACAAAATAATATCTACAATTTACAATCGCCGCTTTTTTGCAATGGAAATACAAAAGTAAATGGTTTTTTACTTTTCCAAGATCTAAATTCAACAGTGAATATAGGATTTTTAAAAGAGTTTATTTTCCTCAAATAATCTTGAGGAGTTTCACCATTTTTACCAGGAAGACCCACTTTATATACCATAGTAGCTTTTTCCTTCAATAACTTTTTCAAAGTATCTTTGTCTGTTTTTGCCAACTGTTCAGAAAAAGATACTCCGTAAATTCCCTCTTTAGTGGCAACTACATGTAATACACAATCTTCTTTAATCATTTTTTCTAGAATTGCCATGTAATCATCTCCGGATGGCCAAGCGTAAGAGACTTGTTGTCTGATATATTCTCCAGCTGGGTGTGTATGAAATCCAGCTTGTCCTTCTGGAACGTTCGTTCCATCTTTATCACCCGTCATATAACTAGACTTGTTTACTTCTACTATATAATCTGATCCGGAGGGTTTTAGCTTAAGTAAACCGCCCACTTCGTGGTGAATGAATTTTCCACGTTTTCCTTTAGTTCCAGCTGTATGTACTAATTTGGTTAATTCCTCTTTCGCTGATCGGCTTAGTCTAGCTTTCTTTTTACACAATCTATCTTTTACTGGTTTGATATGGATATCTGTCTCGCTTTTGGATTTCTTTTTCTTTTTCTTTTTTGGAAGCGTCGAGAAACTAAATTTATTTGAGTTACCTTCTGACAACAACTTTTTGAATTCATCCACAGGCATTTCCTTACCTATAATTTTCCCATTTTTAATGTAATAAAATGTCGCTTTCGTCATTTTATTGTAAAATGAATAAATTTAAAATTAGGTTTGTTAAGAAAAAATGACATCCGAAGAATGCAGTTGTCAATTTTGCGGCAAGGAATTTAAGGCTTCAAGATACTTGCAGAAACACCTAGAGACTGGGAAAGAATGTAGGAAGATGCGAGGTGTCTTATTTGTATGTCTCAGATGTTCTTGTTTCAATACAACAAAATTAGGAGAGTTACAAACTCATTTAGAAACTTGTAAACTTGACGGTCGTGTGTTTGATTTGATTGAAGATTATCAAAGTCAAATATCTCATTTGAGAGCTAAGATCAGAGTTTTAGAAGAGGCTAAAAACGAAGAACCACAACCCATCCCAGTAATAAACAATCAGACAGTACTGGAGGCTACATTTGGTAACTCTGAAGAGATTGATTACTCTGAAAAATACAAGAAAATAGTGGAAGCCAAAAAGTACAACGGGTTATTGAGAGACATTAAAAGAGAAAGACGAAGTTTGTTCAAAACGGGAGATTTAGTTGCATACAAAAGTCATCTAGAACAACATCTAAAATTCTTACTAGAAAATTTAACTGCTAAAAAGATAGTAGTTAAAAAACAACAAAAGATAGCAAAGGGTCATTTTACTGCTATAGATTTAAGATTACTAAGATATCCTGGTTACGAAAAACTTTCACCGGACGGTTCTTTACTACAAGAGTTAGATATGGTTCTTAGTTACAAAAAGCAACCAGATTTGTTTTCTATGAACATTATTGAACAAGTTTTGAATTACTCTGTATGTGTATTACCCATCAAGACAATTTTGAAAATTTTACTAGTAAAAGAAAATCCATTGTATGTTTATATGGGAAAACGTTCTAGAGATCCATACCAGTTTTATTATTTGTCAAGTGAAGAAGATGGAATCAAAAATTGGACAATGGATTGTAGAATGCACGATTTTTGTAATGAATTTAGTTCCCTTATTTTACCTTACTTGACTAGTATGTTCAAGAAAAACTATTACGAAATATACAGAGACAATGTTTTCCGGAGAGGATTTCACGAAAACTTACTTGGTTTGGAACTAGAATGCAAACAAATCTTGCAAAATGTAATTTTACTTAGTCGTTTCAAAAAATTTATCCAATTAGCACAAGGTATAGTGATGGAAAAGAACAAAAAGAATATTAACAGCGAAGATAAATTAAATCTGACGTCTGACGACCCAAATTGTGGTCTTACTATAAATGAGAAAGCAACGATAGAAAATGTCTCAAGACTCTTTGATGAATGTAAAACAGAAGATATCGAGAGACTCGTTGGTTCTATCGTAATTTATTAGATTTCTAATAAATTACAAGTACATGTGTGACAATATATCTTTCGTGGTTGTATCACGAACTTTGAATATTGTATCTATTATTTTCTTTGTAACTGTCACTGGAAAGTTTAATTTTTCTTTCATTTTAAAAGATATTTCGAACGGAAAATCATCAATATTGTCTTTGTTGTTTACCAAGAAACTAATCTTATTTACTAGGACCGATAGAGATTGCTCTAGTTCACGCATACCCGATTTATGAGGACTAATCTTTTCTACGAAATAATCTGCAATCTCATCGCTTAATATTACAGAATCTTTTTCTAGTCCACTATTTTTGATAATTTTTCTTAATGAATACTTGGTAACTATTTCCATCTTCTCGCGTTTACTGTAACCAGGAACTTCTATCTTATACAATCTATCGTTCAACGCGCTATCAGATGGTTCTCCATTCATAGAATAAATAAACCATAGATGAGATAAATCGATTTTAAGCTCGCGTAAATAACTATCTCTAAATTCGTGATTTTGTTGAGGATCTACGATATGTAACAAACACGAAGTTATAGCTTTATTATCAGCTATTTTCTCAAATTCATCCATAAAAAGAATACCATTTTTGTATTTCATAGCAGAGAGACATCTAACAATTTCTCCTGGGCGAGAACCCACGTAACAAAAATCATGGCCCTTCAGAAAATCCGCATCACGAACACCACCGAATGACATTTGAGAAAAAGGAGTGTCCATAACTGATGCTAACAACCTCGCGATAGTAGTTTTACCTACACCCGGTGGTCCTATAAGACCAAGAGAGCATCCCCTGACATGTGGATTGACCAATCTGGTGTTAATGAATGTCAAGATTTGTTCCTTGACTGCATGCATACCATATAACTCTTCATCTAATTTTTGTGCTACTTGTTGTAGTGTTTCGGGAATCTTTTTGTATAGATGTTCGAGATTTTTGATTTTGTCATGTGGTAATTTAGTGGCCCAGTTTAACCATGTCAGTAATTTGGATCTTTCGCTATCATCATGACCTAGTTTCTCTAATTGTCTATAACGATTATACACTGCCAACCTATTTTCAGGACTTGTTTCAAGAGATAAAATACGATGTTCTATTGTCTCATCCTTGGGGGTTTGTTCTTCCATTTCTTTTTTAGTTTTTTCTATAGCTTCTTTCATAGTATCTGTAAGTTTGTCTTTGGCCTCTTTTTTCTTCTTAAACTTGTTGATTAGATCATTGATATGATCTCTGAGCGATAGATATTCTAATTTAGTAGGATGACCGGCCATCCCTGCTAACTCTATTTCTTTTAATGCCTCATATAATTCTAATAATTTGACACGGTGTTCATGATCAACATTTTCAGATAAAATGTCCATGAAATTGGGAGTTTTATCTTTGATAGTCTTAACTACTTGTTCTAGATTATCAGCTACTTCTGGTGAAGTTTCGCGTAAAAGTTTGATTACTGTGTTATAATCTACAGTTATTTCGCCATCTTCATCAAACCCTATATCAGCATCGTCTTCATCAAATAAAACTATTACGTCATCTTGTTCACTATCCTCGTAGTCAGAATCAGATAAAGCGTCATTAAGATTGTCGGAATCGTCATTTTTGGACTTTTTAGAAGGTCTCTCGTCGTTTTTATCATCTTCTAAAGCCCGTTTGGCTGCTCTTGTTAAAACCATTTATTATTTGAACGTGTCCCTTTAATTATTATTTTTAGACCTGTATTGGTGCATTTTTAAATTAATGAACTTAAATAGAAATTTTCTTTCAGAAAATGGGAAAACTATTCAAAGCACAAACAGCAGAAGGCTACACTATCAAAGTGTTAGCCGACTTATTACAAAATAATATTAAAACAGCATGTCTTTTGGTTGATAGCGACGGTATTAGATTAACAATGCATGATAGTCATAGGAGGGTTTGTTTTTCATTTAAACTAGAATCCGAAAATTTCCAAATCTACAAATTTAGACCTGTCAACTCCCTATACTTGGGATTAAATCTAAACCATTTTTACAAGATGATAAAATCAATCAAAAAGAAAGATGCTATCATTCTTTTTATTACAGATACCGAACCAGGTGTTCTAGGTATTAAAGTTATTCCAAAGGAAAATAACAGAGTTACTACATCGTTCATTAAAATACAAAATATACAAAACTTAGACGTAACTTTACCGACCAATTATACCAATCCTATCATAGTACCATCAAACGAATATCAAAAAATGTGTAAAGATATGATGGCTATCAGTCAAGAAGTCAGAGTGAATGCTAGAAAATATAGTATCAAGTTTTTTGGCGATGCTGGTAGTGTATATTCTCGAGAAGTATCTTTTGGGGAGATGGATACCGATAGTGATGAGGAGGATGAAGAAGAAATCATCGATTATGAAGATACATTCAATACAGAGCAACTGGCCAGGATTGTAAAAATTGCCGGTCTAGGTAACAATATTCAATTATTTGTAGGAGACAATCTACCGATGCTATTCAGAACTAATGTAGGAGGTTTGGGCAAGATTTCCATTTATGTTAAATCCAAATCTTTAATTAGCGCGGATAATAGACCACCAGGTATCACAATGTAACTAAATTTTGTTACCAAAAGCCCCTTTTTGTCTTAAGAAGCCATTATTGTTAAGACCCATAGATAAGCCTCCCATTCTACCCCGACTACTCATACTCATTTGATTAATTGTTTGTTGTAAATCATTAGTTTCTTTATCGCCACATCTTCTACAATCTCGTTTTTTCTCTACTATTTGTTTTCCAGAACTAGTAACTACTATTTTTTCTTCAACTTTCATCACATTTCTATGTATTTGACTAATTCTATTAGCAGAACGGAATCTGTTACCGTATTTTTTTCTGGAAATTTCGTTCTCTAATTTTTCTAACCATAAAAACATGCTAATATTATCTTTCGGTAAAGATGTTCTAGAAATATATTCTCGATAATGTTCTTTGCAAATTTCACATGGAAGAATAGGACCTAGATGCAATAAAAAGTTTTGAATCTCTAATTTACTCGCCGAATTTCCCAGTGCTGCATTGTACAAAAAATTCCATCCACTTTTCCCCCAATGTTCATTATTCATGTACAATTCTATGTCATCATTAACTAAATCTTCTTTTAGCTGCGTTAATGTATAAGGCATTTTTTACAAAAAATTCTTTCTTTTTATACTCTTTTTTCTTGGATTAAAGAAATGACTACTAACCTTTCGAACAAAATAAGTTCAAATATATTTTTAGACAATTTCTTAAAAAACATCCCCATTGTTAAAAAAACATCCGAAGAACTTCTACGTGTAGAGTCGATTGAATTACTTTCACAAGCAAGTTTTACTTGTTTGATTAATTTACTTATGTACTGGTTTGACGATTATCATATAGCATTCGTTTGTGGGAAAAAATATACATCCAATCTCTTGAAAAAAGAGTGGAAAAGATTTCATGGTGACTCTAACATCCAAATTTTGAAAGAACTACAAATACCTTATACTAAAATATTACTAGAAAATATCAAACAACAAAGTCCGGAGAGTATTTTAAATTTTAATGACAATTATGGTAAACATCAAGGTAAGATTTTTGGTTACTTTGTACTGTGTGAAGAAAAGTTTTCTGGTATTGGAAATAACGCATCTCATTTTTTTACCAATAAAAACACGTGTTCTTTTTTCTCTAAAAAGACTCCCAACATTTCTGAATCTAATGCACAATTTATTTTAAACAAAATAGGTAAAAACAAAGAAAAATGTATCAATTGCGTTGTGGGTTCTACCGCTATAACTCTATTTGGAGAGAAAAATGTAGAGTTAGAAGGAGTACCTGAAATTTGGAATCCACAGATTAATGACATAACAAATATTATAGACACTCTTGACTCTGGTAAAATTAAAAAGTTAAAAATTCAAAATAAAAAAATAGAATGGTTCGGTGAGTGTTATATGGTTCCTTGTCGTGAAATAGATTTGATTGAAGATCGAATTATTCACCATGAAGACTTTTTTTGGACAGAGGATATTGTAGGGTATTATATGGGAATTAAATTCTTACATGTAGGTGGTAACACAAGTAATGTCAAAATTAAAAACTATTCTTCTAATAACTGGAAACTTCCTCGACAATCTAAAATTTACAAACCTGACAAGAAACACAAAATTACGTCAGTGTGGAATTATAAAACTAATGTAGAAACAAGTATTTATCGTGACGTGAATTTAAATCTAATGAAACAGCTTAATTCTAATGTTGGTTTTTGGGTAATAGAGCCATCTGGTATATTAACAATAATTGTATCCGAGAGAATGTTTGTTCCTTGGTTAACTAAAGGATTCATATCAGCAGGAAAATTTGAACGCAAAGGTAGTAGTCTTCATTTTTTTCCATGTAACAATTTTTCTGCTGCATGTGACATCAAGAAATTTATTAGGCCGTCAAATTATTCAATACATTTAAATAGATTTAATCCAATGAAAAAATATACCAAAAAAATTAGAAGACCTATTAAGAAAAAAAACTATATAATACAAGATGAGCGTCAAAGAGATAATTTATCCTCACTTCTTACATTGTTGCCAGGAAACTGAGGATCTATATTGGAAATACATTTTTGAGGATTTATCATACGGTAGAGCTCCATATGGAGTGTATTTTACCAAAGGTTTTATGTGTTGTGGATTCAAAGGTAAAGAATTTAGTTACCGTGTAGACCCAAACATACCAGTTCCACAATTATTTAGAGAAGTTAAAACAATTCTTAAGGGTAAATTAGGTATACAGTCAAGTAGTGATATACTGTCATCGAGAGAAAAATTTGAAAAAACATCAGAGCGCTTAGCTCTCCACGAATGTAGTGATTGGAATTTAATTAAAAAGAAAGAAGTGAGATGTTTGCTTTTAGAAAATTTTATAATTTCTCAAAGCAAAAGTGCAAACAGGATGTTACAAAAGAAACTATTATCGAGCTTGATGCTTGCTATTCAACTTAAAATAATAAACAACGAAGACATAATTATTCATAGGGGGAATGTAGTTGAAATCAAGAAATGGGAAAAAATAAAAAATTTACATTTGAAAGATTGGGATTTCAATATTAAGAAGAAGGTTAAGTCTAAAAAATAATACTTTTTATCATCCAAAAAAATGATAAAAATTACTCGATTATATCTAGTTCTTCGTCGCTATCTTCCTCTTCCTCTTTGATTTCTGTTTTATAGACTTTGTTCCAAATACTCAGATATCTAATTATAGAACCGAGATCGACTATATTTGTAATACATTTACCAGATTTACATGCGGAATGGATTTTAGATTTACAATCATTATCTGAGTTACATGATTGACCAGAAGTTAATAATTGAGATATTTCTGTTAATTTCTTTTTATCTACATCACCAGTGGATGTTCTGATATAATGTGATAATGATAAAGCCAAGGGATTTAACGATTTCAAGATATCACCAGAATTGAAAGTGAAGCTAGATAAGAATGAATTATCACAGTTCAGATTACTTTTTCTCAAAATGTCTAATGTGGTAGATCCAAGAACAAATTTTTTAAAGTGTTTAGGTAAATTCGTCATTTTTAGTATCCACGGATCTATCATAGATGGTCCAACACGTTCGAATGCGGTTATCTCTGCTTTCCCCATTGTGGTACCAGGAGTATCTAGAAAATCCGCGAATCTATCATCATCTTCCTCAAAATCACCATAATCACCATAAAATTCTTCATCTTCTTGAAAATCCGGATCTCTTTCATCAAGTAAAAAATCGTCTTCATACATGTTTATCTTAATTTTATAATTTAAAATTTTAAGATCAAAATAGAAATGGAAAGCACTAAACTTACAGCAAACGAACTACTAGCATATCAGGCTATATCTTCTTTTGTATCCGAAGCTAACGCCGTTGGGGGCAGTACTCAAAAATCGTTGCAACTTTACAATAGACTAATCCAAAAAACTCAGATTTCCCACGTGGAAGCTATCAAAAAACATATTGACGCATTCAAGAAGTTTTGTCAGGATAACCAAGAAGCTCTAAAAGAACAAGAAATAGATAGTTTGAATACTAAAGTAATAGAATACTCTTCTCGAGTGTATATTAACGTCCGTCTATTACTGATTAATAGTAAAGAAAATGCGAGTGCTATATGGCAGCATATTATTACTATCGGGGCGATAGTTTATCCTCAAGCTAAACTTAAGAAAGTCTTGAAAGAAAAGCAAGAGCAACAAAAAGAATCATCTAGTAAAGATCCCATTTTTGATGGAGACACTCCAGAAGATGATTTTCTTAGTAATATTATGACTAAGGTAGAATCTTCGGTTGATCCCAACACTAGTGATCCATCGGCAGCACTTGGACAGATTATGTCTGGTGGGTTGATGTCGGATTTAATGGGAAGCATGACATCTGGGATGCAAGATGGGTCGTTGGATTTGGGTAAATTAATGGGATCTCTTCAAAAAATGGTTGGAAAACTACAAGACACGGAAGATGCTCCTCCAGAAATTAAAGCTATGACTGGAAATTTGAATCAAATGCTAGACACTGCAAAACAACAAATAGATAATTCTAAATAATAACTTATAATACCTTATTGGTATGATAATGCCTTAATAAAAGAGAGTTAAAAACAAAATGTGTTCGTAAAATGCGAACGTTGACATTGAAACCACAAAAACAGTTAGTAGATTTAAATGAAGATCTAGTATTATTCGATCTAGTTGTATCAGTCAAATCAAAAGATGCAAAAGAATTCGAAGCTGTAGTATTAACACAAACAGAATTGGATAATCAACAAAACTTACAATACCAAAAATTTCAAGGAGCTATGCAAGCTAGATTGGTTAATGATAAAAATGTCTATCAAAATTATTTTTTATGTATAAAATCAGATACACAACAAGATGTAGAAGTTGACATAACTCATAATTCACCCCCACCTGTTAAGGAGGAGCCCCCTTTGATACCTCCCCCTGAAATAACTCAACCTCCAGTGATGCAACCACAAGTATCACCCAAGAAAAAGTCTAGTATTTTTTCATGGAAGACTTTATTGATAATACTTGCAGTAGTTGGTATCGGTGTTGGTCTTTACTTTCTCTGGGGTGGTAGCGGAACCAAAAATGTATTAAAAGACGCTTGCGAAGCACCTAGTCCCAGTGTAAATGAAGTAGTAGGAGACGTTATTCCTACAAGTCCTGTGAAAATAGAAACTGCTCCAGTTACTGCTCCCGTTACTGCTACCACTAAAACAGCATCTCCCGGGTTGATGTCTCGTTTAAAAGGTATGGTCGATGAATAAATCTTATATTTGAATTTATATAAGATTCTAATTAGTTACGTCTAGATAACATTCTCCACCATTTAGATAGATTAGTGTTTGCATCTGTAAATCTTTTACCATATTTTGTAGTCATTACATTACAGATAAATATTAAAACCTTACCACACGGACCTGTCATAAAAGGTGCGGCATAAGCTTGCTCTAAAGCTAAATTAATCAGCTTTTCATATTTCTTGGGTTTCAATAATTCTTCTTCGTTATGCAGACCTATTCCTGTAGCTCGGGGATCTACAAAAACAGGAGCCATAGGACTACATGTGTTGTTTACAGCGGTTGGTTCATACGCATAAGAACATTTAGGAAAATGGATAAATGTCCACCCTAAAGCATTATTTAAATACGTTTGACCCAAATTAGCTTGTTGAAGCGTTCCGTTGATATTTTCACTAAATCCGGTTCTATATGCTTCAGGTAAAAAATTAGAGGGGTATGCTATACTTCTCAACTCTCTGTAGAATAAAGTGTTTCCTTTATGCCATCCCAACTGTTTAACTTGATCTGCAAACCAACCTTGCATGACCATGGTTGTAGCACCAGCTGGTACGGTTGATTTACCCGAAGTTGCTATTGATTGTGGGTGTAAAAACATTGATCCTGGTCCTTCCAAATAGGAGTAAGGATTTTCTGGCTCGCAACAGCCTATTTCTGCGATTGGTACATAAGACATTTTATATTATAAAAATGAAATTTTTAATAAAATTGATATTAAAAAAATGCAAGTCCAAAAACGAAACAACCAAAAAGAACCCGTGCAATTTGATAAAATCACGGAAAGAATACGTTACTTACTTCATGATGGTTTAGATAAATTTATCGATCCGGCGATAATTACCCAAAAAATAGCTGATAGAATTCACGACGGAATTACCACAGCTGAAATTGACGAACTCACATCGCATATCTGTGCAGCGATGACTACAATTCATCCCGCATTCGGAACACTAGCAGGAAGGATTGTGATCGACAACCATCAAAAGAACACATCACCTAATTTTTTACATGTTGTTAAAATTTTGAGGGCTAATCTTGGACCTAACGGAGAACCAGCGCCGTTAGTTAGTAAAGAGGTAGAAGATATATCAGAAAAATATGGTGATAAGATCCAAAACTACATCATGTTTGAAAGAGATCACGACCTAGGGTATTTTGGATTTAAAACTCTAGAAAAAGCATATTTGAAGAAAGTTGGAAATAATTTGGTTGAAAGACCCCAGCATTTATTTATGAGAGTTGCCATTGGAATTCACGGAGATGATTTAGAAGCAATCAAAGAAACATATGATAATTTGTCGCTTAGGAGATATACTCATGCGACACCCACACTATTCCACGCAGGAACTCCACGCCCACAAATGAGTTCATGCTTTTTGTTAGATGGAGGGGGTGATTCAGTAGAAGATATCTATAAATCTATTACAAATTGTGCGTTGATCTCCAAGTGGGCCGGTGGTATTGGGGTTCACATTCATGGTATCCGGGGAGATGGTTCTTATATCAGAAAGACGGGTGGAAAATCGGACGGTATCATGCCTATGCTCAAAGTCTATAATGACACCGCTAGATACATTAATCAATCAGGAAAGCGTCCTGGTTCATTTGCTATGTACATAGAACCATGGCATATGGATATCTTCGCGTTTTTGGATGCCAAAAAGAACCATGGTCAAGAAGAAGAGCGTGCTAGAGATTTGTTTTATGCTCTGTGGATTCCAGATCTCTTTATGGAACGTGTAAAACAAGATGGTCCTTGGACTCTGATGTGCCCGGATGAATACAAGGGTCTCTCGGATGCTTATGGTGATGATTTTACCTCATTGTATACCAAATATGAAAAGATGGAACTAAACAAAGCTCGTAAAAAGTCTCGTATCATTAAGGCGAGAGATGTATGGAAAGCTATTATTAGTGCACAAGTAGAAACTGGTACTCCTTACATGCTTTACAAGGATTCTTGTAATCAAAAATCTAACCAAAAGAACTTGGGAACTATCAAGAGTAGTAATCTTTGCGCAGAAATTGTAGAATACAGTACCCAATCTAATGAAAATGGCGACCCGGAAGCAGCAGTGTGTAATTTAGCTTCTCTGTGTTTGCCATCAGTTCTCGTTCATAATCATGAAGCAATTAAAGACTCTAATATCACTATGTATAGTAAGAGTGAGTGTGGTTGGTGCACTCTGGCAAAAGGAACACTTAAAAAGTTTGGTTTGAATTTTACCGAAATCAATCTAGACGACGAAAAAGAAAGAAACTCTTTTTTCCAAGAAAAATCTGTTAAAACTCTTCCTCAATTTGTAATTAATTGGAATGGAAAAACAGAAGAACACATTGGTGGATATACAGCACTCTGGGAGTGTTTGAAACCAACTGTGGATTACAATCGCTTACATCAATTGGCATACTCAGCTACTAAAAACTTAAACAAAATTATTGACAAAAACTTTTATCCAATTAAAGCAACCGAGACGTCTAACTTTAGACATAGACCTATCGGTATCGGTGTACAAGGTCTCGCTGATCTATTTATTAAACTTAGACTTCCTTTCACAAGCCCAGAAGCCAAAGATATCAACAAGAAAGTGTTTGAAACAATTTATCGTGGCGCTCTTCAAGCATCTCTTGATCTGGCGAAAGAAAAAGGTGCTTATGAGACGTTTGCTGGATCTCCACTCTCAGAGGGTAAGTTTCAATTCGATTTGTGGCCTAATCCAGAAAAATACATCTCGGATATGTATGATTGGGAATCTATGAGAAGTGAAATTATGGAACATGGTGTGCGAAACAGTCTTCTTGTTGCATTGATGCCTACTGCTTCAACTTCTCAAATTATGGGTAATAACGAATGTATCGAACCATACACGTCTAATGTCTACAAGCGACGAACTTTGGCTGGAGAATTTACAATTATCAACCAACATTTGATGGAAGATTTGATTAGTATGGATATGTGGAATGAAGAGACACGAGATCGCCTACTATATCTCAGAGGATCGGTGAAAGATCTTCCAGGTCTCCCGTCGCATTTGAAAGACGTCTACAAAACCGTATGGGAAATTAGTCAGAAAGAATGTATTAACATGTCGGCTGATAGAGGAAGATTTGTGTGTCAGAGTCAAAGTTTGAATCTATGGTTTGATAAAATAGACTTCAAAAGTTTGACTAATGCACATTTGTATGGGTGGATGAAAGGGTTGAAGACTGGTTCTTATTACATTCGTTCTAAACCAGCGTTAAATTCTCAACGTTTCACGATGGATCCTACAAAAGAAAAGAAATACGAAGAGGAATGTCTATCATGTGGGTCTTAAAATTATTAAATTATTAGAATTAAAATCAAGGATATTAATTCTAAAATAAATGGGGAATTACTTTTCAACACCACCTCCGCCTAAACCGGAGATTGACATATTTACCCTCGTTATTTATTTTTATTTAGGAGCGATTATACTGAAAAAATTGGAAGGGTATAAAACATCACAGAGGAAGAGGAAATCGGAAAATTTGTCACTGGATGATGTAGTTGGCTTAGAAACTGTCAAAGAGGAGATACATCGTTATATGGATTTTATCAAAAATAAAGACAAATACAATGAATGGAACGTAAATGTTCCTAAAGGTATATTATTAGCAGGACCGCCTGGAACTGGCAAAACTCTACTTGTTAAAGCAATAGCTGATAGCTTAGATATCCCTATAATATCAGCATCCGGCTCGGAATTCGTAGAAATGTATGTTGGTGTAGGTGCGGCACGAGTACGTAAATTATTTAGTAAAGCAAGAACTCATGATGGGTGTATCATATTTATTGATGAAATAGACGCAGTAGGTTCAAGAAGAGATGGAGATAATAATTCAGAAAGAGCAAGCACATTGAATCAACTTCTGACAGAAATGGATGGATTTGATTCAGATTCTAATATTATGGTATTTGCTGCAACAAATTTAGTATCACGTCTAGATCCAGCGTTAGTCAGATCTGGAAGATTTGACAAAAAGATATATTTTGATTTACCTAACGTGGAAGAACGTATGGAAATTTTTAAATTAAACATGAAGAATTCTGAAATCGGATATATAGATTATCAGGAATTAGCTGATAGATCGACTGGATTATCTGGTGCTGATATTGCAAATGTGTCTAATCAAGCAAAAATTAACGCAATCAATAGAAATCATGATTCTATTGAAGACGAAGATATTCAGACGGCGTTAGATGAAGTTATGATAGGAAGAGAGAAAAGAGAAAGAATGTTATCACCAGAGGAGAGAAAACGTGTAGCACACCATGAAGCCGGGCATGCTATCATGGGATATTTATTAGAACACGCTCCATCTCCATTGAAAGTAAGTATTATACCCCGTGGCGAAGCAGCTTTAGGATTTAGTCAAAACAAACCGGACCCGAGTTTGTTACATACAGATGAATACATCTTATCTCAGATAGTAGTGTTGCTAGGAGGTAGAAGCGCCGAGTATATAATATATGGTAATTTGTCTACGGGTGCTAGCGATGACATAGAAAAGATAACCCGTCTAGCTGAAAGTTATCACACACGATGGGGGATGTCAGAACAATTCGGTCCATTCAATCCACATTCTATCAAACTAGAAGATGACAATGTATCAACGCATTGCCAAGAATTAATATCCAATCTTGAAAAATTCACGATAAAAATTCTTGGTGAAAATACTAAATATATCAAAAAATTAGCTAAGAAACTCTTAGAAACGGAAACGCTAAGTTATCAAATAGTTAGAAAAACAATTGGTAAAAAACGAGAAAATTCCATAAACATTGATATATAATAAAATGTTAATTTCTGGTATGAAAGCAACAAGTGTCTGGAAAGCATTTTTCTTAGGTTCCTTAATTATGGCTTTAGTGTCTGTAGGAGCTATTGAATCTAGAAAATGGATAGAAAATTTAGGATGGTTTGAAGATCAACACGAAATAGTTAAAGCTCTCGGTGCTTTTATGGTTTCATTTTTCGTAGGTGTCATAGCTTACTTAATCATGTACTTTTTGTTTGGATATGGTGAAGGAATGCTTGTTGAAACTCCAAAAAAATAGAAAATATTTGTACACATAAAATGGCTACAAAACTTCCAGCGATTTTTGAAATGGATCCAAATAAAGTTCCAATTTCAGAGTTTCCGATTAGTAGAACACAACCAATTATAGATTTTAACCAAGTTTGTTACAATACAGCGTCTGAGTTTGTTGAAGGGTTTAATCAAGACACTGTTAGGCAAAGTAAAGCGGGACAATATTGTAAAGCGGGAGTCGAAAAATTAATAAAAGCGATTGGGAAAGATCCTTGTCAATTTCGTCTTCCAGTACCTGTTATAGATCTTAGAGCTAAATATTTTGCAGAAGGTCTTCGCAAGTACAAAAACAATCCTGAAAAAGCTAGAAAATATTGTATTAGAAAATCACTTCATAATAAAGATCAAGAAGTAGGATTCTGCGAGTCTGCTTATACGTTGTATAAAGAAGTATATCAAGACAAAGAACCAGAAACTCTTCCTCAAGAACCTGAGTGCTATGTAGAACCAATGGAAGTACAAGAAGAAACCGCTGAGGACAAAAAGGGAGATCATAAACATGAAGGTAAAGCAAATTGTTGGGTGGTAGGTATAGTAAGTGGGATTATAGTAGTATTATTTATTTTCTTGTTACTTGCTTCTATCAACGTCTTAACAACTGCTAAGTAAATTTTATACATATATTGTATTAAATTTAGAAATCAAAGTCTTCATCAAACTCAAAATCTGCAGTTCCCTTGGAAGTAGCCACAGAAGAATGTTGATATTCGCTAACGCGCTGCTCGAAAAAATTAGTTTTCCCATCTAGAAGTGTAGCGTCCATGAAATCAAAAGGGTTGTTAGAATTCCAGATTTTGTCAAAACCTAGTTGCGTCAATAGTCGATCAGCTACAAATTCAATATACTTAGACATTAAATCACTGTTCATACCTATAAGGCGACACGGGAGACTCTCACAAATAAATTCCTTTTCTATCACGACAGCTTCTTTCATAATTTCATGCGCAGTTTCCTGACTTACTTTATTATTTAGGTGTTTGTACATCTGGACGGCGAAATCGGTGTGAAGTCCTTCATCTCGAGCAATCAACTCGTTGCTTTTTCCCAAAGCTTTCACCATTTTTCCTTTGTTTTTCAACCAAAATATAGCACAAAAAGAGCCACTGAAAAATACACCCTCGACTATTGAAAAAGCCATAAGTCTTTCTTCAAAATGTCGGGGTTTAACATTTCCTTCACTGTCTGTGTAAGACTTGTCTATCCATTTCTTGGCCCATTCTGCTTTCTTACTAATACATGGGATTGTATCGATGGCATTGAATAATTCTGCTTTTCTTTTAGAATCTTTGATGTATGTGTCAATCAAAAGAGCATACACAGCACCGTGTACATTCTCTATCATACCTTGAAAACCATAAAAATTTCTAGCTTCCGATGCTTGAACTTCTGAGCTAAAGTTGTTAATTAAGTTTTCCAAAACAATTCCGTCAGCGCCGGCGAAAAATGCTAAAACATGTTCTATAAACATTTTAGCTTCTGGATTTAGATTGTCAAAGTCTTCGCAGTCTGCTGCGTAGTCAATTTCATCTTCTGTCCAAAACATACTCATATGATTCTTATATGCTTTTTGCAGATCTGGGTATTTGTAGGGTAACTGTGTGAATCTTGTATTATCACCCTGCAACAGGGGTTCCGGTTGTCTATTAGTTTCTTGTATCATTGATGCCATTTTATATTTGAGAAATGATTTTTTTATAATTCATTTTTCAAATAAATGTCCGCACAACGAATTAGAAAGGAACTAAAACTCCTTCAAGAAGAATCTAAGTCTATGCCGGGTTGCAGCGCAGGGCCTGTTGATGATGATCTATCCACATGGCAAGGTATCATTGTTGGTCCGGAAGGTACACCGTATGTTGGAGGTGTTTTTAAACTAGAGATAATATTTCCCTCAGATTATCCTTACAAAGCTCCTAAGGTAACATTTACAACACCAATATATCATTGCAATATCAATAGAGCCGGGAATATCTGTTTGGATATTCTGAAAGATAAATGGAGCCCGGTTCTTACGATAGGTAAGGTACTTTTGTCTATATGTTCTCTTCTAAGCGATCCTAATCCAGATGATCCGTTAGCACCAGAAATAGCAGAAGTTTTTAGAAACGACAGAGCTAAACACGATGAGACAGCAGCCGCATACACTGCTAGATACGCGTGTGAATAAAAATTGAATTTTATGAAAATATTGCTTTCATAAAATGTCATCTACTAACCAATTGAATTCACAAACATTAGCTAAGTTAAGAAAATTTGCAAGTAGTCTCAAAATAAGAGGTAGAAGTAAACTAAAAAAGGCAGATCTCATTCAAGCTATCGAAAATCACTTGGCTGGAAAACCTATTTCAGTTCCACAAGTTTCCACAAAGACTAAAAAGAAATCACCACTTACAGCTACTAAAGATGTCGATGCTATTATAACAATCACATGTGGAGACGTAGCCGAAAATCACATCGGGAATCAACAAATAGGTCATCTTGTACCGAAAGGTCAGGGTTTCAATCTACAAGATTTACAAAAAGCATCGGGTAAATTCAAAAATATGGGATACAAAGTAGAAATTTTCGACTTGAATAAAGGTCTAGATGGTGTTGAAATAAATGGGAAACAAGTAATAGCCGAACCGGCTCATATAATGGTAATAAGAAATGGTGTGGAAGCGTTGATAGGGAGTGGTAAAATAAAAGATTTTTACAATCAACTAGTGGTGTTGGATTGGGATAAAAAGTTTTGGGATGCGAGACGTAAAAAGGTGTTGAACAAACATGCTAGACATAATTTATGCTTTTCTAAAAAATCACAAGATCCTGATTATAAATCAGGAAAAGGTCGTATCGTAGCTTATGATCAAGTACCTCATTTTCAAGAAATGATGAGTCAATTACCAAACTTCTTCGGTAAGAAAGCTAAGACACTTCAAGCGGAAGGTAACAAATATTTTAACAAGAAAAAGACAGGTATAGGTTATCATGGTGACACTGAGAGAAGAAAAGTTATTGCCTGGCGTTTAGGGGAAGGAGATTACGGAGATCCAAGAGCTACCATGCCTATTCATTGGCAATGGTATATTAATAGTAAACCAGTTGGTCAAAATATGAAATTTATGATCAATGGTGGCGATATTTACGTGATGAGTGAAAAAGCAACAGGCCAAGATTGGAAGAAAAAAATAAGATCTGTAGCTAGCAGTTGTCCTTCTGGATGCCGAAAAGAACCTCTCCCAACACTTCGTCACGCGGCTGGTTCTATGAAGTACACAACAGTTAGAATCAAAAAATAATCGTGTTTAATTTTCATTCATTAGAATAATGAAAATTAATCGAGTGTTAACAGTAATACTATGGGTGTTACAACATCATTTATAAATGATGGTCCTATATTCTGTATGTTGAAATTTTTATGAAAGATAGCCTCTCGAATGTGATTTAATGCACATCCCAAATACACAATGCTGACAAAAGTTACAACGGCAGTTCTATAATCAGTGTTATAATACTTATCAGTTGATGCTAATATACCAGCAGCCGCAATTGCGTAGTTGGTAACACCCATTTCATATTGAAATCCGTTAAGATGATTTTTGCCTTGTTGTTTACATTCCCACCCTATACTTTTGGCGGCAACGTTTTGGAAAAAAATGTGTGATGTACCTGCAAATATACCATTACCCCCGACAACGTATCGTAAAGTTTGCTTACCGATATTTTCTTTTAATGACAATCCTTCTTTGTTATTTATTAACACAGCAATGGCTGCTACAACCATTAGTATGATTGGTAAAAATTGAAAGAAATATTTAATCATTGTCTCAATCATTTTTATTTGTTTACAAATAAAAATTAACACAAAAAGTGTAATGAAAATTATATTACAGAGGGAACAAAATTAGGATCGTACCTTTCTCCGTGATGCATCCAAAACTCGTCACAACCAAATCTCCAAGACTCTGTGATTCTCGGTGCTTTGTACCAAAAAATACAGTCCTGGATATCATTACTTTGTGTTGCATTGTTGATATACAAAGCTGTATAATCATCGGTGAGCTGATCGAGAATATCACAAAAATCTCTGAAATCAGGAATACAACTCGCGTAATTTTCCCAAAGAACCCTTCTATTTCGTAAATTTGGTTCACGAAGAATAAAAACTCCGTCTACGTTTGTTCTAATCACCGGTTTGACATCCATACCATACTGTAAGGAGAGAATGTACCACATTTTCCAATGACGACCGTTTTTGTACATACCTTGTTGTAAAGGCTTGGAAAATGCTTTAGGATCGTCAGTGCAATCATCTAGTAAAATTACAGCCCAAGGGTTCTGTAGATGTTGTTTAGCTATCTTTTGACGTTTAATAAAGTTTTGAATTACCTCTTCGTCGTACTTGTTGTATACGAAACTATCAGGGAAGATTTTCTTGTAATGTCCATTACTATCTTCGGTTCCCGAGATTACCATACCAACTGGGAAAATGTGTTTCTTGGCGTTCAAAAGAGCAGTAATCAAGGTTGTTTTACCTGTACCTGGCTTTCCTATCACGACAATCTTGCTACCACCCTGACCAGGGTTTCTGTAAGTATCAGTTGATGGTGGAATCAAGTCTGGATTTAACTCTTTGATCTTAATTTTTTTAGGGGAATGTGAACCACTGTTTCTAGACATTTTTTGGTTCTTTTAAGTTTTTAAGTGAAAATAATTAATAATCAACTGGTCTCTTTTCCATAAAATCAAAACAATCTCTATAAGATAATCCCTGAATTATCATAGTAGCTGCAAAACCAAAGAATATGTGATTTGGAATGAAAATGATAAGAACTAAATATATTATCCAATGATGAATGTGTAAAATTTCGTCATTTGTCACAGGTATTACAATTTTACCTTCGTACATGAACGGATAAAAAGTTAATTTCTTCGACCCAGCTCTCCCCCCTTCACGATTAGGTAAAAACAAATAAGCATACACAATCGCTAACACGCTACCAATAATTAATAAATGATAATTCATTTATTAACAATCTATTTATATTAAGTCTTGTTATGACATAGTTTGTATCTAATGGACTCCTGTATAATCGGTAAGTGAAGGTCTAGGTGCTGGAGAAGGTTTTGGGTGGTGTGAATGGTGGTGTGAATGGTGGTCTGAATGATGACGCTTATGATGAGGATGACATGGGCTTACCATGTACGTTTTGACATCAGTATTTAACAATGAACCAAATTGGTCAGTTGAATCTTTTAATGATTTTTCATAAGAATAACACCATGGAGAATTTCCGGTGTATTTACTTGTTTGTCCTAAATTATAGTAATCACTATTCATTTATTATTAGTACAAAAAAATTCTATTATTAGTTAAATATAATTTTTACTTATGCTTGCCATTTATTTCCACATTCTACACACCTAGCCCATACACTAGTACCTTCATCGCCCGATCTAGTCTGTAATGTAAAAGATATTGTTCTTTTACTCCCACATTTACATTCCAAGACTCCTTCTTCTACCTCAGCTGGAGAAGTAACAAAATCATCTTGTTCTTGTTGTGAGATTCTAAACTTCTCGAAAGCTTTTTCACCATAAGCATATCCACCGCTAACCAATTTTTTATAACATTCTTTGATTGACTTTTTAGCATTCAAATCGACGCATAATTCAAATAATATTTGATCGAGAAGATCTTCATCATCAACTCGAGCGATATGTTTCGAAAAAATGTCAACGTTTTTTTCAACTGTTAAATACTTTGATAAAATGTTTTTTACCTGACTGGATTCCATCCTTATTTATTCTTTTTTAGTATATTTTTTTCATTTTAATAAATGGATAACTGCTCAATAATCATGATGTTTGGCTCCTTGTTGTGCCTACTTTTCATCGCCTTGATTTTAGTTCTATCGTCTAAATCAAGTGAACCATTTACTAAAAAAGATCCAATGCTACTAGAACTTCACGCTATATTATCTAAAATACATCCCAAAGCAAATGATGTGACTATTGATAAAGGGAAAAAATCATACACTGTAAACAAAAAAGACATCACTTTATGTCTTACAGATCAGGATGGAGAATATTATAATAAAAATATGTTAGTTTACGTAGCTGTTCATGAATTAGCACATGCTGTATGTGATGAGGTTGGTCATACGCCTAAATTCTGGAAAATATACGATGAATTATTGGATCGAGCAGCTAAAATGGGTTTCTACAATCCAAGTATTCCACCTGTTGCTGATTACATCGAGAGTTGTGGAAGTCATTAATTCTCAGTTTTCAGTAAACCGTGAGGTTTTCTACTAAAAACGTCATTACGCATCTTACTGCTTAATGACTTTCACAATAAAAACCGATTACTTTCCTCCTCACCGGAATTTGTAACCTTTTCCTTTCTTTCCTTTCTTTCCTTTCTTTCCACAATTCACTGCTGCGCAGAAACAAAGAACGGAAACAATAATCCCCATTAACGCAGAAACACTGTATAATATTATTTCTAAAGTATCAGGATTATCTTTGTTATTTTCAACTGTAAAATAGATAACGACACCAGAAGCCGCGACGAGAAGTATACCTAAAATTAAGAATAAGTAGTTCATTTATTATATTAGAAATATAATAAATCACAATTTGAACAAAATCATATAGGCTTGTATCATCAATAGACAATCACTGGCATCGTCTTTTTTCTTCATTTTGTCTAAAATGTCGAGATGTTTTTCATCGCATTTTATTTCTAGTATCTGTTTGGCAACTCTAATACTCCATTTTTTGTGATTATCTTTTATCATTTTAGTCTTACCATTTTTGTATTTCTTCTTGATCTTGCCAAATTTTTTAGGTGCTTGTAAGACTTGTGTCTTGTGATACGAAGGAAATTCTAACACGTCTTTGAAATCTCGATATTTGATACAAAAATAACTGTAACAATGTTGACCCAACTTTAATGCCATTGTATTTCTTTTGTTACCAAATGACATCTGTTGCTCTATGACAAATGATGAACATGTATCCCAGAGAGATGCATACCTATCCAATGTATCTGTCATATTGATAAAAGTCCTAGGGTCCAAATAACATTTTTTATTACAATTAGCTGTTAAGTCTAGATTTTCAAAAACGATTACCTTACCATGCTTGTATACCGAATTCAAGTCTTTTTTGTTGATGTTTTGAAGATCTTCTTCTGTAAATTCTTCAACTACAAAAGCAAAGTTCTTTTTACCAATATCGAATGAAGCAACGCGGATCATTTTTATTCTTCTATTCTCATGTTTAGACCAGTAACAGTCTTTGATAATCTTCTCTTAAATCTTGTAAGATTTTACCCAAGATATTCCTACCTTCTTGATCTTGACCGACACCGAAAAAGTCATCACGTCGTGAATTAAAAATAATTTTACGCAATCCTGTTCTGATAAGAGTTTCTCTGAGTTGAGTGTGTTGATCGAATTTCAAGCGAATAATATCTTTCATGATTTTCTCTTTATTTTGAGTCCAATCTTCCGATATAACTAATCGTTGAGCAATATTTTTCGAAACTTTAGGACTTTTGGATTGAATTTGGCGTTGCACATAAGATGAGTCATTTGCATTTTTAGATGCTTGAAAAAGAGCCTCGCTAGTTGGAAAAATACCATCCGGTAAAAAAGGATTACTATGGTTATCAACGGTGATATCGTGAAACGAATAGTTACTGAATCCGACTGTTGCCCCGGTTCGATAAGCTTTGAAGAAAAATAAATTAGTAAACATTTTGTGAACAAATTTCTTTTGAAAATAAGTTTGTGGAGAACCCATTTTTCTCCACTTATCTCGCATTACTAAACGTTTAGAATGAGCTTCCGTTGTCAATTCTATAGCTTTTTGAGTGCTTATGCCTGGGTTCAAAAGGTATAAAAGGCATGCTACTAATATACCAGACCTACCATGGCCTCCCTTGCAATGTATATATACTTTAGTGTTTTCATTCTGTACAAAATCGTATGTTCTAAGTATCAAAGCCGTAAATAAAGGAATATTAGATGGTACTTGTCTATCAATTATAGGATAATTGACGTACATACAATCGGGTGGGATTGTATACATATCGACTTCACCCGGTGTTGTTAAATCTACAAACATATTAACACCCATTGAAGTTAATTCATCTACTTGGCTTTGTGTGGGGAATCCTCCAAACATACATTTTTCTAAGAAAAAATAACTAGAATAGTTCATATATTCTCCCATTTTATATTATAAATTTTCCCACTATAAATTCATTTTATGGAGAGTTAAACGTATACCAAAAGAAAAAAATGAGCGATCATTATAGTATATTAGAAATCGAAAGATCATCGACGCCAGAACAAATCAAAACTGCTTATAGAAAATTAGCTCGAAAACATCATCCGGATAAGGGAGGAGATCCGGAAAAATTCAAGAAAATCTCCGAAGCTTATTCCGTATTGAGTGATGTCTCAAAGCGACGTCAATATGATTCTGGGATGGGTTCTCAATTTACACACGTCAACCCATTTGACATTTTTAATCAGTTTTTTACAGGTAATAATTCATATCAAAAATTTAATCAACCTTCGATAACATATACAATAGGAGTAACTCTTGAACAAATCGCTATGGAGAAAAAACTGAATATTAAATTTAAGAGATCTATCAGGTGTGAAACTTGTCAAGGTAAGAGAACCAAGAATTTACAACCCCCACCAGTCTGTAGAAAATGTGGTGGAAGAGGTAGTTATCAAGAGCGACTAAATCTCGGGGGCTTGATACAATTACCTAAATTAACTACATGTGAGGTATGTAAAGGTAATGGATTTACATTGGACGTAAATAATAAATGTAATATTTGTTCCGGTGAAGGTAAATTGCCATGTGAAAATTCGGTAATTATTAATTGTCGAAAAGCATTAGATGTACCAAGCGTGTGTTTCCATAATGAAGGGCATTTTAATCCTCTAACAAATAATTATGGCAAAGTAGTCATAAATTTCAAAACCAAAAAGCACGACAAATTCAAGAAAATAGGAAAATATGATATTTCGACATATGTGGAAGTTTCTATAATTCAAACTCTTATTGGCTGTGAAGGTTCAATAGACCACCCAAAAGGGCATAAAGTTCCATTCAAAACCAAAACAGGAGAAATGATATCAGAAGGTGATATTTGTATTATTGAAAATGAAGGGTTGACTAGAGAAGGTCAGCTTTTGATTATTTTTAAAGTTAAAAAACAACAGAAACTTTCATGTGAAGTAGTTAATGAATTAAGAGGAGTGTTCCAAAAACATAATTTGATATAAAATGATTTTTAATACATAATTTCTTTAAGAAAATGTATAAAAAATGGCGCGGTAAGAAAACTATGGATAAAACTACTTGGGATGCTATAATAATAGGTTCAGGACTTAGTGGGTTAGCTACAGCGGCGACGTTAAGCTTACGAGGTATGAAAGTCTTGGTATTAGAAGCTCATGACAGACCTGGAGGATGCTTACATACTTTTAGCGAACAACGTGTAGTTTTTAGCACGGGGAATCATTATGTTGGAGTATTTGATAATGACATGACAACTGCTTGGAATTTTATTACCAATGGTAGATGTCCAATGAAGCCCAAAAAAGAAGAAATTGTTGAGACGTTTTATGAAAACGACAAACAATACGTATTAAGAAAAGGAAAACGCAATTGGCAACAAACAATGAAAGTAGATCCCGAAAAAGTGGAGAAAATGGCTGATAGAATGAAATGGTTTGTGTATTTCAAAGTATTACCAGCATGGATTGCTTATATTTTGTGGATTGTATTTTGGATTGTTTATCCCGACACCACAAAAACATATGATGTTTGGATGTCTGAAAATTCTAGAAAGAAAGGTCCGTGGTTGATGCAGGAGGGTGATCATGGTGTTCCGAAAGATAAATGCTTGGCTATGGTCGGTGCTGCTGTAACCAGACACTATATGAACGGTGTAGTGGAATTTCCCAAAGATGCAGTGAGACAAATTTGCAGAACAATTAAAAAACAAGATGGGTGTGTATATGTTTGTGCTAAAGTAAAAGAAATATTAACATGTTATGATATGGTTAGAGGAGTTAAATTAGACGACGGGAGTATATTTTTGTCCAAACGCGTAATAAGTTCGATTGGAGTGCACAACACTGTTAAACTAACCTATATACCAATTCTCAACACGTGTAAATTAAAACCAAGTGTATCACATTTCAGTGTATTCATTGGTCTCAACGGGGGTAAAAAGAGTTTGAATCTACCAGAAGGAAATCTCTGGATTAGAACTAGAGGGTTTTCAGATATTTTTATATCATTCGATGAGCATGAATATTCTACTGCTGTTCATATAATATCCCCTCATCCGAATCCTAAAGCGTGGTTCAAAATGAGTAGTCACGATTATGACAGTAAAAAAGAATCGTATGCTAAAATTTTAAGAAACGTTTTCTATAAACATTTCCCACATACTAAAAAAATGGAACTAGTTTTCACTTCAGGTACTCCTAGCACATCCAGATACTACTTGAACTCTAAATATGGATGTTCCTATGGGTTAGAATGTAGTTCCGAAAGATTTACTGACTGGAAAAACGTGAGAATGTTGCGCCCAGAAACAGAAATTATGGGTTTGTATCTCACTGGTCAAGATATCTTAATGATGGGTATTTGCTCGGCTCTCGCATCAGCTGTTATTACTTCGCGACAAGTACTGGGTTACAGTATATGGAATGCAATCTCGGGTAGCGACATCATCGACGAAATGAGAGAATTCAATAAGAAACATAAATTTGAATGATAATTTGCATTTATAACTATTAGTTGTAAATGATTAATTACGTAAATGAAGAGAAGATGTCTTCCCATATGGATAATCAACTCTATCTATCTCAAATTGTGCAGAAATTTGTACAAAGAAATCGGGTGGTAAAGGTGGAGCCGTGTCTTTTTGCTGAGTTTCGAATAGTGTTCCATCTTTCAAATAAACTCTAAAATACAAATCATCGTTTGGTGTAAATTTAACAGTCTGAACTGATCCACCAGCTCGCAACTTGATAAATCTAGATCTGATAGGTGTATTAGTATCGCTGACATTAACTTTGAAAAGAGCTCGATTGGCATTAGGATTATTAGAATAGATAATTCCTTTATTTCCTCTCATTGGAGAATTGACATTACTCAGTTCTACGTATAGATATGGATAAAATGATATCAAACCTCCTATCTGATTATCTAGAGGTAAATTAGGCAATGTGATAGAAATTAACTTGATTTTATAACACACCGCTTGGCTTTGTGAAACTCTGGTTCCTGTAAAGTTTAATGGATGCAAATTATCACCACTATATTGTAAATATTCTATCTGTTGATTTTGTAGATAACCATTACTTGAACTATATCCGGGTATTGTTGGATCTTGGTTTGGAACGTAAGCTTCTTGACCTAGGTCATCTAAGCCACCATTGTTAACGTCAATAGGGCATTTTAAATAAAACACTGTTATTGGATTATTAGTCGAGATAGGTTGTGGTTGTGGGATATTTGTAGTATACCAATTTCCAAAGGTAAAATCTTTTTGAAAGGAATCAACGACTTGGTATATACCAGTCTCCGGAACATTAACATTCCCATGAACATCACATCCCGTCACCGTTGGTGGATATCCACTCTGTCTGATATCTAAAATATTAGTGAAGATAGTAAAATTTTGAGTTGCACTATTGGGTGGAAATAAATATCTAGGAATAGTGGGTGCTACTGAATTATTATTTACAAGAAGTCCGTTGGTTCCTATTTTACCATAATTAGGAAGATACACAAAATTACCGGGTTTCAAAATAGGAGCAAATTCTGAATTGTTATTTCGATAAACTTCTATGGATTGAAAAGTGTTTAATGCTGTTAATATAGCTCCGGTACCATTACTACCAGAAGTAGTGGAAGGTAAAATCTCGTATTTTTCAGTTCGAACAAAACCAAAACCTTGTTGTAAAATTTTAAGTTTTAATATGGCACCATTTACATCTACATTGATTATTTCAGCTCTCAAATTGAAACCATGTTGTGATTGAAATGAATAATTTGATGCAAAAAGTACCGGTACTGTTGGAGAACTATAATATGTCGTATTTGCCACTGACGCTATTATTTCCCCAACTTGATAATTTGCTCCCCCTTTCAATATACTTAATTCTAATATAGATCCATTACAAGCAGAAATTCTATCGAATGACTTACTCGAAATTGGTGGATTTTTTCTAATCGTGAAACTATTACTCCCGTATAATCCATGATTAGGGGGTATTACTAGTCCACCAGGATCTGTTTTTAACGGTAAAGGTTTGTCTAAATATGCTATTTTACGTACAAAATCATATTTAATAACTCTTGATCCTACGTCTAAATTATTAGCTTCACTCGACAATGTATAATTCTCAAAATATAGACCTTCATAAGCTTGAGGAGCGCTGCTACCACCTGGTACGAAGATTCTAGGACCCCCAGAAACATAATTTGACCAATCATTATTTGGATCAGTGTTGAAATCTATGAGATAATAATCATTATTTGGATCAAAGTCTTCGCTAAAAGGTGAAGATAAAGTTACAGTACCTGTAAGACCATCGTAAGAAGTTATCACACTTGTTTCTACTGTTCCAGAATAATCATAAGCATCCGTGGTATCCGTGGTAAATGTTCCAGGATTCCTGGTGTCTCCAATAGCTGGATTGGGAGTACCAGGAACGGGAAATGGTATAATTGGTGGACCTATGATTTCTATAGGTCCACCCGTAGGATCAAATGGTGGTGTAGTGGTAGTTTCTAGCGTAACTACAAAAGTCGTGTCGGAAATAACACATATAATAGTTCCTTGGGCACCTGAAATAGATTGTTCAATCACTATTCCAGCAAAAATTGGATTTGGATACGGAGTTGGTACTGTAACTATTTGACTCTTATTCCACGAGTTTAGTTTACAACTTGGATTTTCAGTGAATCTAATTAAAAGAGCACCCGCAAAATAATTTTTTTGAGGTGTATAATAAGGATTATAAATAATATTGTTACCACTTCCAGTTGTTGCTTGCCAAATATTAGGCGGCGAGGAAACGGCAGCGTTTAATATTGGTTTATCAAAAGTTCCTCCGGAAAAATGCATGGGTGATAGCCATCCAGAATATTGTGAAGGGCCAATAGGAGAAAAATTAGAACCTATACCACTTATTTTTTGATCTAGAGTGGAAGACAACGGCCATAACGAAGTGTAGTAAATTCCATTTATTTTACGCGGTCTTGGTTCAGTGACTACTGGTGTTATTGTTAATGACCAAAAAGGAGCCGCGTATGGTACTTGATACCATGCGTATGACGGATAACTATCTACCAATGGATCATGAGCTTCTAACGGGTCTTCTGTTCTATTGCGACAATCTATCGGCACCACGAATTGAGCCGGACATGGCCAATTATTTCTATTTCTATATCCAGATGCAATTTCTATGTATCTCTTTGACATTTATAATTTCTAAAAGAATTTATAAATCTTAATTACGTTAATCTCTTGATCGAAAACTCTGCTGAAATTTGCACAAAAGGATCCGGGGGTGACGGCGGTGATGTGTCGTTTTCTTGGGTTTTGAATAATGTCCCGTTTTGGAGAAATACTCGGAGATACAAATTATCATTTGGTTTGAATTTAATGGTTTGAACTGCACCATCGCCATCAACCTTGATAAATTTGGAAATAACAGGCGTTGGTGTATCATCAATAGCCACCCTGAACAATGCTCTATTAGCATTTGGGTTATTAGAGTACAAAATACCTTTTGTACCGGCCGATGGCGCTGTTCTGTTTGAGAGTTCTACGTATAGATAAGGATAGAAAGCAATGAGACCTCCTATAGTGTTATCTAGTGGAAGATTTGGTAGAATCAATGAAATTAATTCTACTTCGTAACAAACTGTTTGATTCTGAGATACAGTACTACCTGTGTAGTTCAGAGGTTGTTCGTTATCTCTATCGAAAGTTAAAAGCTGAATCCAGTTACCGGTAATAGAGTTAGAAAGTTGCAATGCTCCTTGGATAAAACCACCAAGCACCGTGGGTGGTGGGAGTTGACCCATAGGCGCATCTCTGGCATCAGACCATTGCATAGTTCCTTGAGCTTGACTGGGAATTCCACGGGGTATTAATGGTGCAGGGTTCACTTTACCCACATCTTGTTGTAGTAAACCCGGTGGTGTTCCCGCGAAAGTGTAGTTTCCATTTACAAATCCATCACGTGAAAATGCGAAATTACCTTGAAATCTGGATAAATCAAACCCGTTTTCAATAGCGATCCATAAGACAGAATTTTTGGCCTGGCCGATTATTTTTCGGCCCAACGCTAGCTCAAAAGCCGTATTACCTCCTAAATATGCACCAGGAGCGGCATATTGAAGGGTCTGAAAACTATTCGCTATTGGTCCGGGACCCCCTCCAACTACCGGAGTTGATGTCCAATTAATAACTCTTGGTTGTATAAGAACCTGATTATTAATACTTCTCATAGAATGTAATATCTTTCTAGTTCCTGTCTCTGGATATGTAGATTCTTCGTCCAAGCAATCTTGAAGTTTTCTAGGTATATCGGATGTTTCTAGTAAAAATTGATTACCCAAAACTTCTGAATAATTTGGTAGAAACACGCCAAGATCTGGAGAACTATTGTACAATGTTTTTTCACTGTCATCCATACCCCATCCATAAGTTACCATGTATAAGAGATCTCCCATTCTGGGAACACCATTTAATGGAAACTGTTCCCCTCCTGCTATTCCGATGTATTGTCCAGATGATACTACTCTAGCAGTAGCACCTCGTCCCGGACCCGGAATCCATTGTGCTGAAGGAGCAGCCTGTGCATCATAAGTAGATACATTTTGTCCTGTTCCATCTACGATATAAACACGACTACCTGGTGGATAACCATCACCTGGAGAATTAATTTCTAATTCTAAGATTTCACCACCCGGTCCAACTGATTTGACGTTCACAAAACAAATGTTTAAGAATGTATACACAGTGTTACCAGGAGTATCAGCATCAGTGAAATTTTCAGGATACGGTTGCATACTGGGCCAAAGATTTGCTGGATTCCATGGATCAGGTCCAGTTGGAACTGCTATTAATGCCATAATAGGCATTGTAGGATCTGTTATAGAATAACTATCACCACCGTCGATAATTTGAAGCTCAATGACACCATTCTCTCTCACCGTGGCGGGGCAATTCCCAGGAACAGAAATAGAACTTTCTGGAATATATGGAACCAAGTTATTGGATTGTTCAACGGGTACTTTACCCCGAGCTATAATAGTTTGGGCACCCAACAAACTAGCAGTATTAAGTGGATAATCTGAATCTGGTGTAAGTTTTTCCCAATTAGCAGGATTTCTCCAATAACTTAAACTAGTTTCGGATGCCCACGGAGGCAAACTAACAGAACCAGCTCCATTGTATGGGGCATCGGTAAATCGCGAAGAGTTAGCAGTACCAGCTATTGGCCCTCCAAGCATATTCAGTAATGAAGATGTAAAAGGGACTGTTGTTGGTTTTTGGGGATCTCTCGATCCTTGCAATACAATACAAGTAGCGTCTTTTGGTGCATTTATCGCTACGAAATATTGTCCAGGATTTGCAAGTACACCTGCTGGTGATTGTGGAGTTGGTAGAGGTGACACATTTGTTGGAATACAATTAGTACCTGAAGTAGGTGCTCCAAATGTACCACCGTTTGCAGCAACACTTGAACCGTTCCATGCAATTGCGGAACCAGCTGGTAATTCTTCACCAATAGCGTTTTTCAGAAATACCAATGTATATTGACTACAAACATCGGTACCTCGATAAGAAGGAGTAGTTGGTACAATACTACGTTCTAAAAATAAAGTTCGTCGAACAAAATCATAATTAGATACTTTTACATCTTGCAAAGCAAATCGTGGTCCTGTGATTTGTTCACGAGATGCACTTGTGATTTCACGACCGGAATAATAATTAGGAATGGCAGCACCACCTGGGAAAAATACACGTGGTTTTCCTGAATTAATGCTAATGTAAGGATTACCGTTCGTGGGGTTGCTCTTCCAGTGCCCCGAAGGATCTGTGTTGAAATCTATCAAATAGAAATCCGTACTTGTGTTAAAACCATTGGTACCAGAGTTAGTAAAAGGAGTATCTAAGGTCACAATACCAGTGTTTTGATCATATCCCGTAATTATAGCACTTTCCACGTAACCACACCAAAAATATGCGGGATAAGCCGGCGTTGTAGAACTAGGAGTTCCCCAAGCACCACCACCAGCTGCTTGATAATTATTAAGTGATAGATTAGATGTGTTCGGGAATGTATGATTAACTAAGTTAGCCGTTGTAAATGATTGCAGATTAGGTGGAAGACCTGGAAATATGTTACGTGAAGGATTATTACCAACTGCAGCAGGATATTGTGATCCAAAATCTGTGACCGCCGGCGCCGGTGGCCCCAGCGATGCAGTTCCCAACCCACCACCAATAGGAATTGACGTACCTAAGCGAACAATAATTTCTTGTTGACTTATCACACATGCTACAAAACCAGAAATAGGTTGACTGTTGACATTAAGTCCTGTTAAAATATCACCTACTTCTACAACCTTGGGAGGAGGCACTGAAAAAGTTAACGTCTGGTAGTAGTAAGGAAATCCTAAACTTCCAAGTAAAGGCCCATTAACAGAATTCAGAGAGGCTGTATTCGAATCATCACTTATAATACCCGTAGCAGCAGCAAGTCCGGGAGCCGCACCTCCCGCCACTGTATTGAAATCATATAATGGATTATTCCTAAATCTAAACAACATTGCGCCAGCAAAATAATCTTTGACTTTTCCTTGATCCAATGCTCGAGGACCCAATTGAGGCGCTGAAGCAGTCCCGCCACTGAATTTCTCCGGGGCTAATATATTTTTATTTCTTATCGTGGTACTTGTCCAAAATTGTTGTCTAGCTTGCTCTCCAGTCGCTGCACCACCACCAGAACCAAACAGATTCGGAGAGTTAAGAAAGAATCCACCGTTAGTATCACATATAGCTCCTTGAAACCTAGTACCCATCGAAATATAATTACCAGTCGCGTCAACGGTGCTTTTGGAAGCAGCACCACTACCTAAACGAATAGGTCCATTAGTACCACCCCCGGCTGCTGCTGGTAAAGGTAAATTAGAAAAATAAGTAGGACTGGCTCCGTTCATCCAATCTACCGGCCACATAGACGCGTAACTTTTAGCATTGATTACTATCGGAATATCTATGTCTTCCGCGGTGGTGATATTCCCTAACACGTACTCTTTATTCAGTAAGTCAGAGGCATCAGCCCCAGCATACGAAAGTTGGTACCACGATTCTGTCGGGTACTCTTTAGCTATGTAATCGTGGGCTGTTAGCCCCGAATTGTCTTGATTTACACATGTAACATGTGTGATAAACTCAGCAGGGCATGGATAACAGTTTCTATTACGATATGTTGAATCAAATTCTAGATATCTCTTATTCGACATTTTATATTAATCGAAAAAGTTTTAAGCAATACATTTTTTTGTGTAATAATAAATGTATTCGAGATTAAATGATTTATGTCATTATGAAAGACATCATCCAGAAACGATTGTCAGTAATCGACACTTTTTGAAACCAAACAATCCTATTTACGGCGAAACCGAAATCGTGTTGGAACCAAGACAGAACTTCTTACCAGATTTTTGGGGTCCAGATGCGTGGAGATTTCTTGACACGGTTGCCAAAGGATATAGTAAAGTACCTACCTACTCGGAGAGGCTTCAGATGAGAAGGTTTCTCGAGTCTCTGACTTATTGCTTACCATGTAAAAATTGTAGAGACAATTTTTGCAAAGAAGTAGTTTTAATTGAAGATGATGATTTAGCATCACCAGATGCTGTTGCTAGATGGTTGAAAAACTTGAGAAGAAAAATAGCCGAGAGAAAACATCGTCGTAAACATCATGGACATCATGGACATCATGGACATCATGGACATCATGGACATCATGGACATCATGGACATCATGGACATCATGGAC
>MDTD01139603.1_pt1 | contig 32947 bp, 23 predicted proteins | sample 811221 | NCBI WGS metagenome assembly MDTD01 (sample SAMN05326646, study PRJNA326480) | marine metagenome | isolation source: seawater | place: Pacific Ocean: South West | collected 2011
CACCCATGCCGCGGTCTGGAAGTGTATAGCGGGGCTGACGAAGTATCTCTCGAGAGAGGCATCGAACATACTAGCATCCTCGACAACTTCACCTAGAGCAGCCCAAAATACATAGGGAATCAATGCTAGTAGAGTCGCATCGCTAGAATCGATCTCTAGATATCGCAGCCATGCTGCTAGAGAGACAGCGAATAGAGCAAGCAGTAGGGCGTAGGTGAGAGTGTTGGGGATGTTGTATCCGGAATCACCCTGAGCCTCTCCCAGTACTGGGTCGATGTAGTACTCATACAGGAAGTCGGAGAGCGGATTCTGTATCTGCAATGACTCCAGCGCTATGCCAGCGAGGACCAATCCGATAATGCCGATGATGATGTTGGTAGCCCACCTCTCGTAGTCGTACATCTCCTCCAACGGGTTAGCCATGGCAATCCGTGAGGACTCTCACGCTTATGCGTGGCGGTTTCACTCTTCTTCGAAAGCAACAGACTCATCGTCTGCCAGTTGCATCACCTCGGACACTTCATCCGAATCAGATGGGTCAATTTGTGAGGTCTTGTGTCTCCTCTCTCTACGCCGGCGAGCCTGTGCCAGACCAGGGACCAGAGTATCGAACTTTGAGGAATCGCGCGTACTGCGCTCCTCGTGAGATTCAAGTCGGCGCGACTGTATCCGCATGCGCTTCCTGTCCTGCTCTAGCCCATGCAGTACGGTACTGTGCTCGGAGCCGCGCAGAATCCCCTCGATTGCTGGCGCGGCGAGAGCAATTCCGTCTTGGTCACCGATTACTATCACAGTGGAGCCGTGGATGGCCATCTCGCAGTTTGAAATCTCCTCGATTAGGCCACGGATGCGTCCGTTTCTGCCAATCAGTCTGCTTCTCATCCTACGAGTCTGGTTAGGTTGTCTACCTACCCACTCTCGGATGTCGTACATTCTGAGGAAGATGTCGTCTCGAATCAGTTGCACGGCCCTGCTGGGAGCGAGTCCGCGGCCGATTGCAAGCACTACATCGGGCATCTTCATCCTGACAATTGGATCGGGTTCCTGCTCCCATTCTGCCATCACCTCGCCAGTGCTAGAGTCGATATCCAACTTAGCGCCACTGGCCTCCTCCAGCATCTTGCGAGTCTGGCCGCCCTTGCCTATCAGCACGGCTATTCGATTCTTGGGCACTCGCGCTAGTAGTTCCACGAGTGCGGCCGACCCGCCCACCCGCTTTAATCCCCGCCTGAGGTCCAAGAGGCCTCTGGAACCGGGTCATCGAGCACTCTAGCAAGACTCTCAGCCAAGTCCACATTGTGCCCCTGACGGTTAATCCACTCTACTATACGGGTGACATCACGGACTAGGAACTCCTCGGCGCTAGGGTGCTGGCGAGTGACGCTCTGTCCGGCGTCGATGACCCAAAGTTCGTCGTCGTTGAGGAGGATATTGTACTCGCTGAAATCAGCATGGACCAAATCGCACTTGTGCCAGTTGATAGCGATGAAATCGAGAAGTTCCTCGAATATCTCATAGGGATTCTCGACTGAAATCTCCTTGAGTCTTGGACTTGGACCCTGATCATCACCGATGTACTCCATCACGAGGACATTCTTGAGATTGTCAAGTGGTTCTGGAACCCGCAGACCGTGCTTCCTCATCCTACTCAGATTTCGGAACTCCTTGCGAACCCAGATGTTTACCAGTTCCCTATGCCGTCTCGAAAGTCCCTTGAATCTGGGATCTCCGTCGATGTACTTGGCTAGTCCCTTGAACACGGCGTTGGTGGTATGGAATATCTTCACCGCGACTGGTCCGTGGTTGGTGGTGGCGTGGAAGACATGGGCTTCCTTTCCACGGGCTATCGGATAGTCAATGGTCTCAATCTGTCCCTTCTGCATCAGTTTGTGTACAGCGAGCAGGGTGGATCGGTCGAATACCTGATCGAAGACACGTCTGTCAACCCATTCGTACTTCCCCTTGCCTAGAACTCCTTGCAGGCCGTCCTCGATTTCATTGAACATTCTCTTGAAGCGAGGCTCTGAAATCCACTCATGCTTCTTCTCGGCTCTCAGTAGAGCATCGACCTCTGGAAGGTCATCATACTGCTCATCCATGCTCTCACCCGAAGAACGAGTCGATGTCTTCCTCTGGCTCGTCAGACTCGGATGGAGTCTCTTCGATTATCTCGGGTTCGGACTCCGGCTCGGACTCTTCTGCGGGAGCAGGTTCGGAGACCGGTTGGATTTCCAGATCCTCATCCTCAGACAGGTCGGTGACACCGAACAAATCCACAATCTCCGGGAGCACTCCCTTGCGTGATAGATACAGGGACTGAGTCTTGGTGTAACGCATGCAGACATTCGCCTTCTCGTCCTGGAAGTCCCAAGGCTGAACCACAATTAGATCGCCCTCGCGTACCCACTGGCGCCTTCTCATCTTGCCAGGAATCCTAGCAAGGCGGCTCTCTCCGTCCTCGCATACCGCCTTGACTCTGCGACCGCCGAGAATCTGGTCGGCTATCGCGAACATCTCGTTGACCTTGCGGTTTGGGAGCGGTACGCGAATTCGGTCGCCTCCGGATTCGAGCTGGGCTAGGAGCTCAGCGTCGACCTTCTCCTCCCTACGGGCCATGGGGCCCGGTCGGTAGTCCCCTATGTGAAGTTGAGGTTGCTGTTCACAATCCCATCATGCTGTCCACGGCTGATGACACGACATCGAGCAACCACTCACTCATCGGGCCGATTCCGAACAGCAAGGTCAGGAAGGCGCAGCCGAAGATTGCCAATCGCAGGCTTGGAGCCTTTCTGAGTCCTGAATCGCTCTCCGACGATTCAAAGAACATGACCAGTCCGATTCTCAGATAGTAGAAAAGTGATAGAGCACTGTTCAGGACTATCGCCACAGCCAGCCAAAACAGTGGGTCGACTCCGCCAGCCCAGTCAACTATCGTTGTCGAAGTCTCGGCTCCGGTTCCAGCGGAGACGGAGACGATTCCGTTAATCATCAGCAGTTTGGAGAGGAATCCGGAGAGTGGAGGTACGCCAGCCAGAGATAGCATGAACACGAACATCGCCACGCCGATGGCGGGTTCTCTCCTTACCAATCCATGCAGGTCCTCAATCCTGTGCCCTCCGCCTTCTGCCTCAAGCATAGATAGCACGAGGAATGCACCGAGCTTGAACAGCACCAGAATCAGCAGATGGAAGACGACTGCAGTCAGTATCATCGCGGAGGTCGTAGCATCTGCTAGGCCCGAGCCTATGGCTGCCATGGCCGCGAGCATGTAGCCAGCATGGGCTACGCTTGAGTAGGCCAGCATCCGCTTCGGGTTATCACTGGTTAGTGCAGCGAGGTTGCCCCAAGTCATGGTCAGTACTGCTATGAGTGCTATAGAGAGCATCCAGATTGCCTGTCCGGATGGAGGCATTGTGACGATTAGCAGGAGTCTAATCAGAGCCACGAAGCCCATCGCCTTGGATGCGGTGGCCAATAGGCCAGCGATGGGAGAGGATGCGCCAGAGTAAGCGTCAGGAACAGCGAGGTGGAACGGAGCTGCGCCGACCTTGAATCCGAAGGCGACCATCATCAGGCCGACCCCCACCATCGCCAGTGGGTCGTTGGTCTCCATGGCCGACCATGCGGCTGCCAAGTCTGCCATGTCCAGGCTGCCGCTCCATATGTACAGCAGAGACATGCCGTAGATTCCGATTGCGGAGACTACGGATCCGACCATGAAGTACTTCATTCCAGCCTCGCCGCCGACATCGGCCTCCTTGTGGAAGGCAACGAGGACGTACGAAGACAGCGAAGCCAGCTCAAGGCACACGAAGAGCATGAACAGGTTGGTCGCCATCGCCATGAGGCTCATCCCGAGACCAGTGGTTAGCAGTAGGATATGGAAGTCGACCTGTCTTCGGTTGTCAATCAGGACTGCCACCTTGGAATCAGCAATTTCATCGGAGTCGTTGTCTCGTGGAGGTGTGGCCTTAGGCCTAGCGGGCATTCTGGTCGATGTTGCTAAGGCCGCCAGAAGCAATGCTGTTGTGAATAGAAGGGTGAACAGTCTGCTGAACTCATCGATGTGCAGCGCATTGCCGACATCGGCCTCTTCCCCTAGGAACAGAGCTGAGGTTAGCAAAGCCAGACCCAGTACTCCGCAGGCGATTATATTGGGAAGTCTTGGGTCGTTGTTGTACTCGCTCCTAGTTCCTCCGATGAAGATTGGTACCCTAGTCCGAGTTAGCGGTATCCGCATCGTAGCGTCACCGAGATTGGGTATCAGTATCATCGCCACTATACCCAGAAGCATTAGGATCTCTGGCAGAAGGAGCAGGGTCGTATCGAGGTCGATGTCAGTCAGAATCGAACTCATGGATTCCACCCCCTCGAATGCATAGCGTCGATGAGCGTCTCGACAGTGAGTCCCGAACTCCAATCAGACATCATGTCCCAGAAGAAGAACGGCATGATTCCGAACAGGACAGTCATCGCTGCGAGCACGAGCATCCCGGCGTTCTCGTGCCATGTGATGTCACGAGGCTCCTCGCCGTGCATGGTGTCGGGTAGGATTCCCTTCTCCGGGTCGTTTGATTCGAAAATCGTCCTCTGCATAGAGGACAGGTAGTACACAGCGGTGATGATTAGAGTCAGAGCAGGAAGCAGAACGAGCCATCCGTAGGTCATCCAGAATGCAATCATTATCGCAACCTCTGCTACGAAGCCAGCGAGCAGAGGCAGCCCGAGGCTTGCCATCCAGCCTAGCATCATGTGCGCGGCTAGCCACGGACTGTGGTGGGCGATACCGCGCATCGAGCCTATCTCGAGTGTGTGGTAGTGGTGCTTGAAGGCTCCAGCCACGGCGAATAGTAGAGGGCTGATGATGCCGTGTGCGAACATCATGAACAGGGCTCCAGCGATACCGAGCGGTTGCATGGTAGCTATACCAAGGAAGATAAGTCCCATGTGAGAAACCGATGAGTAAGCGACCATTCGCTTGAGATTGGTCTGCCCCATGCACACCCAGGCTCCATAGACGAGGCTGACCATACCGAGGAAGATGAGTAGTGGAACGAATGCGACCGTGGACTCGGGGAAGATTGTGACAGCAATTCTGAGGAATCCATAGGCGCCCATTTTCAGCATCACCCCGGCTAGTAGCATCGAGCCTGCCGTGGGTGCCTGCACGTGGGCGTCGGGAAGCCAAGTGTGAACCGGTACGCTTGGCATCTTGGTGGCGAAGCCTATCAGCAGCATCAGCCAGACCAGATGCCTCAGACCTTCACTCGGAATCAGATTATCCTGCGCAGTCATCGCCACTAGGTCGAAGTGGTGGCCGGTCAGGCTGCCCAGACCGGTAATTGGGTCGGTGTGGAAGTACATCACGAGAATTCCAATGAGCATGATTACGCTGGCTGCGAAAGTGTAGATGAAGAACTTCATCGCAGCATATCTCCTGTCCTCTCCTCCCCACATCAGAATGAGCAGGAACATAGGAATCAGGGTCAACTCCCAGAAGACATAGAATACGAATAGGTCGAGCACTACGAAGACCCCGAGCAATGCCCCCTCCATCACCAAAAGCAGCGGGTGGAACAGGTGTCCGCGCTTGGCATCCCACTCGACCAGCATCGAGATAGGGATTAGCACAGCAGTGAGCCAGATCATCGGGAAGGACAGGGCGTCTGCCCCGACCTTCCAAGTCACCCCGATGGAAGGAATCAGATCGATTGCATCGTTCTCCAGAACATATCCTCCATGGGTTATGTCGGTCCAGTCGATGCTGCCCCAGTGCCCTAAGAATAGAAGAGTGGTAATCACAGCCACTGCCAGTGCGATACCCATGCTGAGGTTTCTAGAGACCCTTGTGAGACTCTCTGCCTGAGAGTCGGGTAGGATTTGAGGGAGTATGAGCAGTAGCAGACCAGCGAAAAGTGGCAGGAGCGTGATTACTGATAGGGGGTCGTCAATCACGCACTCACCCCCCAGATTAATGCGAATATCGAGAGCATTCCGACTGCGGCCATCATGATGTAATCACGCGTGCTTCCAGTGGTAACGCTGCGTACAGAAACGGATCCAGAAGCCGAGTTGGACTCAATCTGCTTGATGACGCCGTCGATGATGTTCTTGTCGAACCAGGCCGAGAACGAAGCAAAGGGGATGGCGGTGTTGGCTACTATCCACTCGTACAGGTCGTCAAAGTACAGTCTTCTCTGCAGAGCCTCGGCCAACTGAGAGTCAGCCATCTCGGAGACATCCTGAGAGCCGAATTTGCTTGATAGGTTAACTAGCCAGTCTACGAATGGGTTTGCCTCGGCTCCAGCGGCGAGTCTTCCTCCATGTACGCGCGAAGCCATGACTGGTCCGATGATGGCTGCAAGTAGTATGGTCGTCCAACCGATGATTCTGAGTTCATTGTCATCAGGCAAAAAGGCGTGCTTGAGCGTGTCTAAAACGCCATGCATTGCGAGATGATCCTTCTCTCCACCTAGATAGTCGACTGCACCGAGCAGAGCGAGTAGGAAGCCGCCGATTGCAGTGAACAGCGTGAGGATGATCAATGGCTCCTTGATCCAAGGCGTACTCTCGTGGACGTGTTCTGCCACATCCGTCTTCGGGGGGCCAGCGAAGGTCATCAGCCACATGCGGGTCATGTAGAATCCTGTCATCCCTGCCGTCGCTAGGACGAGGATTGCCGGACCAAGCATCATCGGCTCCTTATGCAGGCATGCCAGCCAAGTCTCGGCGATGATGCCTTCCTTAGACCAGAAACCGCCGATCAGCGGAATTCCGATGATGGACATCGAACCGAACATCATCGCGGTGGAAGTTACTGGCATCTTTGAAGCCAGACCGCCCATATTGCGCATGTCCTGCGGGTCGAAGTCGTGGTCGTCGTGGTGCAGGTGATGGTGGGCGTGGTGCACCTCGTGGATGACCGAGCCGCTCGCCATGAATAGCATTCCCTTGGCCATGGCGTGATTGAACAGGTGGAACATCGAAGCTCCGATGACGAAGTATCCAGCATGGTACTCACCGAGGTTCAGGAATAGCAGTCCTGCACCCAGTCCGGTGAAGATGTACGCTAGTTGGCTCATCGTCGAATACGCGAGTACTTTCTTGATATCGTTCTGTACAAAGGCAATGGCAGCTGCCATGAAGGCGGTGATACCACCTATCCAAGCGACGATTAGTGCGAAGTCCTCGAGGCCAGCCACACCACTGACATGAACATCCACGAATGGTACCATTCGGAACACTAGATACAGTCCGGCGTTAACCATCGTAGCAGCATGGATGAGGGCTGACACAGGAGTCGGGCCCTCCATTGCATCTAGCAGCCAGACGTGAAGTGGGAACTGGGCCGACTTGCCCACTGCTCCGATGAACAGCATTAGCAGGGTCCAGTTGAGATCGGTTGAGTCGACTAAGGCCCCACCGACTCCGGTCGACGGGTCATCGAAGATGACCGCGAAATCAAGCGAGCCGTAGATATCGTACAGCATCAGCAGTCCGACCATCAGGAATACATCACCTACTCTGGTCGTCAGGAAGGCCTTCTTCGCGGCTACCGCCGCGCTGTCCTTCCAGTAGTAGAAGCCGATTAGCAGGTATGAGCACAGACCCATAATCTCCCAGAAAATGAACAGCCACAGGAAGTTGTCAGCCAGTACCATGCCGAACATTCCGATAGCGAAGAGCACGAACTCTCCGTAGAAGCGGTGGTTGCTGTCCTCATTGATTGGGTCCGTGTTCATGTATCCGAGACTGAACCAGCAAATCAGGAAGCAAAGGAAGGTAGCGACAAACAGCAGCATCAGGCTGACTGGGTCGAGCCAAACGCCCACGCCGATGTCAGCGAACCCAGAACTTACATCCCAGTGGGTACCATCGTGATGGAGTACATCGAAGGTGAGCCAAGAGAACGGTTCGACAACTGAGTTCATCTCAAAGTGGGCTGAACCTGCAATGTAATCGTACAATATCCATAGCGCGATTATTAGTGAGCTGGCAAGTGCGCCAAGACCGAAGATTCCTCCTTCCTTGAAGCGATTCTTCCATGTCTCGTTGCCATTGTAAATCTGTCCTGCAACGAGTATGGCTGGGAATGTAAGCAGGGGTATGACGACAATAAGGAAAGCCGCTTCGACCGATTCCCAGCCCTGTGAAGCCAAGAGTGGAGCAACTAGAACGAACGGGATGATTGGAGCCAGCAGGTTCCATTCATTACCCGAATCAGCCATCCAATCACCTCAGTTCTTCAGTATGTTCGCCTCGTCCAGAGAAATTGTCTCCTGAGTGCTGTATAGAGAGAGTAAGATTGCCAGTCCAATCGCTACCTCAGCGGCTGCAATCGCGATTGCAATCGCTGTGAAGACCCAACCATCCACGTCGCTGTAGTGAGTGGCCCCGGCCACGAAATTGAGATTGGCAGCATTCAGCATCACCTCAATGCACATCAGAACCACAATCGCGTTTTTGCGAGTGAAGGCCCCTAGCAGTCCGATGAAGAACAGAATAACTCCCAGACCAACGATCCAACTGGTCTCAATCATTGTTCATCACCCTCGAGATCCCAAATCAGATTCGCCAAACGCTCGTCACGAACGAGATACGATGCCCCAATCATGGCCATAGCTAGGAGAGCACCGAGGACGATGGTAGCCACCGACCACTCTGCGAATATCGAGACTGCGAAATCCACTGTTGTAGGTGGAGTTCCTCCAGACTCGCCCCACATCGGGTGAGACATCACCTCAGAGAGTAGAATCAGCAGGAAGGCGAAAACTCCGAGTTGTGCGAGGGCAGAAAGTCCTCTCATCAGGCATCCTCCTGAATCTGCTTGCGAGTCAGCATGACGCCGAACTGCACAACTAGCATCACTGAGCCCAAATAGACCAGAATCTGGATGGCAGCCAGCATCTCAGCTCCAGCCATCACGAATACACCAGCCACAGCGAAGAAAGTCAGCATCAGCGAAAGCAGTGAATGTGCCACTCTACGTGCATAGACGCAGCCCAATGCTCCGCCGATGGCCATGGCGGACAATATGAGAAACACTAGGGCCTCGAAATCCAATTCCATGCCTATGCCTCCGCAGCCCTGGCGGCCTTTCTCTCGCGCTTCTTCAGTTCCTTCTCGGCGCGCTTGGCCAGTTCCATGTCGACTCTTTCTTGGTGCACTGCTGGAAGGACTCTGGTCCTACTGGCATCGAACCAAAGGTCCTGCCTAGAGAATCCGGACATTCCGTCATACTCGTTGGTCATGAAGAATGACTCGAACGGGCAGGCTTCTGCGCACAGGCCGCAGAACATGCACCTGCCGATGTCAATCTGGCCCGACACTATGTCCTGCTCTGCAGGTGAGAGAGTACTTGAGTCGATGGTTTCGACTCCAGTACCGTCTGACCAGCGAATCGTAGCCTTGTCTCCTGACAACTCGATGATCTCGCCGAAGTCATACTGCTGGGGTGCGTCAGTATGAGAATTCACTAGGTCAAAGCCCTCAGCGATGTCCTCGAAATCTTCTTTCTTCCTAGCGGCGAAGCCGCCTTCCTCAAGCTCACTTCCGTAGCCATGCCACTCATCGCCCTCCTCGGAGGTATCGAGCACGTTCACTCTGACTTCCGAAGTCATGTGCAGGCAGTCATTGGGGCAGATTCTGACGCATGCCTTGCATGCAGTACATGTTTCCCAGATGATTCCGATTCTCCCATTGTAATTGCCCGGAACGAATAGCCATGGCTCGAGGTCCTCAAGCCTCTCGTAAGGATACATAACGGTCACAGGCCGCTCTAGGAACGGCATGATCTCGCTCGTCTCTCTGTCAGCGGCGAACTTCTGCCACAGAGTGGGGTGGTCTACACCCACTCTCTCTCTGGTGGTAGGGTCGACCATGGATGCTGACTTACCGTGGTAGTCGTTTCTCAGGAAGCCCAGACTGCCTAGGAATGGCACGGTCCTGAGGGCTGTCTTCAGTGTCATCCACATTGGGCGGATGATTAGGTTCCTGAAGTTGGGAGTCGCGTGTGGATGCCCAGTATTTGCTCTGTAACCCATCAAATCAACTCCTAGTCCCTGTGGCTCCCTGGTGATGCTTTGATCACTGCTTGAGTGCTATACGGCCTGCGCTGAATCTCCAGCGCCTCCTTGTCCTCATCGATGGCCAGTATAACGAATATACCGCCAGAAACGGCCGTGATTGCGATTGGAATCAGAATGTTCCACGGGCCGCCATCCCAGAACAGCAGTCTGATTGCGATGGCGAATACCAAATTGAGCAGCGAGAGGGGTAGGAGATATCTCCAGCCGAACTCGAGAATCTGATCTGTGCGGACCCTGTGTAGGGATGCGCGAATCCAGACAAAGACAGCGAACAGGGCCCATGCCTTCAGCAGGACCCAGCCGACTCCTGGAATCAGCGAGAGGCCGAACTCCACCATGCCTCCTACCCAAGGCAAGTCGGCTAGGGTATGCTGGAAGGGCGCCTCCCAGCCACCGAGGAAGAATAGGGCAAACAAGATGCAGGCGGCGTACGAGCGCATGTACTCGGCTGCGAACATAAGTCCCCATCGAATTCCTCCGTACTCTGTCCACCAGCCCTCGACGAGCTCGGCCTCAGCCTCGGGCATGTCGAAGGGAATCCTCTCGACTTCAGCAATCATGGTGACGAGGAAGAGAAGAGCCCCTAGAGGCATCATGAAGAGGTTCCAGACATTGCCCTCGTCTCTTCCTATCTGGAAGTCTACAATCTCGATGATATTGAACGAGCCGCTGAGTACAGCTACGCCCAGCACCGTGATGAGAAGGGGAATCTCATAGGCAGTGAGTTGGGCCGCTGAGCGCATTCCTCCAATGAGTGTGTACTTGTTGTTGGAAGCCCAGCCGGCGAAGAACACGCCCAAGGGGGCAACGCCGAATATTGCCATCATGAAAATCAATGAAAGTTCTGGATTGGCCGCATAGATGTGAGGTCCGAATGGCACGAATGCGAACACCATGACTGTAGTAGAGAGGATGATGACAGGGGCTACCTCGAAGACCACCTTGTCGGCATCCTTGGGAACGATGTGCTCCTTTGTTGCGAATTTGAAGAAATCAGCGAAGGCCTGGAAGAATCCGGGCAGCAGGAACCAATAGCCGTGGTAACTCCTGTTGTTGACTCTAGATACAGTCTCCAACTCGTGCGAGTTGCCCCATGTCTTGTTGAGTGCACCTATTCCCCAGCCGATTGGGGCTCCGATTCCGAAGGGCAGTTTGTTCCACCACTCTCCCGCAGTAACGCCACTCTCTCCGACCCAGACACTCCTCAGAGTGGTGGTAGCACCGAGCCTGTCCATCAAGCGACCGATGAACTTCCTCTCGATGTATGGAATAGCCAACATCGTTGTCATCATCATGCCGAAGACTACTGTGCACATGATTGTGGCATTCATGAAAGACTCCAGAGCCGGCTGGATGCTGGCGAATCCGTCTTGCATGTTGAAGATTGGACCGATTGTAATCGGATCGGGCCACGCCCAAGTGCTCGGAATTGTGACCTGAAGATCGATATCCTCGGATGGCATCAGGTCGTGCACGTTGTCCATAGACCAACTGGTGATAGATTCGGTCCAGCCGACGATGTTCAACCAATCGCTGCTCGTCATGCTCTCACCTGTCAGTCTCCCCGATACAAGGATCGAATGAACCCATAATCGCCGGGATGTCCGCTACCTTGTAGCCAATCATGCACTTGGCTGCGAATGGGATTGTGATGAATATCGGTGAGCGGATAGAGACTCTGTACGGCTGCTTTCCTCTACCTTCTCCTCCTCCTGCGATGTAGAACATCGACTCGCCTCTGCTGTCCTCAAAGTGGTGTGCTCCAGTGGTTCCCTCAGGAGCCCTGCTGGGAGCCTTAGCGAGAATCATCGGGTCCTCCGGCTCATAATGCGTGTCGGCTCCACCGGGAATCTTGTCGAGCGCTTGCAGAGCCAGCGATGCGCTGACCCTCATCTCCTCGATTCGGACTCTGTAGCGGTCATAGCAATCTGCTCCCTTGATTGAAGAGCGCTCGACAGGAGCAGACCAGTCTAGTTCGCTGTAGACCGAGTAAGGGTGAGCCCAGCGAACGTCGTAGTTTACTCCGCCAGCTCTCAGATTAGGTCCGGTTACACCGTGGTTGACCATCTCCTCGGGCTTGGCGTAGCCGACTCCCTGACTGCGGACGAGGAAGATGGTGCTCTCGTCATAGAGTGCCTCATACTCCTGAATCCTGTTGAGGAACAACTTGAGTTTGGCGCGGGCTCGCTGTGCGAAGCCGTAAGGCAGGTCGCGCTTGACGCCACCGACTCTAGGGAAGTTGTAATGCATCCTAGAGCCGCCTAGTTCTTGCAGTAGATCCATCATCATCTCACGCTCCCTGAGGCACCAGACCATAATCGACAGATTGCCGATATCCGGACCATATGCACCTAGCCACATCAGGTGGCTGGCGATACGCTGAATCTCGATGGCGATGAGTCGGATGTACTCCGCTCTCTCTGGAACCTCTACCTCAAGCAAATCCTCCGCCGCGTAGATGTAGGAGTGTGACCATGTGTTTGCGCTAGCGTAGCACAGCCTATCGCAGTAGGTCGTAATCTGGGTGAAGTCACGAGCCTCGCAAATCTTCTCTACTCCGCGGTGGATGTATCCTAGGTCCGGCTCGGTGTCTACGACGGTCTCTCCGTCGACTTTCACCTTGAGTGTCCATAGACCGTGGGTCATGGGGTGCTGGGGACCCATGGAAATCCACATCTCTGCCATATTCTCACCTCACTTTATCTTGCCAACGTCCTCGGGCTTGCGCATGAAGCCCTGGGCGTCGTCGTACATCTCTTCGAATCCGTGATACCTCAGATTGTGCTGCTTCTGGAGAGGGTGGTATCCCCTAGGGGTCTCGTGCGGCAGAAGTACTCGCCTCATTCCCTCATGACCATCGAAGTCTATGCCTACTAGATCCCAAGTCTCCTTCTCGTTCCAATCCGCTCCAATCCAGATGTCTTGGACAGAATCAACTGAGGGAGTTCTCGAATCTGCGAGATGGACATGGATTTCAATTTCCACAGGAGTTCCGAACCCCCTGACAGTTGAGGGGTTGACAATGATTGGTTGGACCACGCCATCATGTGAAGGCGGGTCCCTGACGCCTGTCCTCAGCAAGTGGTAGACGACTTCCCACTTGCGGTCGTCGTCTCGCTCTGGCCAGTGAATCCCGGTAATCATCGAGCAATGGTCGACTGCGTGGTCAGAGTACAACTTCTCTGCCAGACTTCTCCAACTCTCAGGAGACGAGTTAGCGACTACCACATTGCGAGGATGTGTTCCGCTTGTGCGTTCTACTAGTTCTGCCTCGACTCCATCTAACTCCGAAATCGAGTTGACTATGACCTCAGCAGCATTCTTCTGGACTGCAGTTGAGACTATCTTACCCATTGAATCACCTCACTCGTCACCGATGATTACTGGAGCATCTGACTCGGGCCTGACATCATCCACATCGACGCCGATACGGATGATTTTCTGACGGAGTTTGTCGAAGCCGTCGATAAGCGCCTCGGGTCTAGGTGGACAGCCGGGGATGTAGACATCGACTGGAATCACGGTGTCGACTCCCTCGAGAACGTTGTATGATTGGAAGTAAGGTCCCCCTGAGATTGCGCACTCGCCCATGGCGATGCACCACTTGGGTTCGGGCATCTGCTCCCATAGCCTCACAATCGGGTCTGCGAACTTCTTGCTGATTGGGCCGTTCACCAGAAGGACGTCGCACTGTCTTGGGCTCGATCTGAAGAAGACGCCGAAGCGCTCAGCATCGAATCTGCTCGCTCCCGCTGCTGCCATCTCAAGAGCGCAGCATTTGATTCCTAGATGAAGTGGGAACAGGGACTTTCTCTGACCCCAATTGAATACTCGGCCCGCTAGGACTCCGATTACATCCTTCATCCGACTCGCCTTGAGTGCCTCGTCGGTAACATCGCCTACCACATCGACCAACATTCTGCTGTTGAAAACCGAGTAATTCTGTCCGTCTTCTGTCATAATCCACCTCAGATGTATATTCTCCCTCGCTTGCGGAAGACATGCCACACTCCTAGCCCCATTAGGACTGTGAAAACAGTGAGAGTGGCGAGAGCTCCAATCATCTCGCTGTCAGCCATGCCATCTTGGATTGCGATGACTCCTCCAAAGGCGAGGAACATGAATGCGATATCGAAAACGAGGAAGATAATGGCATACCAGTAGTACTGGAAGTGGAAGTTGATGTGGGCCTCTCCCAGAGGCTCTGCACCGCACTCGTAAGTCGAGTCCCTGCGGATGTACAGGCTCTGGTCGGTCTCGTATCCGGGCAGCAGCCACGAACGTAGCTTGGTGGGGTCATTGGGTGATTTTCTCGGTCTGAGCAACTCGGCTGCGATGAAACTCCCAACGGGAAAACCGATTCCCACCAAGGTCATTACAGCCACAGCGACATAGGCTTCGGGAACAGAGGACATAGGTTACACCCGGCGGTCCCTATGGGACCGACGGGTCATTGCACCTGAATAGGGGCAATAAGCCTATCCGGACTGAAATCCGGAGTATCGGTCAGTCATCGAACTGGTTTTCCAGCACTTCGGCAATTCTTCGGTTCTCCGCCCGAGAACGGAAGAATAACACGATGACTAGAATCGAACCTAATACGATTGAGCCGTAAACCAGCATCTGAGTCGCTTCCTCAGAGAGTCCGATGAAAGTCGAAGGCATTACTGATGTAACTTCCAGATCTATCGGCTCACCTGCTACAGGGAGTCCCTCGGGCTGTACAGTCACAGTGAATCTGTAGGTGTCGTCTTCGAGCAACTCACTGGGAGGTGTGACACTGACTTGGACCTCTCTAGTTTCACCAGGGGCCAGTTCGAATTCATCGAAATCGACATTCACCGTCCACCCTCTCAGGGATTCGCTCGAGAGCACCTCGACATCCTCCACTACATTGCCGTGATTAGTGATGAAGAGTGTGAAATAGGCCTTGTCTGGGTACTCTGCGCTCTTGGTGTCCTCCCCCTCAAGAGTGAATCTCAAATCGTGTACAGTCATAATCTCGATGACTATGTCGACCGTAGTCTTCTGGGCTGTGTTCTTCTGCGAAGATGCGCCGACCTCAATAACACCAGAGACTCCGTTTGCTACTCCCTCAGACACTTCCAAATGAACCTCTAGAAGGACTCTCTCTCCATTTCCAATTGAGAAGGTGCCTTCAATCTCGACTCCCTCTACAGTCATCGACCTGAGGACGGAGGACTCCATACCTGAGACGGTGATTACAGCGGTGTCACCACCGGGGTAGTCGCCGGTGTTCTCAACCCAGAACGCGGTTGTAATGGTCCCCCCTGGAGGCAGGGTTGCCTGAATCTGATCGGGTATCTCTCCGGGGTTCTGTGGAGAAATTGCCATGGCGTAATTGTAGTTCGACACTACTACAGTAACGGTGTGTTCATCCGCTACATTGGTGCCGTAAATCGCTATTCGGGCTAGGACGCTCGCTGAATCCGCATCCTCCTCTCCTTCTACCAGCACATCGAGGTATACCGTCTGCCTCTGTCCGGGGTCGAGAACTATCTGCGTGATTGCATTGCCCTCGGAATCAGAGAAGGAGGATTCCCACATCGGTGAGTTGCAACCTGTCTGATCGCTCGGGTCGCAGGCCTGCAACTTGAATGTGTCTTGGATGTTGCCGGAGTTGGTGACCTCGATTGGGAACTGGACTGTCTGATCAGAGCGTCCGGTCTGCTGAGTGGAGAGTATGGAGGTCGTTACACTGTGCTTGGCAGCTACCGAGACGGTGAGGTCCTTGGAGTCGTATGGTTCGCTACCTCCTCCCCTTCCAACCGTGAAGGAGATCACGGTATCCTCGACCGCGCTAGCATCCTCGGGAACGAAGACTTCGGCGGTGACGGTTTCTCTGTTGTTTCCTGAGTTAGCACTGCCTACAGTCACTGATGTTTGGGAGAATGAGACCTGCCAACCTGGAGGCAGTCCTTCTGCTCCCACAGACATGGTCTCCATGCCGTTACCCTGATTGGTAATCTGGACAGACAGGGTATCGGATGAACCGGGCTCGACATTGCTCAGTTTGTTCTTGCTCAGAGAAAGAGAGGCGTCGTGACTCTGGCCCACCGTGACTGTCAGAATCTGCTCGCAGCCCACAGAAGTCCCGGCACGACCCTGAATCTTGATTCCGACTTGGGTTCCGGACTCGACCGAGTCATCTGGAGTCACGCTGAACGTGAACGTATGGCTGTCTTGCGAGCCTCCTGGCTCTGAGAGGAGTTTACTCAGAGGGTTGTCAAAGTCGACCCACCCTGAAATGTCATGATCTGAGTTCTGAGCCTGAGCATTTGCGGTGACTGTCCATTCGGTATTTCCAATGTTCTCGACCTCAAATGAATTTGTGGCCGAGTCTCCGGGATCGAGGCTATGCGAGGTGAACTGCAGATTGGGGTCGCACTCTTTTCGCTCGGGTACCTTGAGAGTTAGAGTCAGGTTATCCTCGGCCTGATCAGCAGCATTAGGGTCGTTGGTCACAGTAGCCTTGAGGATGAAGCAGTGGTCACCGGCTTCGGTTGAGCTTCCATCGGGGATGTCTACCGTGACTTCGACAGTCTCAGTGTCCTCTGGTTCGAGTTGCACTACTTGTGGATCTACTGTGGCATCCAGTGTATCTGACTCGCAATCGCTGTCCGAGGTCATCTCCAGTTGTACATTCGCCTGTTGCTCTCCATTGTTCTCTACATCCACATCCCAAGTCACACTGTCCGATCCGGTGGTATCTCCGTCGTAGGTCTTGAGTTGCTCATCGGTCGACAGGCTAACCGAATACAGACCTCCTCCATCTCCGGCTGTGGTGGTCACCGTGACATCGTCATTGGCTGGAGTGCCCACGCCGGTCCCAGTCGCCTGAGCGTTCACCGTGGTCTCGCATTCTCCATCGGCTTGGTCATTAACCGAGACTGTCAGAAGGACCGTCTCGGAACTGCCTTCGTCGACAGAAACCTGGAAGGTCTCCAGAGTGGATGTGAAGCCATTACAATCGTTGCCTTGCTGAGTGCTCAATGAGACGGTGATATCCTCATCCCCATCGTTTGTCACGATGATGTCATACTCAGCTTCATCATCTGTAGTCGCCTCTTGGGCAGTAGGACTGGCTGAGAGGGCCACTGATACCTCTGCAGAGGCCAAAGGAGAAGCCAGTGAGATGAGTAGAATCGCTACCAGAACGGGGGTCGACCTGTTGTGACTCATAGGAACTCCGAGAATATCGCCCCTCTAAGGACTTCGGGCCACGCGACCCCCTAGGGTCGCGATTCACTTAGGCTTCGATTAACTCGTCAGATGGGGCGTCACAGTGCAGGCAGTTGCCCATTGAAACCACATCGCATCCAGCAACCTGTCCCGCTCTGTGGTATCTAGCGCCACACTCTGAGCAGGCCCAAGCCTCTCCAATCGCGATATCTCCACTACAGATCCAACAAGGGATTCCACTGGTATCTTTCTGTTCATTTTCTGCCATTCCTAGCGAGTCTGCTATTCGATTCAGAGAATCGGAGTTCAGTAGGCTAGAGGAGTCGTCTCTGCGAGTGTATAGATAGATGCCTCCAGCAATCAAAGCTATTGCCACCAGAGCTATCAACAGCATCTCAAGAAATGAGGAATCGTCTGCAACTACGGCTGGTAGGACATCGATCTCCAGAGATGTAGAGGATCCTTCGACAATACCCTGAGTATCGGCGATGCTGACAACTAGAGTTCCGTCGCTACCAGAGTCTGGGGTGAAGCCTACCTGAAGGGTTCTGATTTCGCCAGGCGCCAGATTCAGGACTATGCCATCAAGAATCAGCGGATTCCATCCATTTGGCCCTGTTACTTGCAAGATGTCCGAAATCTGTGAGTTACCGGTATTCTCTACCTCAATCTGCAGGGTCGCTGGGTATCCCTCGTGGGCAGTTGCTTGGGAAATGAGTCTCCAAGTGACTCTGTCTACCTGATCCACAATCAGAGAGATGGGGTAGCTTACTACAATTCCCTCTCCTTGCATGACTAGTCTGATTTCTGGTTCGGTTCCAGCCTCGGCTGACAGGGGTATGATGACTGTACACCAGATTGTTGAACTCGCTCCAGGCGCAAGTGTTGAAGGTGCTGTGCAAGTTGATTCCCAATCCTCATCGGGAACCTCAATGTAGGTCTCGGGCCTCCAGGTAGTTGAGCCGGTATTTGTTACGGTCCAAGCGAGGTCGAAGCCGAGGCCACCGACGGGATGGCTGGGTATACCAAGTGGATGATTTGCCGAAGTCCCATCTGGTAGGGCTATCTGATAGAACTCCAACACAGGAATGGCGCCCGACAGCACATTCAGAGTCCTGTTCCAGTCGAAAGAGAAGCCATCCTCGGTAGCGAATCGAATCTCCAATTCTCCGCTGACTGCAGCCCCATTACCCTCAAGGGACAACTGTACTGTAGTGGATTCTCCTGCAGCGACAGCGATTGAGTCGAGTCCATCGGTCACTGACCACCCTCCTGGTATACTCCTGAGGTATGGTTGTAGGTCGAGCAGTCGGTTACCATGATTAGAGATCTCAAGATCAATCTGCAGTGAAGCATCTGGTGATACCTCTTGCTCCGCACCCCCGGGAGCAGGGGAGGTACTGACCTCATCTATGTCCATCACAACAAGAGATATGTCTTCGCTCCAGGAGTCAGCGCTGACGCGAGAGTGTATGATGATGGCAGCATCGAAGATGTTGCCGGCAGGAATCATCGCACCGGGAGGATTGATTGTGATATCAATCGGCTTTCCTGCATCCTTCGCGAGCGTACCTGTGGATCCATGAGATGATCCAACGAAGGTTCCGAGGGAATCCAAGCCGAGATGCCAACCTGATGGAGATACCAGTTCGACATCATATCCCTGAGCGCCATTGCCCTCGTTGAAGACTAGAATCTGCATTTGGGTTGGCTCTAGAGGGCTGACTAGGAACTGTTGTCCCGGCATGACTATGTCAACTCCCGCCAGTATGGGTACGTCGAAGTACAGTGTCAGTTCGGAACTCACATTGTTCTCGATATCTGTGCCCGTAACTAGCATCCTGTAGAGGCCGGGCGGTGGCGGGGCTGGATGAATCATAGTAAGGCTGACTTCCTCGGTCTCGGCAGGGTCCAGATTGAAGGTGTTAGAGGTGAATGAAGTGAACCAATCGTACTCTAGCCCATCCTGTATTCTGATTGGATCTGTTACCTCGATGGTAGCATTGGTCTCCAATAATGCAGTGTTCATCAGAGACAGTACCCATGTTGTGGAACTGTCAGAAGTATCGGTCAGAGTCTTAGTCTCTTGATGTGTTGAAACCCTGACTCCCGGGACACTGACAATTACAGTCTGCGACAGATAGTTGTTCGATTCGGAAGATTCCTCGACCAGTCCGCTTGGGTCGATGTGGAATGTCAACTCCACCTCCCCCTCTTGAGATGGAGTCCAATTCCATACCAATTCAGTAGATTCACCCGGAGACATGCTCAGTTGCTGTGTTCCTAGAAGATCGGTGTCCGCCCTAGCAATCACCGAGAGATCTGCAACAGATCCCGCCCCCTGATTCTTGACCACGACAGATATATCGATATCCTCTCCAACCTGAGGTATCGGAGTGGAAATCTGGAAGGAATCCTGCACGAAAGTGGGATCGGGGGTCAAGTCGTTAACATTGACACCTCTTACAGCTAGCGAGTACGGCTGCCAACTCCTCCCCCCTCCATGCTGTGCATCCCTGACTCTTACTGTCCAAGTCCCTGTAGCGGCGTTGTCGATTAGAACGACTTCTACATTGTTGGTGGAGTCCTTGGTTCCTCCAGTTACTGAGCGTCCGTTGACGAAGGCATTGCCCTTGTAGGAGAGTTGACCATTAGGAGAAATCACCTCCAAGTCGAGATCGTTTCGCAACTGCGTGGAAGATGATGTAGAGCCTGGATAGTCCGACCAAGTCAGAACTACCTTGAGTGGTTCTCCTGCTCTAGTCACATCAAAACTGTAATCGCTAACTTGGCCACTTGAAAGTCGGGTCCTGTCATCGACGAATATTCCGACATCATTGTCTGGAATCAGAGAATTAGCGAGGTTCAATCTACCCCATCCCTCGTCATCATTGGGAATGTCTCTAGCACCCATGTCCTGAGCCCCCAATATCAGCAGTCCCTTGATCAGTGATCCTTGGGGCGCGGGTCTGCTAGTTACTTCCATTAGGTATTCTCGGACAAGAACGGCTGCTCCTGCCGCAGCGGGTGTAGCCATCGAAGTTCCGCTGTATTCCAAGTACCAATTGTTGCTCCAAGAACCTTCAGCGCTACTGGCCTCCTGAGACTTGCACGACCTGACATAGTCGCCTGGAGCCACTAGGTCGGGCTTGATTCTGCCATCTTCGGTCGGACCGCGGCTGCTCCAGTAGTACATCTCATCGGGGGCCCCGCTGTAGCGATTCTTGTGGCCGCCAACGGTAATCACATTCTTCGCAGTACCTGGGGGTGATACTCCCGATTCACGGTCATTCCCCGCTGCGAAAAATACCGACATTCCCTCGTATGTCCAGTATTGATCCCATGTCGAGGTTCTATCGTCTGCATCTTCTGACTGGGTAGAGTAGGCGCCTCCTCCGGAGCCTGACCCCCAACTGTTTGTATGCAGTCTGGCCCCTCCATTGTAGGCCGAATTGAGCATGCTGTTGATTCCATAGCTGTACAACTGGCCGGTGTCGTCATCCTCCATTGCTTGGAAGTACAAATCTGCCTCAGGCGCCATTCCTTGGTATGTCCCACCGCTGCGCGAACCATCACCCAGTACAGTACAGGCCACATGAGTTCCGTGTCCGTCGCTGAGGTCAGCGGTAGAGGAGTCGCCGGGCGTCACGGACGTCAGAGTAGCCACTCTGCCTGTGAAGTCGCCGTGGTCGTCATCGAGGCCCGAGTCTCCAACCGCAATCTTCTGGCCGCTGCCATTCAGACCGGTGATGAATGTCGTCTCAACCGCATTAATGCCCATGTTGTTCCTAGCTTGGTCGTTGTGCAATACCAACACAGGCATGGGAGCGATGTAGGCAACAGATGGATGTCTGATGATGTCGTCGAGGTGCTGAGTCTGGATGGAGCCCCAAAGCCTACCTTGTTCGGGCGACCAAGAATCAGAGAGCCAAATTGAAGCATCTGAAAGTGAGTCCTTGAGTCCTAGTCCGGGTTCATCGTGACGAACGAGTTCAGTGTCCTTCCATCCGACTACCTCAACCATCACCTCTATGTTTTCCGAAACCATTCTCAGATCAGGATGAGCAAGTAGGCCGAACGGGACCTCGTGGACTGCCACCACCTCATGAAGTCCGGAAATTTCGAGTAGGGTCTGTGGTTGAGCCTGAATCAGGAAACCTGAGGGAGGGATGGTGGATCTGATTTCTACATCAAAGGCATCCTGTATAGCCAGTCTGGCGTCCCAAAGTCCAGTCTGACCATCTACTATTGCGATAGCCAAATCGGTTCTATATTCGTCCATAGTCGAGCTCATCTCGGTGCTTGGCAGCAATCCCATCTCGGTGTAGACTCCTATGCTGGAGTCAGCGCGGTTGGCTCGTAGGTCCTCAAAGCCGTTGGAAATCACTGGGGAGCCGAGATCCTGTATGCTATCTGGATCAGGTGAGATCTCGACCCTCTCTGGGCTGTGTCTGAGCAGCGTCTCATCGCCTGAGGAGGAGTCGGGAGGCAGTGGCGAGTAGGATAGCAGTAGTACTGCCAATACTAGGACCACTGAACGCTTGTGCATGGGTTTCGCCTGAGCGGACCCGATTTGAGCGTATGGGTTCTACGAACCCATGCTGAGTCGTCTCTCTACAGGAAGTGGAACGAGGATCTGTCAAAGAACAACTCCATTGTCCACTCGCCAACATCGTGAGTCCATCTCTCACTTCTCTCAGAATCGTATGAGACGTAGTACAGGATAATCTCAATCGTATAGTTCTCCCACACAGAAGCACCGTCGACGAGCAACTCAAGTTCATCCCCTGAGACAGATGAGTGAGCCGGTAGCGAATCTCTCGAGAAGTCCTGTCTGCCTACTTCCATTCCTTCCGAGTCGATGAAACGGATACTCAGGTCAACGTCATCTATCGCTCTGCTTCCATCGTTGCCCAGTTCCACTAGCACCACGTGGCCGGGGCCTCCCTGACGGTAAACGACATCTACTGAAACTCTATCGTAAGGCACCACCCAAGCCACGACAAACAAGCTGGCCGCAAGCATTAGCAGGACAGCGATTGATGCGAAAACAACTCTGGTCGGTGAGACGTGCTTTTTGGCGCTGTCCTCTATCTTATCGAGAACCTCGTGCGCGAGTAGAGTATCAGCGTCCTCCTCACTCTGACCTCCTCTCTTCTCCAACAGCCCCATTCAGTCACCTCCCATAGTAGTAGCCAGTACCGTGAGTACCGCCGAGGAGAACGGCTCAATTACCATCAGATGCTTGTTCGAGTCTCCCATTCCCGGAACCATGTTCAGCATCGACAGATCGGAGGCCATCCCGTTGACGCCCATTGTTGTCCCAGTGGGAAGACCCCCTGAGAACTGGGCGTCGAGAAGTACGCCTCTGAGGTCGAACTCGGTGTCATCTACTGTAGCAGATGCACGGGCAGAGGCGATTATACGTCCTCCTTGGACGTCATCAATCTCAATCACGCTGTAGAACGGCCCTAGCAACTCACGGACGTTTATCGTCGCTCTCTGTAAGTTTTCACCGAGGGCTTCTAACTCCTCCAGCACGACTGGGGGAGTAGCCGGGATGTTGCTCATGCGCACGTATAGTCTCTCGACTCCTTGGCCGCCAGAGCGAATGGATAGTCCATAGGACTCAGTCATCTTGATTGACATGAAATCGGTCATTCCCTCGGCTAGCAGAACCACGTCGCCCTTCTTGTTGATGGCCTTGCCGAAAGCCTCGATGTACAATGAAGCCCCTTCCATAGAGGCTCTGAACTCCAAAGTCGGCGAGCCTTGGAATGCTAGGCTCTTGGTGATGTCGAAATCAACGGAAGGAGCTGTTGTGAGATTAATCCATCCGGGGATGTTAGTCAGGAAAACTGTAGCAGGCCACCAAGCGGATTCGAGCCACTGCATCTGCTGCAGCATCATCGACCCAACCGCGGTCCCATCCCTGCGGTATTGTTCAGGAACAATCATGTCGATTGATATCGCGGTTCCGATGCTCGCTTGCAGATCCACCGATTCCGGTATGTCCTCAATCATAACCTCCGTCCTACTCCCAGCTGTTCTGTCAATCAGAAGCACATGGACCCAATCCAATCTCTCCGATAGTACATAATGCGTCGAGGTTGTGACCTCGGTGATTTGGCCTTTCGACCTGATTTGAAACTGCGCATCCAGTCCTAGGTCGGTAGAAGCGCCGACCGTTAACCCCTGCAACGTCAAGAGTAGGTCTTGACCGTTGATTCCGAAGAAGTGTACCATCAACTCACTGTGTCCAGGAATCCATCCAACCATTCCAATCGAAATATACCAGTCCTCTCCTTGAGGCTTAATCTCCCTAGTCACCGAGAAGTCGATTTGAGGCGGTAGGCCGGGCATCCAGGCTCTGAGGTAAAAGCCATCTGAGATGCCCGATGGAGCTGCTCTCAGGGCGATTCCGTGCACCCAAGTCGGAGCGGTGATTGTGCCATCTCCGTGCCAAGCCTCGACTGCTAGGTCGAAGGGAGAGTCGGCATCGAGCATTATGCCGAAGGAGAAGTCCTGATCAGACTCGGAGCCAGTGGAGATATCTGATGTCACACCGGCCAGAACGCTATTCACAGAACGTCCCAGATCTGCTATGCCACTGATGAAAAAGGCCACACCTGAAAGGCCGTTTGATGCGTTGAACTCAGGAACATCAAGAGTCGGGCCAGTGTCTGAGCCAGTCGGAATCTGAATTCCAATAGTAGATGGAAGCGGGTCTATGGATGCCACCACGGAGAGTTGGTTGCCGCCTTCAGTCGGGGCGTGATTCACATTGATGCCGAGACTCTTGGTCCCGATTACTGACATCTGCGCCGTTCCTCTGCCAGCGGGCCCTGAGGCACCCTCCTCCTCGGGGGCGGTCCAGCCGATGTTGCTCAGTCCGGTGATTCTAGCTGAGATTGATGAAGTCTCGGTGATTTGATCGTGATGGAACAGGAAATGGTCACCGCTCATAGTCACGGGTTCTGAGGAGTTGGTAATCTGAGCCTCAATTGATGAAATCGGAGTCTCAGAAGACCACTGTGTAACAGTGCCGAAGGTGGTTGTGAACGAATCGGGGACTCCGATTATCCTCGCTGCCTGTCTCTGCTCACCGTCCAAGCCGGAGTAAGTTATCGATTCGATATTGGTTGAGGCTTGGTATTCTATGCCATCAGGAGTTACGTAAACTGAGAGGTTATCGGGTATGTCACTGAGTGTCAGTGCTTGGAATGAGAGGTTATCCAAACTGCTTGATGGGTGTTCGATGTAAGTGAACGTGAAACTCTCATCCGAAGCAGTACGCAGAATCGCAGTCTGCTCGTCCAATTGGTTGTCGTCAATTAGAGAGAACGCTGCTAATCCGCTGAATCTGAGGCTCGCAGCCACCGGAGTTAGAGGTTCCAGATGGCCATGGATACTCTGAATCAACCCCAATCCCCTATCTTTCGAGAGTAGTAGATGATCACCGGCCCCGACCGGGTGGTCACTCGACCCTATCTGAACAGTCAGGCTTGTCAGAGGCATATCCGACCTAGTGACCAGCCAATTGTCAGTCAGCAACAGGTGGACCGTTCTGCCGTCGAGACCACTGGTCCCATCGACGCCTCCGCTGATTACATCGACGACCGCGGAGGGGACGTCATTGAGGATGGTTCCAATATCAAGGAAAAGGTCGACTATGTTAATCAGCACATTGTCCATCACCTTCGATACGAAGTCGAGATTGTCCTCGGAATCGAATTGGCTGTCGCTGTCGCTCCCTCCTAACTCGAAGGAGCCGTACAGGACCAAAGCGGTCGGCAGGTCTCTGGCATTGATGTGTATCTTCCTGTGATCCTCGGCTACACCGTGTCGAGTGAACCAAGAGTAGTAGTCTAGCTCCTCAACCGATTGCACGGAGCGCAGCAGGATGAGAGTCTTGGGAGGATTCGCAGGATTGACTGGTAAAGTCGGGTCGTCTACATTCTGACTGTTGTCTCTTGAGAAGTTCTTGATGCCGATGATGAAGCCTAGCCTCTCGGGCAAATCTCCCGGCAACTGAGACTGCGAGCCGTCAGACCCGAGCATTCGGAATATCCTCTCTATCTCTCCCTCGGAGAGAGAGCCGGCTGGCATCCCTCTGAGCCAACCAAGTGAATCAGTGACGTTCCCGATGCCACCGTCACTGGACTCCTCGGGAGGCAACTGGGATCTGTTCTCGTGGAAGTGGATGTGCAAATCGGTCCTTTCATCAGCCCAGTATTCGATTGTTGTGAGTCCTCTCTCGCCATCGACGATGTTGTTCTCTGGCAGTACGCTGTCTGTCCTGATAATCACTTCAATCTCTTCGGGAATGACAACAGCCTGCTTGTTCGGGTGGAAAGAGAGTTCGATGTAAGCCAACTCCCACAGGTCTCTGGCACCATTATCATCAGGAGGTGCGAAATGAATGTAGCCGAATCCAGCAGAATATCCGCAATTTAGGTCCTTGTAGGATGCGAAAAGCAACTCATCGGGAGAATATCGATCAGGACAATCTCCTCCTTCAGGGAAAGTAATCTCAATTGCGTAAGGAGCGGAAATTGATGCGAATGTGATTCCACTCTGGTCCGCTCCGGGGTTAATGATACCGAATGTGAGCGCTTGAATCAGTGAAGTTACAAGATCGACACTTGCACCTGAGATATCGAAGTATAGTCTCTCGATTCCTACTCTGAGAGTAAATGATTCTGGAGGGGTAGTGAATCTCGAATCGACCACCCAGACATACGTCTCGCCCTCGCCGAGCGCTAGGATTGAGTCGGGGCCGGAGTAAGCGAAGGCCTTGATTAAAGAGACAGTCAATGTGTCCATCTGGTTCCAGTCGGGGTCATTCAAACTGGAGTCGAGGACTCTGATTTGGAAAGATATTCCCGGCTCTAGCCACAAGGTCCCACCTTCGACACCCCAGCCGCCTAGGAACTCCCAGGCTATCTTGAGGCCGACTTCGATGTCGTCATCCCCGTCATTGTCGACATCTACCTCGTGGAGCAGAGGCTCCGAGTTGATGTCCAGCAGAGAGAGCAGGGAGGCGGAAAAACTCACGACCTCAATCTTCTCTACAGTGTTTCCCTCAAGGTCAGTGAACTCAGTGCGAATGACGTAATCTGTGATATTAATCAGAGTCTGCCAGATGTTGTCCACTTGACCAGGGGCACTCTCTCTGCCGACGAGGAGTTCGTAGGTGCTAGGATGGATGGGAGCAGGGGGTGAGGTCTGCACCATGCTGATTCCATCAGTCACCTCATCAATTCTCGACAATGGGTCGGATGCCGAGAGGGGTGAAACGGAGTTTTCAACCCCTTCGATGATGGGTCCGGCCAACTGGCCCACGGAGTTGCTGTCAAGCATCTCCTCTCTCTCCTCAAGTACGTCTGAGAGCTCGTCGAGAATTCCGAAATCATCGGATTCGAATCTCGCCTCGCCGTTAACCGCAGAAATCGGAGAGAGTGTTGGCAAGAGCAGCAAAGCAACGATGAGGACGGTGTGCGAATGCCCGGTTCTCGGGGCGGTGCTGACGAGTCTGACAGCACCACTGCTCATATTCGCACCTCACAGAGGTGCGCTAAAGGGTATTGCCCTGCATGAATCGTTAACCAAGGGATATGCAAGCCGCAGGTCAATCGAGTGAAACCGATTCAACCGAGCCGCAGTGCGGGCATTCTGTCCTAGCCGCGTCGACGCCAGGAGGCATCGTGACTTCGAACATCTCCTCGCACGACGAGCAGTTCTGTCGTACAGTCCTGTCAGAGTCTTGTGACTCGGAAGGAGTCTCGGTGTCTGTGGCCTTACCAGGTTCCCACTTCGAGACCTCGTCCGCTGTGTCGTCATCGTGCGAGTATTCGACCACTTCACTCTTGACTATTTCATCGTCTTCGAATGCTGATAGAAGGTCGTTGCTGATGTTAGGGGCAGCGGAGGTCGGCTGAGATTGGGGAGTCTGGAGAAGGTCTGCGATATCGGAATCAATCTCAGCGCCCTCGGATTCCCCCATGGCTGCTGAGATGCCTTGAGTGGAGCCTGACATCCCACTGGAGAAATCTCCGAACACCTGTTGCTGTTGAATCTGGGGTTCTGATTGTGATGCTCCCTCGTATCCTCCACCCCACATGGCCTTCTGCTCGTCTACTGAAGGAGGTGCAGCAACGGGCTCTTCTTCCTCCTCCTCGGCGAGCATGGCGGCCAGTCTGCGGTTCGACATCACTCGCCAGACCAACAGCCCGATGATGATGAGAGTCACCAGTCCTCCACCTACCATAATTAGGAGTCTGGTTAAGTCTGAATCATCGGTCTCAGAGTCACTGAGAACATTGACGAGAATCTCGAACTCGGATACCAAGCCAGCCTCGTTCTCTATTCTGCATACCACAGTCGTGGGTCCCGACACATCGTAACTCCATAGAACGGAGTCGCCAGACTTGTCGGCGTCATTGCGTTCGTCACCATCCATATCAGTATCGACAGAGTCATCGAGATCCCATGTAAACATCAAGTCGGGCGACTCTGCGTCGGAGGCGTTGGCCTCGAAGCGGAAGGTCTGACCGATTTGCAGGGTAATCTCGCTCGGGTTGTCGCCGATTGCCGGTGGTGTGGAATCATATAGGCTGATAGTAGCGGTATCCTCAGACACTCTACCGGAGTTGTCAGTCGCGCGCATAGTGACGATATGGGGCCCGGCCGAGTATGTCGCGTTGAACGAGTAAGTGAACACTGTTGCTCCTTCCTCATCGCCAGAACTGATTCGCATCAGAACACCGTCAATTAACCACTCGATGCTGTCGACCCCCCAATTGTCAGTGACCTGTCCACTGAGAATCACATCCTCCCCGTAGGTCCGCTCTAAGATTGCAGAAACGCCGATGCTTACCTCCGGATTAGAGATGTCTGCGACCTCGATGCTCTGGTAAGAGCTCATACTGCGAGCATCGGTGGCTACGACTGTCAGCCTGATGGTGAGGTTAGTCGGGTTGGGCCAACTGACGTTGATTATTGAGCCGGTGGTATCGTCGACACCATCCCCGTCGGTGTCCCAACGGAATCCGGATTCAGGAATCTGATTGGAGTTGTTTGGAGTCTGGCTTGCGTCGAGCATTACAGTGGAGCCTACATCGACCACATCGAGTGAGACATCGGAGCCAATAATCGGGTCGAGTATGGGTGTGAGAGAAAGCATCACTGTGACTGCAATCGACTCGGTTCCGGCACCGCCACCTGCTGGACCGGCGCGGTTGTCAACTACCAGATACAAATCCTCTCCCTCGTAAGTCTCGGTTGCTAGCCAAACCATGTCTCTTTCCTGGATGATGAGGAGCATATCAGTACCCTGCACGCGAGATGCAGCAGTACCTCCCTGCTCGTAAGCCTCGACTTGAGATGCGGTCATCAGGAATACGTCGGGTGCGCCTTCCATCGTATTGGCCTCCATCCTGACCTGAGTCCCCGCATCGACGACGAATGGTCCGTGCAGTATCGAATGCTCACCCGGACTCAGTCTGACGATGGTGTCGGCCAGAGTGAAGGGGCCGGGAGTTACAGCAGATGAGTCGAGGGTTACAGAGGCGATTGATCCTCCCTGAGCGCCGCCACCCATGTCTTGAGGATGAGCGAGGTTGTCGATTACCAGATACCAGCGGGTAGGGTCTCTGTCATCAGGTACGGTCCAATGCCAGGACCCTGTACCGTTGAAGTCCTCGAAAACCGAGTTCCTCTCCCAAATCGCATCACTCCTGTATGACTGCTCATTCTGGTAGACCGAGATTGAGTTGACAGAGAAAAGTAGGATGTCTATGATTGAGTCTGTGGTCAAATCGAAAGAGTGGATCTCACCTGGTTGCAACTCTCCTAAATCCACTCTGACGCAGGATTGGTCATCGATATCCCAGTTGGCTGGAGTCATCGATAAGTCTGCGTTGATGCAAGAAATCACTCCCTTGGGAGTGGCCTGTGCGAGAGGTGCGCTACTGACCATCAGTAGGGCGATTAGCAAGGCAGTGGCGGCTCGACGCACACAGAACGGTTCGCCTTCTGCTTTTGAATCGTATCGCAATCACGTTCATCCTATGCTCAGGTCTGACCAAGCATCTCCTTCACGCCTGCTAATTGTGACCTCGCCTGACCACGAGACCTCGATGATGTCCCCATCCTCGCACACGAAAGAGTCGATGTGGTGCCTTCTGGCCTCCTCCTCCAGTACGCTTGGGTCAGTAATTCTAGAGCTCAAGTGCAGCATTCCTAGTAGTCTCGCACCCATCGCTGATGCTGCCTGTGCGGCATCCTCGGCTGTCGAGTGCCCCCAAACCTCGGCTTTATCCTGCGTCTCAGAGGAGTAAGTGGCCTCGTGGATGAGCACATCAAGTCCCCCGCCAATGCTTTCCGAGTCGAAAGAGACGACTCCTCTCGATGTGTCACCTGACACCATCAGTCTCCTCTCAGGCCTGTTTCTCGAAGACACCAACCATGCCACCGAGATGACTCCGTGCTTGGTCGGCACAGCAGTCAGGTTGAGATCCTCAAACGGCTGGATTGGTGAATCGATGGGGGAGTCGCCCTCGATGGGAATCAGTACCCACTCGACCTCGTAGCCCATTCTGCTCCCTCTGTCGTCACCGGTGATTTCCCTCCAAGAATCAAACAAGTCCTTGAAGTCGGGTTTGGAATTGGACCCCTCAGGTGCTGCTGGGGCGATTACAGTGAGAGGTTCGGTTCTACCCTCAAGGTCCATGGTATGCAGGAAGGGGACGAGTCCCCAGCAGTGGTCGAGATGGCAGTGAGTGAGTAGAATCGCTCTGACTTTTGAGGCCTTGGCGCGCTTGCCCGCCTTGCTCCTCTTGAGTCTCAAGTCCTGTCTGACTAGTCTTTCTTGGAAGCCCTCGCCGCAGTCTATCACCAAGCCACCATGAGGAGTCATGAGATAATTGCCGGAGACCGATCTGGTTGCGGTTGGGCGCGAGCCCGAGGTCCCTAGTATGTGCAGAGCGAACATGTCTATGTTGGGCTGAGGGTGTTGCCGTATTGAACTATGAGGCGTTCCTCGGAATCGGGGTGGGCGGGAACCATCTGAGAATCATCACATCCCCGATAGAGCGAATCCAGTTCCATGGAATCGCGACGTGAATCCTACCTTCGACCAAGTCCGCGGGAGGGTCGGAGACGAAGACGTGGGTGCAGCGCCACCCATCAGTCTCGATTACAGTGTCATGAACGGTTCCGAGTAGTCTGCCGTCCGGCAGGATGACCGGTAGGCCGCGAATATCGGAAACCTGGCAATCCGCCATGGCCCGCGCCGGTGTTGAACAGGCATCAACCTGACGGAAGAGAAGTGCTTACTTGCCGCGGTTTTTGTTGGCCTTCAGGCTGGGCCGGAGCTTCTCTGCTCCCTTGCCCTTGTTCATCAGACCACGGCCTCGCTTGCCAGCGCTGGTCTTGCCGCGGAAGGCTCTGCCGCGGTGGCTGTTGCCACTTGACACCCATCCGAAATTCTTGTCTGACTTGATGACGGGGTGAGATGGATCTAGTAGGATTACTTCGTAGAACTTGTTCTTGCCGTCCTCTCCTACCCAATAGGAGTTCAGGACCTCGAGGTTCGGATAGCGCCTGCTGACTCTCTCCTCGGCCATCCTCTGGATCGACTTGCCCATAGTGATCTTCTTGATACCCGCCTTGGAGGGTTTGCGCTTCATGTGGACCTTGCTCCTTCGCAGGCCTCCACGTCGTACTCTGGTTCTGACCACTACAACGCCTTGCTTGGCCTTGTAGCCAACTCTGCGTGCGGCGTCTATACGCGTAGGGCGGTCAATCCTCTGGTAGACTGGTTCCTTCCTCCACCCCACCATGCGGTCACGGCGGTAGCGAGGCGGCAGGGATGCCTTGGGAGTCTTCCACAGGGAACGAACATGCTGTTGCACACCCATACTCTTTACCTCGCAGTGCGCCGCCGACCAAACTCTCCTTTATGAGGCTGCCCACATACGCCCAAACTGCCGATTCCTCTCATTATCCGAGGTGATATTGGTCCGCGCTCCCGGACTTGAACCGGGGACCCCCTGATGGCTGCCCACAACCAAGTGTTTCCAGTCTACAGTCAGGTGCTCTAAGCCAGCTGAGCTAAGCGCGGTTATACCTGTGGAGCGCCCCTCTGCTTATCTCGCTTTCCGGAGACCCTCTGATAATCGCCTCCACGGGTCGGTATAATCCCTCAACGGTTAAGAAGGCCGTGAAGCGCACTTCGTGAAGTAGGCAGCAATGCTAGGGATGCATTCGGGGTAGGATGATGTCAGGGGCTCCAGCGACGACAATTGATCAGATTCCGGATGGTAGGATACCCACTGCGCTGACCGACGGGGAACTTGAGTCGTTCGGGCCACCTGACCCAAGGATACTCGTCTGTGGTTGTGGCGGCTCGGGTAATAACACGATGAACAGAATCACGCACATTGGTGTTGAAGGCGCCACGACAGTCGCCATCAACACCGACAAGCAGCACCTCGACCACACCAGGGCGATGCAGAAGCTGCTTGTTGGTAGGCACATCACAAGGGGTCTCGGGGCAGGGGGAGACCCGGTGATGGGCCGGCGCTGTGCAGAGGCAGGCAGAGATGTAATCTCGAGGATAGTCAGCGGAGCCGACCTAGTGTTCGTCACCGCTGGTCTGGGTGGAGGCACAGGCACGGGAATCGCACCCATCGTAGCCGAGGAGGCCAAACGCTCAGGCTCTCTAGTGGTCGCAGTTGTTACTACTCCGTTCACAGTCGAGCGCAGACAGAGGATGCAGAGGGCGCTCGAGGGCCTCGACCTGCTGCGCAAGGCTGCTGATGCAGTCCTCGTACTCGATAACAACAGGCTGCTGCACTTCGTCCCCAACCTGCCTCTAGATGAGGCATTCAGCATCATGGACCAACTCATCGCCGAGATAGTCAAGGGAGTGGTCGAGACAATCACCCTGCCCAGTCTAATCAACCTCGACTTCGCCGATGTCCGTTCGATAATGAAGGGAGGGGGAGTGACTATGATGCTCTACGGTGAAAGTGACCAGGGTCCCGAGGAGGTTGTCCACGAGTCGCTAAATCACCCGTTACTGGATATCGAAATCGATGGGGCGACAGGTGCGTTGATCCACGTGACTGGGGGGCCGTACATGACTTTGGAGCAAGCTAATCAAGTCTGCGAGTTGATGACTTCGAGGCTGTCACCGGATGCGAATGTCATCTTCGGGGCCAGACAGGACCCTGCTTTCGGAGACACAATCAAGGTAATGTCGATAATCACCGGAGTGGCCAACAGCCGACTCGATGTCGAGATGATGAGCGCAGATATGCTCGGAGAGGCCCTCAACATCGCCCGAAAGGGGCGCAGTCCAACGGAAGGCGGATTGCACAGATTCGACTGATGATTAACCACAATGGGGGAAGTCTCAAACAGGACGCGTTTGGAGGCGCTATCATGCAGAGGCAGCGTATTGCACACGCATTCGGGTTGGCTCTGTTGCTCGCTCTATCCACTGTAGCCGCGCCCGCGAGCGCGCAGGAAGTGGTGCAGGACCCGAAGCAACCCTCTGTGGATAACCCTCACATGCACATCTGGGGCGACAGTGGTCTCAACAACTGCTGGACCCATTTCGATGGCAATGACTCATCTGGTTCAGCCAG
>MDTD01039336.1_pt1 | contig 32939 bp, 30 predicted proteins | sample 811221 | NCBI WGS metagenome assembly MDTD01 (sample SAMN05326646, study PRJNA326480) | marine metagenome | isolation source: seawater | place: Pacific Ocean: South West | collected 2011
AGCAGATCCTGTACGAGTTGGTCGGCCATGGGAGACCTTTCGGGCAGCGTCACCGGGGGAGGTCGTGGCCCCGTCCCGCCTTGGGCGCTTGGGAACGGATGTGATGCGTCTGCATCGAAGTGGTGTTCGATCCGGCTTCGTCCACGAACCGGCCGGATCGCCCCGGGAAGCATTCCCTTGGGGAAACGAAGAGTGTACCGGTTCAGAGGACCGTGGGCAACGCTCGGAGGGCGTTCAGCCCTCGAGAAGGGCCGTGGCGAGCCTCGAGGAGGCTTCCTGCAGGTGGTATCGCAGTCTTCCGGCCACGATGGTGGCGACCGCCCGTCCCGTGACGGGCCAGTCCCCGAAGGGGCAGTTCCGCCCCCGCGATCGGAATGCAGTCGGATCGATGCGCCAGCCCGCCGCCGGATCGATGATGGTGATGTCGGCGGGTCCTCCGACGGCCAGTCGGCCCAGTCCGATTCGGTCGAGTCCGACCAGCGCGGCCGGATGCACGGTCATCATCGCCAGCATGGTGGGCCAGTCGACGACGCCGTCGTCGATCAATGCCTTGCGGTACAGGGGCAGGGCGCATTCCAGACCGACGATGCCGAACGATGCCGAGGTGAAATCGGTGGCCTTGGTCTGGGCGGGGTGGGGGGCGTGGTCGGTCGCCAGCACGGTGATGGTGCCGTCGGCGATCCCCTCCTTGAGCCCATCGACATCCGCCGGTGTCCGCAGGGGCGGATTCATCTTGGCGAAGGTGTCGTAGCCTGCGCAGGCGGATTCGGTCAGTAGGAGATGGTGCGGAGAGGCCTCGCCCGTGGCCGGTTGCCCCTGGGTCCGGGCGCGACGAAGCAGTTCCACGCTTCCGCCGCTGCTCACGTGCTGAGCGTGGTAGCGGGCACCGATGGTCGCGTTCAGTCCCAGGTCCCGTTCGATCATGGCTTCTTCCGCCTCGGCGGGCCAGCCGACGAGACCGAGCTTCGTGGCGAGCGGACCGGCGTTCATGACCGCTCCCCGCGTCATGGACGGAATCTGGCAGTGCTGCATGAAGCAGGTGCCCTGGGCGTGGACCGTTTCCAGCACCGACTGCATCATGGCGTCGTCCTCGATGCCGTCGCCGTCATCGGAGATGCCCACGGCGCCCGCGGAGATCAGTTCCGCGATCGGAGCCTGTTCCCGGCCGCGTCGTCCCACGGTTCCGCAGCCGATGGCGTAGACCCGGGCCAGATCGGCCGAACGGGCTGCGGCGTCGACGTACCCGATCCATTCGGGATGATCCAGGGCCGGCAGGGTGTTGGGCATGCAGGCGACGGTGGTGAAGCCGCCCGCGACGGCCGCCGCCGAGCCGGATGCGATGGTCTCCTCGTGGAGCTGCCCGCGATGGGGATCCCGGAAATGCACATGGATGTCGAGCAGTCCGGGACTGACGATGCAGCCCTCGGCGTCGATGACGTCGCCCTCCACGGGGAGGTGTCCGTCGGTCTCGATCATGGTGATACGACCATCGACGATCTGCAGATCGCCGGTCGCGTCCAGTCTGGAAGCAGGATCCACGATCCGGCCGCCGCGTATCAGCAGGGTGCTCATGGACAGGATTGTACCGGGGACCGGAAATTGAAACGGGGGCCCCCGATGCGGGGGCCCCCGATTGTTTCAGGGTGCGTTCCGAAGGGAACGACTCAGTTCTGGCCGGAGAAGGGGCATCCGCCGGATGCCTTCTCGTCCATGGCTCCAAGGCTGGAGTTCTTGGCGGCCGGCATCATCTTCTTGCTGCTGCTCGGGCAGCAGCTGCTGGCCTTCTGGCTGCAGGACGGAGCGTCGTCGGAGACGCCGAGGCTGGGCTTGGTGTCCATCATCTTCTTGGACTTGTCACAGCTGCCACAGCAGGAGTCGGCCTTGGCGGCACTGCTGCACTGCGACTTGCAGGCGCTGGCGCACGAAGAGGCACAGGTCGGGGCATTGTCCGCGGCGCTCAGGCTGGGTGAGTTGTTGGAGCCGGAGTTGGCGCATCCTGCGATGGCCAGAACAAGGCTGATACCGAGGGTCTTGAGCATGAACTTCATTGGAATCCTCCAGGATCGTATGGGCCTCGGCATCTGTCCGGGGCGGGGTCTTGATTGAGTGAATATAGCAGTCATAGGTCCAAATGGCGACGCACTTTCGTCCAGATCGTCCATTCTGATCGATCGGAGCCTCTTTTCACCGGGTGCATGCCCCCTATGGGACCTAAAATGGACCCATGGGATCCGATCGCGAATCATCCCCCTATCCAGATCTGCAACAGCGGGCTCGGCAGCTGCCGGATGCGCCAGGCGTCTATCTGTTCAAGGACGAGCAGGAGCGGGTGATCTACGTGGGCAAGGCGCTGTCGCTCCGCAGCCGCGTCGGATCCTATTTCACCGCGTCGACCGATCTCGGTCCACGCAAGCAGCCCATGCTGGATCTGATCCGCGGCATCGACGTGATCGAGGCCGAAGGGGAGTGGGAGGCCCTGCTGCTGGAATCGCGTCTGATCAAGGACACCCGTCCCCGCTTCAACGTCATGCTCAAGGACGACAAGACCTATCCCTACCTTGCGGTGACCACCCGCGAGGAGTTTCCGGGGGTGTACATCACGCGGGCTCCGAGCGAGTACTCAGGGGCGAGGATCTTCGGCCCGTTCGCCTCCTCGACCGCGCTGCGCGAAGCCATGCAGCTGCTGCAGCAGGTGTTCCGCTTTCGCACGTGCCACCTCGACATCCGCAGCGAAGATCCTGCCAACCGACACTTTCGTCCGTGCATTCTCAGCGCCATCGACCTGTGCACCGCACCGTGCGCGGACCGCATCGATGCGAAGGACTACAAGTCGGACATCAACCGCTTCCTTCGCTTTCTCAACTCCCAGCGATCCACGGTCATCCGCGAACTGAAGTCGGAGATGCAGGCCGCATCCGAAGCCAGGGACTACGAGCGGGCCGCTTCCTTCCGTGATCAGCTGGATGCCATCGAACGGCTTTCGGAGCGGGAGACCCGTCGCCGCGGCGACGGGACCGCGTGGCAGCCGGAAGTCACCGTGTTCACCACCGATCCCGCGGCGGCGCTGCGTTCGCTGCAACGGGCCCTGGAGATCGAGACGCCCATCCGATGCATGGAGGCCATCGACATCGCGCACCTGGGGGGGCGGGACACCGTCGGGTCGAAGGTCTGCTTCATCGATGGGCGCCCGTACAAGGAGGGCTACCGGAGATACAAGGTGCGGACCGCGGGCAACGACGACTTCCAGTCGATGCGGGAGGTCGTGTCGCGCCGGTACTCGGACGCGGGGCAGGGACTGGAGCTCTACCCCGACGTCATCCTGCTCGACGGCGGTCGCGGGCAGCTGAATGCGGCGCTGGAGGTGTTCGAGACCCTGGAGGTGCAACCGCCCCGGGTGATCGCCCTCGCGAAGAAGGACGAGGAACTGCATCTTCCGGAACGTCCCGAGCCGCTGCGGCTCAGCCGGCACCACGCGGGACTTCGCCTGTGCCAGGCCATCCGCGACGAGGCGCACCGCTTCGCGCAGCACTACCACCACCTACTTCGTTCGAAGTCGATCGGTGGAGACGGGGCAGCGCGGTCCTGACCGGATCAGGCGGGGCTGGGCAGCACGTCGCCGGTCGGCTCCTCGTCGTCGTCGGATGCATCGGCACCGGTCGGGGGCGAGGGCGTGTTGGATTCGGCGCTGAGGAGGTCCGCCACGGTCGGGCGGTCGAGCGTGCCTCCGTCGACGAGCACCTTGACCTCGTCGGACTGCAGGGTCTCGTACTTCAGCAGCGCCTCGGCGATGGCCTCGACCTTCGTCCAGTGTTCATCGATCATGCGGCGGGTCGCCTCGTAGGCCTCGTCGATCAGCCGCTTGATCTCCTCGTCGATGATCCGTGCGGTCTCGGGGGAGTAGTCCCGTTCCGCCACGTACATCTCCTGGCTGTCCTGGCCCGAGTAGCGGACGAATCCCAGCCGCTCCGACATGCCCCATTCGAGCACCATGTGGCGGGCGTAGTTGGTGGCCATCTGGATGTCCATGGAGGCTCCGGACGAGATGTCGCCGGTCTTTCGCTCCTCGGCGATCCGGCCTCCGCACAGCACCCGCATGGTGGCGGACAGGTAGCGGAGTCCGTAGCCGTAGCGGTCGCGTTCGGGAAGACTGAAGGTCGCTCCCATGGCCTGTCCCCGGGGGATGATCGTCACCTTGTGGACGGGATCGGCCTCCTCGAGCATGGCCTGCACCAGGGTGTGTCCGGCCTCGTGGTACGCGGTCGCGACCCGTTCGCGTTCCTCGATCTTGCGGCTCTTGCGGGCGCGGCCGAAGCGGATCTTGTCCCGCGCCTCCTCGAGATCGTGGAGTTCGACGTGGTCCTGGTTTCCGAGGGTGGCGAGAATCGCCGCCTCGTTGATCAGGGCCGCAAGATCGGCCCCGGAGAACATCGGGGTGCCGCGGGCCAACCGGTCGAGGTCGACGTCTTGGCCCATCTTTACGTTCGCCGCGTGGACCTCGAGGATCTTGCGGCGTCCGACCAGATCCGGGAGGGTCACCTGCACCTGGCGGTCGAATCGGCCCGGACGCGTCAACGCGGGGTCGAGCACGTCGGAGCGGTTCGTGGCCGCGATCACGATGACCTGATCGGACTGCTCGAAGCCGTCCATCTCCACGAGGATGGCGTTGAGGGTCTGTTCACGCTCGTCGTGGCCGCCGCTGCTGAAGCCGCCGCCGCGACGACGACCGACCGCGTCGATCTCGTCGAGGAAGATGATGCAGGGGCCGTTCTCCTTGGCCTGCTTGAAGAGGTCGCGGACCCGGCTCGCACCGACGCCGACGAACATCTCCACGAAGTCGGAGCCGGAGATGGAGAAGAAGGGCACTTCGGCCTCGCCGGCGATCGCCTTGGCCAGCAGCGTCTTGCCGCAGCCGGGAGGGCCGACGAGCAGCACGCCGCGCGGGATCCGGCCGCCCAGGCGCTGGAACTTCTTGGGGTTCTTGAGGAACTCGACGATCTCCTGCACTTCCTCCTTGGCCTCGTCGATCCCCGCGACATCGGTGAACCGGACCTTGGTGGTGTCCTTGGTCGAAAGTCGGTGCTTGGACTTGCCGAAGCTGCCCAGCATGCCGCCGGGACCTCCGCCGGCGCCGCGGACGGAGCGGGCGATGAGGAACCAGATGAGGAGGACCAGCAGCAGGAACGGGCCGATGGTGATCAGCAGCTGCAGCCAGACGCTCTGTCCCGTCTTGGCGGTGTGATCGACGCCCATCGTGTCCAGATTGTTCAGGTAGAAGTCCCGGTTGCCGCCGTCCATGGAGAAGTAGACGGGAGCCGGCTCACTGGTGTTGTTCAGGGCGGGGTCGTGCGGTCGGATCATCGCCACGATCCGATCGTTCTTGATCATCACGGGCATGGGGTTGCCGGGGGACTCCTCCGCCAGCTTGCCGGAGGCGGGGTCGATCAGCACCTTGAACGCGTTCCAGCTCTTGATCTCCTTGCCGGAGGGCGAGTTGTTCATGAGGGCCAGGAAGATGAACAGGGCGCCGATGATCAGAACCCAGCTCATGAGCCCGCGTCCGAGTCGGCCCTGCGGCGGAGTCGGCTGCTGCGGGTCCTTGTCGCTCTTGGGCTGCTGGGGGTTGCCGTTGGGCGGTCGTTGGTCCTGTGCCATGGCTCACGTATCCCGGAGGTCTGCTGGAGGAAAGAAGGAGTCGAGAGGCACGGAGATCATGCCGCATCGATTCTCGGGCATTCTAGGCTCGGGGCGGCTGGAGAGCCCCGGACGGCTGAATTTACCAGGCCGCCTGCATTTCATCGACCATATCGGAGGCCAACTGCTGCACAACCGCCACTTCTCCGACCTCGAGGTATTCGCCCGAAGGCGGCGTCGGCACGAACAGCCCCGATCCTTCGAAGTTGCTTCGCTTGACGATCGTGGTGTCGTCCTCGAGGTCCATCCACTCGAAGTTCACGGTCACTCCGACAATGACCTCCTCATCGAGGCCGGTGGTTCGGTTCTGGGAGAGGGCCGTGAGCCTGACGGCGGTGATCTGTCCGCTCAGCAGGGAGTCGGCGGAGTTCTCGCTGGTCACCTTGTAGGGCGTTCTGGACTCGATCTCGGTGATCAGCGCCTGCGTCAGCAGGAATCCGACATCCCGGAAGTAGGTTTCGTTCTTGATGACGGGGATCGCCACCGTGCGGTATTTCGTGGGGTAGATCGACTGGGTCGAATAGCCGGTCGTGGGATCGCTGCTGCATCCCGACAGCAGGATGATGCCGATCATGGTGCAGGCGTGGGCGAGCTTCTTCATCTGCGCTGATCTCCCTCGGACTCGGATGGAACCGCCTCGAGATCGTCCTCCATCTGCTGCTCCAGCTGATCGGCGTCCATGGTGGGGGCGTCTGCGCCCAGGATCGCCCGGCGGAGGATGTCGTAGTCCGGCGCCCCCTGGATCACGTGCATGGGCAGTTCAGCCAGAACGGTCGGGATGAACTCGAGGGCGCGGATGCAGGCCCCGGACTCCGGATACCGCTCCACCAGATTCCGAATGGTGAATTCCGCCGCGATCGGATCTCCGTAGCGGTGGTACCAGATCGCGGTGACGAGGAGCTTCTGGGCTTCGGATTCCGTGATTCGGGTGATCAGGGCACGGGCTCCGATTCGTTCCGCTTCGGAGGGATGGGATGCGATCAACTGCCGCAGTTCGGCCTTGGCCTCGAGGAGGCCCACCACATCGAACTCCGGTCCCTTGAACGTGGCGAGGTTGGCGTAGATCAGTCGACGCCGGGCCAGATCCAGTGACGACGACCGTGGGTACTTCTTGATGAACAGGGCGTACATGTCCGCCGCCAGTCCCATTCGTCGCTGCCGGAAGTACAGATCGGCGAGTTGGAGGCCGGCCTGCTCCGCGAGCTGGCTTCCCGGCAGGCGTTCCTGGATGCGAATGAAGATCTCCTCCGCCTCCTCGCTGGCGTCGACGATCCGGAGCCCCCATAGCTTGCGTCGCATTCCGTGGGCGTACTGCACCGCGATGTCGTACTCCCGGGCCGATGCGGTGGTGAAGGAGGGGCTCGAGGGGTACCGCCGCACCACGTACTCGTATTCGTACAGCGCCTCGTACTCGTCGTTCAGTGCGACCAGGGCGTCACCCTTGAGCACCATCGCTTCGGCGAGCAGGGGCGATCGGGGATTTCGATCGATCCACCGCTGGACGAGATTCAGCGTGCGATCCGCCCGCCCCTGGGCAAGGAACCTCCGTGCGGAGGCAAGACGCCCTTCGGGTGTGTTCGCCTCCGGCGCCGATTCGAGCTCCCAGGTGTCCGCATCGTCGAGTCGGTACGACTGCTGTCCCGCCGCGGGGACCGCCGTCATCAGGGCAAGCAGCAGCGGTCCGAGAAGATGTCGCATCGAGCGTGGTCGGAGTGGCATGCCGGCATGGTACGGGATCGGGCCCGGACGCTGGGCCGTGGGGGGGATGGTTCTCGGACGTCCGGATTGGGGCGACTTCGGGGTGTTTCACTCAAGACGCCCCCGTGCCGCGACGATGACCGGTCTGCCTGCGTTCCGAAGCCCCGATCTCGTCGATCGGACTCCGGGCGCATGGGAGGAGACTGTCGTGGACCTTTCAACCCTTGTCGGCCTGATTGTCGGCTCCATCTGCATCGGGATCGCCCTGCTGCTCGGGGGCTCGGTGATGGCCTACGTCGACCCCGTCTCGATGCTCATCGTCATCGGGGGAGCGACCGCTGCTACGCTCACATCCGTACCCCTGGCTCGCTTCATGAGCCTGCATCGCATCAGTCTGAAGACCCTGCTGTGCAGGATCAAGACGCCCCGCGAACAGATGGCGGAGCTGGTCGAGCTCGCCGAGGTGGCCCGTCGCGACGGGATCCTCGCCATGGAACAGCGGATGGCGGACATCGACGATCCGTTCCTCCGCCGCGGCATCCAGCTCGCCGTCGACGGCGTCGATCCCGACACCATCGAGACGACGCTGCAGACGGAACTCGACAATCTGATCGAGCGGCACGAAGCCGGCCGGAACATGTTCGAGCAGATGGGCCGCTACGCACCCGCCTTCGGAATGATCGGGACGCTGATCGGTCTCGTCGCCATGCTGTCCAACATGCAGGATCCGTCCGCGATCGGAAGCGGCATGGCCGCGGCGCTGCTGACCACCCTCTACGGGGCACTGCTCGCCAACCTGCTGTTTCTTCCCCTCGCCGACAAGCTCGAGACGCGGACCCACGAGGAATCGCTGTCCAAGCAGATGATCATCCAGGGCATGAAGACCATCCAGCTGGGGGACAACCCCCGGAACGTCGAGATGAATCTTCGGACCTACCTGGCGCCGTCCCACCGCGCCGTTCCCAACGACCACGAGTACCGGCAGGCCGCCTGATGAACGCACGCAGCATCCAACGTCGACGTGCGCGTCGCAACGGGCGGGGAATTCCCGGGTGGGTCGTGACCTTCGGGGACATGATGGCCCTGCTGCTGTGCTTCTTCATCCTGCTGCAGATGTTCTCGGAGTTCAAGAGGGATCACGAATACCAGCGCGTCGTCACCGCCATCAAGGAGGCCTTCGGCTTCGCGGGCGGCGTCGGTGTGCTTCCGACCGACGACATCCCGGCCCGCAGCATGGTCGAGATCCTGGAGACCATGTCGGTCGCCAACGGTGCGGAATCGAAGATGAGCCGCAGTGCCGACGAGGGAATCGTCGGTGAGCACACCCGGGTGAGCCGGGTCGCCGAAGGCGTCCAGTTCACGGTCGGGGGGGTGCACCTGTTCGAGCCCCACTCGGTGGAGGTCACCGAGTCGGGTCGGCTCGAACTGCGGCAACTTGCCACGCTGCTGGCGGGGCGGCGGAACGTCGTTCTGATCCGGGGCCACGCAGCTGCGCAATACCTGCCCGAGCATTCGGCCTGGTCGGATCTCGACGAGCTGAGCTACCAGCGGGCCCGGTCCGTCCATCGGGTGCTGCTCGAGGAGGGGCTGGAAGACCATCGGTTCCGGCTCGAGGCCGTCGGGCCCCGCGAGCCGCTCGTGGCGCAAGCCATGACGGACCAGGAACATGCGGAGAATCGCCGCGTTGACATCATCCTTACCGAGCGTCACTTCGATGTGGCCGCAGGAGACTGACCCATGGATCACCCCCGCACTCCGTCGAACGAGTCCACCCCGAAAACCCGCCGACGATTCGGCACCCTGTTCCTGGTCGCCGGCGTGCTGATCGTTGAAGCGGCGGCCTTCGTCGGCTTCATGACCTTCAGCGGCGGGCCCGAGACGGCCCACGCCGGAGGCGCCCTGGACGTCGTGGCGACCGATCCGGATCGGGCCGTCGTGGAGACGCTGGTGCTGGACGCCAGGCTCCAGAACAACCGTTCCGGTGTGACGTATGTCTGCGATACCGAGATCTGGGTTCAGGTTCGCGGCCGCCATCTGGGGGCCGTGGAACAGGAGATCAGCCGTCTCAACAATGAAATCCGGGCCGAAATCAACGCCACGTGGAAGGCCAGTGAGCCCCGGCATCTCCGGGAGCCCGGTCTGGAGACCGTGACGCGCAAAATCTACGCCCTGCTGTCGGATCGATTCGGCCACGATCTGGAAACGGGCGAGCCGGTGATTCTCAAGTGCGTGATCGTGGCCGGCACCGGCTTCCGTGCCGACGCCTGAATCCGCGAACTGAATCTCCGATTCGAGAAATCAGCGTTCAACGACCGATGACGAGGGTTGCCCCCCCGCGCACTCGCCGGGAGGGACGTCGCGCGCTACGCCGACTGGCGATGGGCAGGAGGCCCACGCCGCATTTTCGGCGCGATGACAGCCTCGTTCCAAGGAGCCACGGATGGCGAACCCGGAGCAATCGAACCCCGGAACCCCCGGAAACCAGGGTGGTGTCCAAGGGGAAGCAAACCCCATGCCGAACCAGCCCGAGGTGCAGTCCGCCGATGCGATGGCGGACGAGGCCCTGCGTCGCGTCGAGGATGCCGCGAATCGTCTGCAGGCCGAACACGCGCCGCAGCCGACCGGGCAGCCCCTGCCCGATCTGGGGCCTCCTTCGGTCCGCAACGCGGACGGTTCACCCGACCTCACGATGCTGCACGACGTCGACCTGAACGTCACCATCGAACTGGGGCGGACCCGCATGTTCGTCGAGGATGTCGTGCAGCTGGGGGCGGATTCCGTCATCGAGCTCGACAAGGCGGCCGGTGATCCGGTGGACGTCTTCGTGAACGGCCGAAAGGTTGCACGGGGTGAAGTGCTCGTGCTCAACGACAACTTCTGCATCCGCGTGAGCGAGATCATCTCCGCCGAATCGACCTCGCCGGCCGGTACGCCGGGCGGTGTGCTGCCGGGGGATGCGGGCCGGGAGGAGACCCGGACCACCTGAAGGTGAAAGCAGTCTCGGGACAGGATGTCCCCCCCGGCCAGGAAGGCAGGGTGTGCGCCAGGAAGGCGAGTGCTTGAGAGTGAATCGCGTACTTCAGATCATCGTGGGCTGTGCGGTCCTGCTTCCGACGAACGTCGTGGGGGCCGATGACATCGGTCCGGTCCCCGATGCGGTGACCGCGGCACCGGTGGTCGTGCCCGCAACCGAACAGCGGTCCCTGGGACTGCCCAACGGACTCCTCGAGGCGCGGCCCGCGGGCTCCGCGGATGCATCGCCTCTGAGTTCGATCGATCCCCGGAACAACGATGTCCTCCGGGTGGTGCTGGCACTGGGAATCGTCCTCGTGCTCCTGTTCGGCGTGCGCATGCTCCTCCGCCGCGCCGGCGGAGCACTGGCGGGGGGACGACCGTCGGGGGGGCTCCAGGTCCACGCCCGCTACCCGGTGGCCCGTGGCCAGCATCTGGTGCTCGTCCAGGTCGGCCCGCGCATGCTGCTGGTGCATCAGGGCGGCGGGGCGATGCGGACCCTCAGCGAATTCTCCGGGGATGAACTGGTCCAGCTCCGCGAACGCCTGGACGGCGGTCGATCGTCCGAGGCATTCCAGCGGGTGCTGCAGCAGGAGGAGTTCCGCCCCGACGGCGGGGAACTGATCGATCTGACACGCGGGCGTGCCCGCGGTCCGGGGCGGATGCTCCGGAGGTTCTTCGGGGGGACCCGTCCGGCATGAGCAGGCGTCGAGGGAACTCGGGGTTCGGGGGACGCGGCATCATCGCCGCGACGGGCATGCTGCTGGCCACGCCGTGCGTGGCGGCGGTGAGCTCGCCGTCCCAGCTGAATCCAATCGAGGTGCTCCAGGATGCCGCCGATGCCGTCCCGGGCATGGATGGCGAGCTGAGCACGACGCTCAACATCCTTGTGCTGCTGACGGTCCTGAGCCTCGCTCCGTCCATCCTGATCCTCTGCACGTGCTTCACCCGCATCGTGATCGTGCTGGGGCTGCTGCGGCAGGCGCTGGGCACGCAGAGCCTGCCGCCGAGCCAGGTCATCGTCGGGCTGAGCCTCTTCATCACCTTCGTGGTGATGACGCCGACCATGGCACGGATGTACGAGGAGGGGATCAAGCCCTACGTGGACGGGCAGGACGCGAACTACGCGGTCGCCTGGGACCAGACCAAGCAGCCCCTGCGGGACTTCATGTTCTCGCAGCTGGAGGCGACGGGCAACTGGTCCGGGGTCTACATGATGCTGAACTACCGCGGCGTGGACACCTCGGATCCGGGCGCCCTCAACCGGTCGGACGTCGACATGCTCACGCTGATTCCGGCCTACGTCCTGAGCGAGCTCAAGGTGGCGTTCCTGATCGGATTCAGGATCTACCTTCCATTCCTGGTCATCGACCTCATCATCGCGAGCATGCTGGTCTCGATGGGCATGCTGATGCTTCCACCGGTGCTGATCTCGCTTCCGTTCAAGCTGCTGCTGTTCGTCCTCGTGGACGGCTGGCAGCTGGTCGCGGGTTCGCTGATCACGAGCGTGATGCAGCCGGAGGCGGTGCAGTCGCTGGCCGGCGCCGTGGCGGGGGGTGGTCCGTGATGCGCGCGCAGAGCAGTCGAAAGGAGGCCCGTCGTGGGCAGTGAAGGCATCGACGCCCTGCGGATGGCGCTCATGTACACCCTGCTGCTGTCGGCGCCGATCCTCGGAGCCGGTCTGATCGTGGGGCTCGTCGTGAGCCTGATCCAGGCGGTCACCCAGGTGCAGGAGCAGACCCTGAGCTTCGTGCCCAAGATCGCGGCCATGCTGCTGGTGGCCGTCGCCCTGATGGCCTGGCTGGTCATGAAGCTGTCCGATTTCGCCATGGAGATGTTCACGGCCTTCTGAGGTCGTCGGAGACGGCATGGATTTTCATGAACGCACTGGTTGCACATCTTCCCGCCGCGATGCTCGTCGTGTTTCGCGTGGGCGGTCTGATGATCTTCGCGCCGGTGTTCGGTTCCAACGTCGTTCCGCTGCGGGTCCGGATTCTCCTGGCGTTCGTGATCGGATTGGCGATCTATCCGCTGCTCCACGGGCTGGGCGCGGTGACGACCGAGGGGCTGCGGCTGGACCTGTTCGCCCTGGCGCCGCTGGTGGCACTGGAGATCCTGGTGGGCCTGGTGATCGGCCTGGTGGCCTCGCTGCCGCTGGTGGCGATGCAGATGGGCGGACTGCTCATGGGGCAGCAGATGGGCCTGGGGTTCGCAACCTTCTACAACCCCGCGGTGGGCGAGGATGCGGACGTGCTCGGGCAGCTGCTCTTCTTCCTGGCGCTCGTGGGATTTCTGGTCGTCAGCGGACACGAGGCGATCATGACCGCGGTCATGAACAGCTTCGGACACGTGCCCCTGGGCGGGTTCGTGATCGACGCCGGGCTGGTGTCCTTCGTGACCGGCATGATGCTGGCGGCGTTCGAAGTCGCGATCCGCGTGGCGGCGCCCGTGCTGGCCATCATCTTCCTGCAGAGCATCGCGATGGGGTTCGTGTCCCGGACGGTCCCGCAGCTCAACATTCTGAGTCTCGGGTTTCCCCTGCGGATTCTCGTCGGCTTCGCGGTCCTGATCGCCGGTCTGGCGGTGATCGAGGAGGTCGGCATGCAGGCGATCGACGACACGCTGCATGCCATCATGAACTGGGTGCAGGTGACATGAGGAGCACGTCGCATGGCCGATGATCTCGGCGAACGCACCGAAGAGGCGACGCCCCGCCGGCTCCGTGAAGCCCGGTCCGAGGGACGCGTCGCCCGGAGCAACGACCTCACCGCGGCGATCGCGCTGCTGGGAGGCAGCTTCGTGCTGTGGGCGATGAGCGGTACGTTCATCGAACAGGGGGGGCTGTTCCTCCAGCGACTGATCGATCTCGACGCGCTGGGAGGAATGCTGGATCCAGCCGCGGCCTGGCAGGCGCTGGCCTACATCGGAGGCGGTGCCGTCTGGCTCGTGCTTCCGGTCCTCCTGCTGATGCTTCTGGCGGTCGCCGGGGCGCAGCTGCTCCAGTTCGGAATGCTGTTCACCTTCAAGCCGCTGGAACCGCAGGTGCAGCGACTCGATCCCATCAAGGGACTGCAGCGGATCTTCGGTGTGGCCGGTGTGGTCCGCGTCTCGCTGGATTCGATGAAGGTGGTGATCGTGCTGCTGGTCGCGGCGCTGACGGCGTGGCAGTACGCGCCCGAGATCCTGGCCCTGCCCGCGATGGACATGCTGCCGATCGTGTCCGCCACGGGGTGGATGCTGGCGGATCTCTGTCTCCGCATCGGCGCCGTCCTGCTCATGCTCGGTGTGCTGGATTTCCTGTACCAGCGATGGAAGCACCGCGAGGATCTCAAGATGACCCGACAGCAGGTCAAGGACGACATGAAGGACGCGGAGGGCGATCCCGGGCACAAGCGCCGTCGGATGCGGATGATGCAGCAGCTCGCCATGCAGCGGATCGCTTCCTCCGTTCCGCAGGCCGACGTGGTCGTGACCAACCCCGAGCACCTGTCCGTGGCGATCCGCTACGACTCCTCCACCATGGCGGCGCCGATCGTGGTCGCCAAGGGGGCGGACCTGGTGGCCTTCCGCATCCGTCAACTGGCGCAGCGGCACGGCATTCCCGTCGTCGAACGCAAGCCGCTGGCCCGGGCGCTGTACGCCCAGGTCGACGTGGGGCAGCCCATTCCGCCGGACCTGTTCAAGGGGGTCGCGGAACTGCTCGCCTGGGTGTACCAGCTGGAAGAGAGGATCGCATCGTGACCACGCGGAGGACTGAAACCGGATGAGCCGACTCGCCGCACAACCCGGCGCAGCCACCGGCTTCGGCCTGCTCCTCGAACGCGTGGGTCGCCACCGGCACCTGATGGTCCCGCTGGCGATCCTGATGCTGCTGATGGTGCTGGTCGTGCCGCTTCCCCCGGCCATGCTCGACATCCTGATCGCGGCCAACATCGCCCTGGCGGCGGTCATCCTGCTGACCACGATCTACATGGACCGACCACTGGAGTTCAGTGTCTTTCCCGCGCTGCTGCTGGGGGCGACGCTCTTCCGACTGGTCCTGAACGTGGCGTCCACCCGGCTGATCCTCAACGCCGATTCACCCACGCCCGAATCCGCCATGTACATGGCAGGCAACGTGATCGAGGTCTTCGGCACCTTCGTCGCCGGATCCTCGGTGATCGTGGGCATCATCATCTTCACGATCATCGTCATCGTGCAGTTCGTCGTGATTACCAAGGGCGCCACCCGGATGAGCGAAGTCGCCGCCCGGTTCACGCTCGACGCGATGCCCGGAAAGCAGATGGCCATCGACGCCGATCTCTCCGCCGGGATCCTCGAGGAACGCGAGGCCCGGGACCGGAGGCAGGAGATCACCCGCGAGGCGGACTTCTACGGTGCGATGGACGGTGCCAGCAAGTTCGTGCGCGGCGACGCGATCGCGGGACTGATCATCACGCTGGTCAACATCATCGGTGGAATCGCGATCGGCATGGCGATCAAGGGATGGAGCTTCGGCGAGACCATCTCCGTCTTCACCAAGCTGACCATCGGGGACGGCCTGGCCTCGCAGATTCCCGCCTTCATCATCGCCATCGCGGCCGGCCTGATCGTGGCCCGCGCCGGTGAGAAGCAGACCATCGGCGACGAGATCCCGCGGCAGCTCGCATCGCAGCCGCTGGCTCTGCTGCTGGTCGCCGCCTTCCTCGGGGTCCTGGCCTTCACGCCGCTGCCCACGATTCCCCTGTTCGTGGCCGGTGGGGGACTCGCGTTCATCGCCTGGGGCCGGCTTCGTTCCGAAGCGAACGAGGTCGAACACGAGGAAGCGCTCGCCGCCGCCGAAGGCGAGGTCGAGGGGGCCGGGGAGCCCGCCGTCGAGGAACTCCTGACGATGGATGCCCTCGAGATCGAAATCGGCTACGGGCTGGTGCAGTTGGTGGACGCCGCCCGGGGCGGGGATCTTCTGGACCGCATCGGTGCGATCCGTCGGCAGCTCGCCGTCGAACTCGGTCTGGTCGTCCCGCCGGTCCGCATCCGAGACAACGTCCAGCTCGACGCGTCGAACTACCGGGTCAAGCTCCGGGGGGAAGCGATCGCCACGGGCGTCCTCCATCCGAATCTGCTCATGGCGATGGCCGCCGGCATGGCGACCGAACCGATCGACGGCATCGCGGGACGCGAGCCGGCCTTCGATCTGGACGTGGTCTGGATCGAGCCGGAGCAGCGGGGGCGGGCCGACATGCTCGGGTACACCGTGGTCGATGCGGCCAGCGTGCTCTCGACCCATCTCGCCGAACTCATCCGATCGCACGCCGCCGAACTCGTGACCCGCGAGGAGGTCGGACGGCTGGTGGAACAGCTGAAGTCCACCTCGCCCAAGCTCGTCGAGGAGACGGTGCCCGCGATGGTCAAGCCCGGCGAGCTTCAGAAGGTCCTGCAGAATCTGCTGGTGGAACGGGTGCCCATCCGGGATCTCGAGACGATCCTCGAGACCCTCGCCGACTGGGCGCCGCATTCGCGCGATGTCTCCGTGCTCACCGAATACGTGCGAAATTCGCTTCGCCGCACCATCTCGCACCAGCACGCCGTCGCGGACGAACACGGATCGCTCAAGCTGCATTGCGTGACGCTGGATCCGGAGACGGAACAGCTCGTCAACGCCCACATCGACCGGTCGCCGGCGTCGACCACGCTGTCGATGCCGCCGGACCGGGCCGCCCAGCTCGCAGCGGCGGTCGCTTCCACGGCGGAGCCGCTGGTCCGCGCGGGCCATCGGATCATCGTGCTCGCGTCCCCGAACGTCCGGGCGCAGGTGCGGGCCATCCTGGAGCCGCACGTTCCGGGAGCCATCGTACTTGCCTACAACGAAGTCGAACGAGACATTGATGTCGAGTCCCTTGGACTCGTGCACCTGGAGGCGGAGCTCGCCGTCGCCTGAACATCGTCCGGAACACCGGACCCATACCAGCCATGGAGGGCTGACCCTTGAACGTACGAACCTATCTGGCGAATTCAATGGACGAAGCCGTGCAGGCCGTCCGCCGCGACCTCGGCTCCGACGCCGTCATCCTCGAGACGCGTTCCACCCGTCGCGGTGGTTTCCTCGGTCTGTTCGCGAACACGGTCATCGAGCTCAGGGCGACCACCGCGGATCAGGTCCGCCCGCGTCGGAGCAAGGAGTCGCCGACTCCGGACATCGCCACCTCCACGACGGCTCGCGAGGCCTACCTGGCATCCTCCATCGAACCGGCCCGCACGCCGTTGGGACACGAGGCGCGACGTGAGCAGACCCGGAGCATGGCCAAGGCGATGCTCCGGGACCTGGAATCGACCCCGGCCCCGGCCCCGGCCCCGGCGGTGCAGGGACCGGGGGAGGGCTTCCGCGAGGAACTGGACGAGATCCGCGGTCTGGTGGAACGGGTGCTGAAGGTGCAGCAGCATGCGGCTCCGGAGCAGGAGCCGCCGGTGGCCGAGGAGGTCTTCGATCTCTACCTGGACCTGCTGGCGCAGGAATGCTCCGAGGAACTGGCCGCCGATGCGCTGAACACGGTCACGTCGACGCTGGCTCCCGACGAGCTGGCCGACCAGCAGCGGGTCCGGCACGCACTCGTGGATCATCTGGCGACCTTCATTCCGGTCGCCGACGGCTCACTGCTCTCGACGTCGCCCGATGATCGTCCCCTGACCATGGCACTGGTGGGACCGACGGGCGTTGGGAAGACGACCACGGTAGCCAAGATCGCAGCGGCGTACCGCCTGCGGCAGGGGCGCACGGTGGGGCTGATCACGCTGGACACCTACCGCATCGCGGCGGTCGAGCAGCTCCGCACGTACGCCGACATCATCGGCGTTCCGATGGAGGTCGCCCGGTCGCCCGAACAGCTGTCCGAGATTCTCGAGCGGATGTCGCATCTCGACGTCGTGCTCATCGATACCGCCGGACGAAGTCAGAAGGACACCGACCGCATCGCCGAACTCCGCAACTGGCTCCAGGTGGCGCAGCCCCACGAGGTGCACCTCGTCCTCGCGTCGACCGCATCGCGCGCAGTCCTGATGAGCGAAGCGGAGGAGTTCTCCGAAATCGGCATCGACCGGGTCGTGCTGACCAAGCTCGACGAGGCGGTCAGCTACGGCATGCTGGTCGAGGTCACGCATCGCATCGGCCGCAAGCTGAGCTTCCTGACCACCGGGCAGGAGGTGCCGGACCACATCGAGACCGCCCGGCCGTCCCGGCTGGCGGAACTGGTGCTCAACGCCGGAGGCGTCTCATGAGTGATCAGGCCACAAGGCTCCGGTCGATCATCGGTGACGATCTGGTCACCAGTCGGCTTCGCAGCCCGGAGACGGAATCGTCCCTCGGGTCCCGGCTGAGCGGTCAGCACGAGCCCGCCATCCGCAGTGCGAAGGCGATCGCCATCACTTCGGGCAAGGGCGGGGTCGGCAAGAGCAACATCGCGGTGAACATGGCCGCGGCCATGGCGCAGACCGGCCGACGCGTCGTGCTGCTCGATGCGGATCTGGGACTCGCCAATGCGGACGTGCTGTGCAGCATCACTCCCCGCCGCACGATCGAACACGTGCTCGACGGGCGGGCGACCCTCCGCGACATCATGGTCCCCGGCCCGGGCGGATTCATGCTCGTGCCCGGTGCATCGGGCGTCGCGGGCATGGCGGATCTCGATCCCGAGCAGCGGCAGATCCTGCTGCGCGAACTGGCCCGGCTCGAGCGAAGTTCGGATGTCATTCTGGTCGACACGGGGGCGGGCATCAGTCGATCGGTCGTCGGATTCGCCGCGGCCGCCGAGCGGGTCATGGTGGTGTGCACGCCGGAGCCCACCTCGATCACCGACGCGTACGGAATGATCAAGTCGCTGCTCGCCGCGTCCCGCGACATCTCCATCCGTCTACTCGTGAACATGGTTGAATCGGAGGCGGAAGGACGCGACGTCCATCACCGAATGCAGCAGGCGTGCTCGACCTTCCTTCGGTATCCAATTGGCCTGGCCGGACTTGTGCCGCGCGACCCGACGGTGCTGCAGGCGGTGCGAACGCAACTGCCCTTCGTCATCGGTGCGCCGAACGGACTGGCGACCCGTCGGATCCGGGCCATGGCCGCTTCGGAGCTTGGAGAACGCGATTCCGACCGCCGTGAATCGACGCAAACCGGCTTTTTCAACAGATTTACACGCTGGCTGGGTTTTTCTGACGATGTTGAACAGGCCGGCGGGTGAGAAGGATTGTCTTCCGGTGAGTAGGAATGCAACGCATGGATGAGTTGAACGGCCGCGAATTGGAACTCGAGCACTGGAAGGGACTTCCGTCGCGTCTGGCGGCCTGCCTGGCGCTCGCCGGTTTCTCCGTCGCCATCGTCTGCGGCATGGTCGCTGCAAACGAACCGTTGACCATCGTGTTCCGCGCCTTGTTGGCGATGATCGCCTGCTGGTTCCTCGCCTGGTTCGCCGGAGGTGTCATCGTGCACGCAGTGTCGCGCGACGACTCCGTCTTTGCGAAACGGGAGGACATCGGCGGACACGATCATGACACCGACGCGGAAGTGCATGCGACGGATTCCGCCGCTGCCTGAACGTCCTACTTGACCATTGCACGGACGAGATGGTAGTTTTGTACGCATCGATCTGGATTCGAAAGGATTCGACTCCGAATGATCGAGTGCGAACGCATGATGCGTTCGAATTCAGCGGCGACATGGTCAAGGAGCGGACCGATGCCGAAGGCAACCACGAGTGCTGGCTTGAAGCCGGCCTCGAAATCAACGGGGAGCAGGAGCAGCCGGACGAAGGCGTCCACTGCAGCCTCCTCCAGTACCAAGAAGAAGTCGCGGCGCAAGGCCACCGGTACGGTGTCCGCGGACATGCTGCATGAGATGGAGATCGTCGAGGTCTGGACCTTGTACCAGGCCGGGCCGACCGACCTCATCCGCAACTTCCTCATCGAGAACTACCTCCCGCTGGTCCGCTACACGGCCGAGCGGATGCACACCCGACTGCCGTCGGAAGTGGACGTCGAGGACCTGATGTCCTCCGGACTCTTCGGTCTGATGGACGCGATCGATGCCTTCGATCTCAGCCGGGGCGTGAAGTTCGAGACCTACTGCACCCAGCGGATCCGCGGGGCGATCTTCGACGAGCTGCGGGCCATGGACTGGGTGCCGCGACTGGTCCGGTCCCGGACCGCGAAGGTGGAGAAGGCCCGGCGCTCGCTCGAGATGCAGAACGGACGTCGTGCCACCGAGGACGAGATCTGCCAGAAGCTCGACGTCGACAAGAACGAGTTCGGGAAGCTGTCCCGCGACTCGCGTCCCGTCGGCGTCGTGTCCCTGAACCGGAAGTGGTTCGAGACCGACTCGAACAAGGACGTCCGCGAGATCGACGTGGTCAAGGACACGCGTCAGGAGAATCCGGTCACCCAGCTCCAGCGCGACGACCTGAAGCTGCTGATGACCAAGGGGCTCTCCCGTGCCGAACGCCTGATCATCATCCTGTACTACTACGAGGAGATGACGATGAAGGAGATCGGGATCACCCTGGATCTCTCCGAGTCGCGCGTCAGTCAGATGCACTCGTCGATCCTGGCCAGACTCAAGGCCCAGATGCAGCATCGCACCAAGGAGTTCTGAGTCAGTCGGAGATCGAACCGACCGATTCCGCCACGCGGATCTCGGCGGTGGTCTTGTCGAGGACCTCTTCGACGGTCACGTCGGGGGCCAGTTCGGTGAGGACGAACCGGCGCTCCTGCGGATCCATCTCGAGCACGCACAGATCCGTGATGATCATGTCGATGCACCGCAGGCCGGTCAGCGGGAGGGTGCAGTCCGGAATGAGCTTGGGTGCACCCTTCCGATTCACGTGCTCCATCATCACGATGACCTTCCGGACGCCGGCGACCAGGTCCATGGCGCCTCCCATCCCCTTGACCATCTTGCCCGGAATCATCCAGTTGGCGATGTCGCCCTCCTGGGAGACCTCCATCGCCCCGAGAATGGCCAGGTTGATGTGTCCGCCCCGGATCATGGCGAAGGAATCCGCCGAGGAGAAGTAGCTGGCCCCGGGTTCGGCGGTCACCGTCTGCTTGCCGGCGTTGATGAGATCCGCGTCGACGGCCTCCTCGGTGGGGAAGGGGCCCATCCCCAGAAGGCCGTTTTCAGATTGCAGATGGACCTGCATGCCGTCGGGCACGTAGTTGGCCACCAGCGTGGGCATGCCGATGCCCAGGTTCACGTAGAAGCCGTCCCGGAGTTCCCGGGCGGCACGTCGTGCGATTCCGTTGCGGTCGAGAGGCATGGGCAGCGATTGTAGGGGATCGGAGGCCCGCAGGAAATCGGCGGTCCCGGTACACTGCGCGGATGTCCACACACACCGCATCCGTCGCCGAACTCTGGCAGCATCCTCTCGTCGTCGATCCTTCGACCGCGGGAGATGACTGCGTCGTCTCCACCAATCCCGCCACCGGCGAGGCCCTCGCCGCCGTCCGCCTCCAGTCCAAGAGCGACTACGAGGAAGCCGTCGTCCGGGCCCAGGCCGTTCAGAAGCACTGGCGGATGCTGCCCGCTCCCAAACGGGGCGAGATCGTGCGTCGCATCGGCAACGCCTTCCGTGAGAAGGAGCAGGAGCTGGGTGCACTCGTGACCATGGAGATGGGCAAGATCCACCCCGAAGGCGTAGGGGAGGTCGTCGAGTGCATCGACATCGCCGACTTCGCGGTCGGTCTGTCCCGTCAGCTCTACGGTCTGACGATCCACTCGGAACGTCCGCTCCACCGCATGTACGAGCAGTGGCATCCCCTCGGCACCATCGGCATCATCACCGCCTTCAACTTCCCGGTGGCCGTCTGGGCCTGGAACGCCATGCTCGCCGCGGTCTGCGGCGACGCCATGATCTGGAAGCCCAGTCTGGTGACGCCGTTGTGCGCGATCGCCATGACCAACGTCACCCACGAGGTCATGCGCAACCAGGACATCTTCACGCCGGAAGGCTGCGATCCGTGCGACCTGTTCGGGCTCGTGATCGGCAGCGACGACGAGGTGGGCGAAACGATGATCGCCGATCGGCGTCTGCCGCTGATCAGCGCCACCGGCTCCTGTCGCATGGGCCGGCACGTGGGCACCCAGGTCGCCAAGCGGCTGGGTCGCTGCCTGCTCGAACTCGGCGGAAACAACGCCATCATCATCACCGAGAACGCGGATCTCGAGCTCGTCATCCGCGGAACGCTCTTCGGAGCGGTCGGCACCGCCGGTCAGCGGTGCACCTCCACCCGGCGGCTGTTCTGCCACAGCAGCGTGGTCGACACGGTTGCCGAGCGGATGGCCACGGCCTACGAATCGGTTCCCATCGGCGATCCGATGGACTCCGGGACGCTGGTGGGTCCGCTCATCGGCGACCACGCCGTCGAAGCGATGCGGAATGCGGTGATCGCCGCGGTCGAACAGGGCTGCACGGTCATCGCCGGCGGGGTCGAGGCCATCGATCGTCACGCCGATTCACCCGGGCACTTCGTGGCTCCGACCATCGTGCGGGTCCCCAAGGGAGCGGATCCGGCCATGGCCCGCGAGGAGACCTTCGCACCGCTGCTCTACATCTACGAATACGACGATCTGGACGACGCCATCGAACAGCAAAACTCGGTCGACCAGGGGCTTTCCAGCGCGATCTTCACCGATTCGGTCCGCATGGCGGAGCGATTCCTGTCCCACGCCGGTTCAGACTGCGGCATCGCCAACGTCAACATCGGAACGAGCGGAGCCGAGATCGGCGGTGCATTCGGCGGCGAGAAGGACACCGGTGGCGGACGCGAGTCCGGTTCCGATTCCTGGAAGTTCTACATGCGGCGTCAGACCTGCACGATCAACTGGGGCGACGACCTGCCGCTGGCCCAGGGCATCGAGTTCGGTTGATCCGGTGGCGGCCGACGGCCAACGCTGCATCCGACTGAGACGGCCGCCGGTGCTGTCGATCGTGGAGGAGCCGTTCGTCCCCGACGGGATCGATCCGGTCGAGGTCGACGAGCGGTGGCTGCGGCTGCGACGAACGAATCCCGCCCTCTTCGACGGGCGGGTCCTGCACGTACTGGGTGTCCATCGCAACGGGCACGGGGGAGTCACGATCCATCTCGTGGAGTGCTCGTACCGGTACGTCGCGGTGCAGGATGGGGAGTTCGACTGCGGCGTCCGCACGCTGGGAGTGAAGGGGCTGGTCCGCTGCGACGGACGTTTGCTGGTGGGCCGTCGGGCCGACTGGGTGCATCACTACCCCGGGCAGTGGGAGTTCGCTCCCGCCGGCGGCGTGGAGCCCGGTCGTGCACCCGCCCAGGTGCTGCTGGACGAGCTTTCGGAAGAGACCGGCTGCATCCCGGCCGGACCGCCCATCGCCCGGGCCCTGCTGCTCGACGACGAGGCGTTCAGTTGGGAACTGGTGTACGAGCTCACGGCCGACGGCGCTGCCGTGGCCCCCGGCACCGATGAGTACTCCGAACTGCGCTGGTGCGGTCCCGACGCACTGCCGCAGCCGCTGAGTCCGGTGGCCGCGAGGATGCGCGGGCTGCTGCAGGATCCGACCTAGCTGAAGCCGTTCGAACTCTGCGCGCAGGTATGTCCCGGAGGATGGATTCGAAAATTCCTGGAACCGTCGGTCAGGCGACCTCGAGGCAGTCGGCGACGCTCTTGAGATCGTTGACGATCTGGGGGGTCACCAGCAGCGTGAAGGTGGCGCCGGGTTCGGCGACGGCGAGCTTCGTCGCCCGCTTGCGGTTGACCCACTTGCGACCGGCACGGATGTAGGTGACGTTGTCCTTGAGTCGACGCTGGTTGGCCAGCTTGTTGCGGCCGCTCTGGATGCTCGTCTGCATTCCCATGAGGCGTTCGATGGTCTTGCGACGGGCGGACGTGCCGGGGGCACGCTGCACGGTGAAGGTCATCGTCTGGTTGGGCATGATCTTGTCAGCGGTCGACATGGTCGGACTCCTGCCGCTTCGGAGGCGGCCTTGATTCGAGCCACACAGTGTATCAGGTGCCCCGCCGGGGGCCAAGACCCGTTTGCGACGGGTTGGAGGCCCGTTTCCGGCGTCTAATCGGAGCCCGCGACCCGGTCGATCTCCTCGAAGGTGGTCTCGCCTTCGGCCACGAGATGGAATCCGTACTCCTCGAGGGAGGTGAAGAGGCCCTGCTTGGCGATCTCGCGGATGCCCTGGATCGTGGGGGTCTTCATGATGACGTCCCGCATGGTGTCGGTGACCTCGAGCACTTCGAACAGCGCCCGCCGCCCGATGAAACCGGTCCGCAGGCACTTCTTGCATCCCGTGGGCACGAAGATCTCGGGGACGCCGCCGAGGGACTGGCCCATCTTCATGTTCTGGGCGGGAGTCGGTGTGACACCCTTCTTGCACGTGGGGCACAGCATGCGAACCAGTCGCTGGGCCACGATGAGGTTCAGCGCGTTGGCGACCAGGAACGCCTCGACGCCCAGGTCCAGCAGCCGGAAGATCGCCCCGATGGAATCCTTGGCGTGCACGGTGGTGTACACGAGGTGTCCCGTCATCGACGCCTGCATGGCCACGGTGGCGGTCTCGATGTCCCGGATCTCGCCGACGAAGATGACGTCGGGGTCCTGACGCAGCACCGATCGGAGGATGCTGCCGAAGGAGTTGCCCTGGTCGGAGTCCACGGGGATCTGCGTGCATCCGTCGAGGTAGTACTCAACGGGATCCTCGATGGTGATGGCGTTCCGCTGCTCGACATCGATCTCGCGGATGCAGGAGTAGAGCGTGGTGGTCTTGCCCGAACCCGTCGGTCCGCAGGCCAGCAGCAGCCCGGCGTCCTTGGTCGCAATCGAGCGGAGCTTCTCGTACTGCCACGGAAGACAGCCCAGTTCGTGCAGTCGACTCGGGGCGTTCTGCGAATCGAGCACGCGGATCACCATCTTCTGGCCGTGGACGGATGGCGTGAGGCTCACCCGGTAGTCGACGCGGCGTCCCCGGACCGCAACGGAGAAATGGCCGTCCTGGACCGTGTTCTTCTGGCTCGTCTCGATCTGGCAGAGGATCTTGATCAGTCCGAGAAGCCGCTTGAACAGCGTTTCGGTGATGTCCACGGCGTTGATCATGTAGCCGTCGACGCGCAGCCGGATGGTCGAGCCGGAGATCTTCGGTTCCACGTGCAGGTCGGTGGCGCGGACCCGGAAGGAGGTGTAGAGCAGCAGCCGCAGCGCCCGGATGCTCTCGCCCGCTTCGTCGTCGCTTCCGGATTCGATGCCCGAGGAGGTGGCCTGGTGCAGCGTGACGCCCTTGGTGTCGACGAGACTGATGTCCGTCTCGTCGAACCCGCGTTCCACACCGCCCGCCGCCATTTCGCGCAGACGACGTTCGTAGCCGGTCTGGACGCCTCCGGCGGCATCGGCGTGCAGGTCGATGTCGAGGGTGGGGATGTTCGAGTCCAGGGGCGAGTCCACGTCCTCCATCGACGTGCTGAAGTTGGGTACGTTCGACCGCTTGTGCGTGAACGTCTGCTTGGGATCGATGAAGCGGATCTCGGTGCCGCCGATGCGCACGACGTCGCCGTTGTCCAGCGGCTGCATGTCGATCTCTTCGTTGTTCAGCTTCGTTCCGTTGCGCGAACCCAGATCGCGCAGCTGGAAGCAGCCCTCCTCGTTCCCCTCCATGGGTTCGATGACGCAGTGGTGTCGACTGGCCCGGTCGTCCTGGAGGACCAGACCGTTGTCGTCCGAACGACCGATGGTCAACGGTCCGGCGGGCAGATCGATCCGCTTCCGTCCCTGCCGGGTTCGAACCTCGATGAGTGCCATGACGCGTTCCTCTTGGGAAGGGGCCGCAGGGGCCGACGAAGCCAGATTCTAGCACCCGGTGGATTCCGCCCGGAGCGTGATCGGTCTGGAAGGCCTGGAAGGGTCCTGACGCCCCTCAAGCGGGCGGCAGGAGGGGTGAGGGCCAAATTCCTGCTCCGGAGCATGGATTCGGGTCGATGATTCAGAGCTTCACCCGGTCCTTCCAACGCAAATGCGAGCAAAGGATGAACCGAAGGGGGTGGCCGTGCGTACTGGATCGATGGGTCGTGGTGGGCCGTTTCGAAGGCAGCACCCATGATTCCGGCGGACGGATGAGGAGACGACGGTTCCAAGCACTTCCTGAGAGGAAACGAGTGGTACGCCCCAGGGCAGATCATCATGGCATTCGCATCGCCGGCCGTTCATTCGTGACCGCGGCGGTGCTGTCGCTGTGCCCCTCGGTCCTCTCCGAGACGCTCGACGTCCCCGGCAGCTACCTGACGATCCAGCAGGCGATCGACGCCGCCGAGCCGGGTGACGAAGTGCACGTCGCCCCCGGTCGCTACTACGAATCGATCGACTTCAAGGGCAAGGGGATCCGGGTCTTCGGAACCGAGGGACCGGAGCTCACGATCCTCGACGGCACCGAGGTGGACACCAGTCTGGTCCGGTGCGTCAGCGGAGAAGACCGGACCACCGTCCTGGAGGGATTCAGGATCGTGTCGGGCAGCGGTGATCCGACCTTCTACGGCGAGGAGGCGACGGTCGGAGGCGGCATGGTCGTCATGAACGCCAGTCCCGTCGTGCGCCGCTGCATCTTCGAAGGAAACAACGCCAGCTACAACGGCGGGGGGATCTTCAACGGCGGCGGATCCGACGTGACGCTCGAGCGCTGCCGCTTCAAGAGCAACTCCGCCGAGAAGGGCGGGGCCATCTTCAACATCGAGAGTTCTCCGCAGATCATCGACTGCGACTTCGAGTCGAATGCCGCCCGCTACGCCGGCGGCGGCATCTACAACGCAAACCAGAGCGCCGCGATGATCAGGGACTGCCGGTTCACCCTGAATCTGGCGACCTACAACGGCGGGGCCATCTACAACTACGACAGCACCCCGACGATTTCGAAGTGCCTCTTCTTCAACAACGCGGCCACCTACAAGGGTGGTGCGATCTACCACGGATACCGCAGCGGCACGCTAATCGAGGACGGCACCAGCCGGTTCCAGACCGACAACGACGACATCGCGGGCGGCGGCTACCTCATGGGCGTGGCCAATCCCAAGGGTGCCTGCTGCCTCGGGGGCGCGTGCATCGAGGTCGAGGAGGGGCCCTGCGTTGAAGCCGGAGGAGCCTGGTCGGGTGCGAACACGACCTGCGAGGAGATTCTCGAAGCCTTCTGCCCCAAGCCGCAGGCCGGCGACATGAACCGAGACGGCAAGGTGGATATCAACGACATGGCCATTCTCATGAATGTCTGGGGGTCACGCCGGGCGGGAACGCCCCGTCGCTGATCCGCACGGTTTCACTCCATAATGCGGCACGAAGGGGGCGCCTCATCTACACTATGTAGATCGATCGCCTGCCCCCGAATGGGGGCCGGACCACGCCCCATGAGTGCCCAGGCTCCAGCCCAACCCGTCCAGCTCGATTCCGTCGCCATTCGGTTCTGCGGCGATTCGGGTGATGGCATGCAGTTGACCGGCGGCCAGTTCACCAACACCACGGCGGCCATCGGCAACGACTTCGCCACCTTTCCGGACTTCCCCGCGGAGATCCGCGCGCCGCGAGGGACCACCTTCGGGGTATCCGGGTTCCAGATCCAGTTCTCGAGCCAGCAGATCCACACCCCCGGGGATGCCATCAACGCCATGGTCGCGATGAATCCGGCCGCGTTCAAGATGAACATCTCGGACGTCGAGCCCGGCGGGATCGTGATCGCCAACGAGGACGAGTTCACCAAGGTCAATCTCAAGAAGGCCGGCTACGCCGAAGGCGAGGAGCCGCTGGACGACGAGGAGATCAACCGCCGGTACCAGCTGTTCCGCATTCCCATCAGTCGACTGACCCGGGAGTCGCTCGCCGACAGCGAGATGGGGTCGAAGGACATCGACCGGTGCCGAAACATGTACGCCCTGGGAATCGCCTACTGGCTGTACCAGCGTCCTCTCGAGCACACCATCGAGCATCTGGAGAACTACTTCCGGGACAAGAAGGGCCGGCCGGACATCGCGGAGATCAACATCCGCGCTCTCAAGGCGGGCTATCACTTCGGCGAGACGGCGGAGATGTTCCCGACCCGCTTCTCGGTGGCCCCGGCCACCATGGAGCCGGGGCTCTACCGGAAGATCAGCGGCAACGAGGCGCTGGTGATCGGCTACGCGGCCGCCAGTCGTCTGGCCGACAAGGAGATCCTGTTCGCCGGATACCCGATCACCCCCGCCAGCGATCTGCTGCACGGACTGTCCGGTCTGAAGCACTTCGGGGTCCAGACCTTCCAGGCCGAGGACGAGATCGCCGCGGTGTGTGCCGCGATCGGGGCCAGTTTCGCCGGAAAGATTGGCATGACGGGGACCTCGGGCCCCGGTCTGGCCTTGAAGGGCGAGGCGATGGGGCTGGCCATGATGCTGGAACTTCCGCTCGTCGTCGTCAACGTCCAGCGTGCGGGGCCGTCCACGGGCATGCCCACCAAGACCGAGCAGGCGGATCTGCTGCAGGCGATGTTCGGTCGGTCCGGCGAAGCACCGGTGATCGTCCTGGCCGCCTCCAGCCCCTCCGACTGCTTCGACAGCGCGATCGAATCGGTGCGACTGGCCACCCGGTACATGTGTCCGGTGATCCTGTTGTCGGACGGTGGGATCGCCAACGGGGCCGAGCCGTGGCGGATTCCGGACCTGTCCACCTACGAATCGATGGAGATCGAACATCCCACCGAGCCGAACTCCGAGGACGGATTCCTTCCCTATCTCCGCGACGAGGAGACGCTGGCCCGCCCGTGGGTGGTGCCGGGGACGCCCGGACTCGAGCACCGGCTCGGCGGTCTGGAGAAGGAGGCCGACACCGGCAACGTCTGCTACGACGGCGACAATCACGATGCCATGACCCGGGCCCGACAGGCCAAGGTGGATGCGGCGGTCCGGGACATTCCGCCGCTCGAGGTCCGCGGCAACGCGTCGAGCTCGACGCTCGTACTCGGGTGGGGGGGGACCAGCGGGGCGATCGCCTCTGCCGTCGCCATGCTGGAGGCGGAAGGCGACGGGCCGGCCTACACGCATCTCCGGCACATCAATCCGTTCCCGGGCAACCTCGGCGAACTGTTGGCGTCCTACGACACCGTGGTCGTGCCCGAGATCAACATGGGACAGTTGGCCCTGCTGCTGCGGGCGAAGTTCCTGAAGGAGATCGTCAGCATCTGCGAAATGAAGGGGCGGAGCTTCAACACCGCCGAACTTGCGGGTCGCATCCGCGACGCGATGAAGGGGGGGGCGGAATGACCGACCAGCCCGCCGCCGGCGTCGAACTGCCGGTGTACAAGCCCAAGGACTTCGCGACCGATCAGGACGTCCGATGGTGCCCCGGGTGCGGCGACTACGCCGTCCTGAACGCCGTTCGCAAGACGCTGCCCAAGCTCGCGCGACGCAAGGAGGATTACGTCTTCGTGTCCGGTATCGGATGCGCCGCGCGGTTCCCGTACTACATGGAGACCTACGGCCTGCATTCGATCCACGGTCGGGCTCCGGCCTTCGCCACCGGGGTGAAGCTGGCGAACCCCGAGCTGGACGTCTGGCTCGTCTCCGGGGACGGCGATCTGCTGTCGATTGGAGGCAATCATCTGATCCACAGCATGCGGCGCAACGTCGGGATCAACATCCTCCTGCTGAACAACCGGATCTACGGACTCACCAAGGGGCAGTACTCGCCCACGAGCGAACGCGGCAAGGTCACGAAGTCGACGCCGATGGGATCGCTGGACACCCCGATCAACCCGATCGCCCTGGCATTGGCCGCCGAGTGCACCTTCGTGGCCCGCAGCCTCGACATCGACGCCAAGCTGCTGGGGCAGGTCATGACCCGGGGGGCGTCCCACCAGGGGATGTCGTTCATCGAGGTCTACCAGGACTGCAACATCTTCAATCACCAGGCCTGGTACTACGCCTCGCAGCGGGATTCGCGTCCGCAGACCACCGTCCTGCTGGAGCATGGGAAGCCGTTGATCTTCGGCTTCGACGACGAGTTCGGAATCCGGCTGAACGGGGGGACTCCTGAGGTGGTCACGATCGGCGAGGACGGCGTGACCGAGGACGACCTGATGGTCCACGATGAGCACAATCTCGTCCAGGCCTTCGTGCTGGCTCAGATGTTCCAGCCGGCCTTCCCGGAGCCGCTCGGTGTGATCTACGTCGATCCCGATCGTCAGAGCTACGAATCGGCGTCGCACGATCAGATGCGGCAGGCCGTGGAATCGAATCCCGACGCGGATCTCCATGCACTCGTCAGGGGCCGGCAGACGTGGACGATCGACTGAACGATCCAGCATTTCCTTCCTACGACGTGATCGTGATCGGAGGCGGGCACGCCGGGACCGAAGCGGCGTGGGCCGCGGCCAGCGTGCTTCGGGATCGGGGCCGGGTCGCTCTCGTCACGATGGATCCGTCACGAATCGGCACCATGAGCTGCAATCCCGCCATCGGCGGTCTGGCCAAGGGGCAGATCGCCCGGGAGATCGACGCGCTGGGGGGATTGATGGGACTGGCCATCGACGCCACCGGCATCATGTTCAAGATGCTGAACACGTCGAAGGGCCCCGCCGTCCGGGGTCCTCGGGCCCAGGCGGACAAGGAGGCCTACCGGGTCGAGGTCCAGCGCCTGCTCTGCCGGGCACCGAACCTCGATGTGATCGCCGCCGCCGTGGACGATGTCATCGTGGAAGGCGGCCGGGTGGTCGGCGTCGAGCTTCCCGCGGGGGCCGGCGTGGTGCATCCGCGTGCGGATCGCGACCGCGATTCGTCCGGAGAGTGCCCGCGTTCGATCTATGCATCACATCCCCGGGAATCCGACCGGTGTTCCCGTCCGCTGCGTCTGCGTTCGGGATCGGTCGTGCTGACCACGGGTACCTTCATGCGGGCCTTGATGCACACCGGGGCCGACACCACGCCCGGCGGTCGCGTCGACGAGGGATCGGCGGACGGCATCAGCGGCACGCTGCAGCGGCTGGGGTTCGAGCTGGGACGGCTGAAGACCGGTACGCCGCCGAGGCTGCTGCGAAGCAGTGTGGACTGGGACGGGCTTCCCGGGCAGCAGGGGGACCCGGACCCGAAACCGTTCAGTGATCTGACGCCCGACGGGTTGCCGGGAGGGCGGTTTCCCCGGCTGCCGCAGGTCGAATGCAGGATGACCTCGACCACCGCCGAGGCCCACGAACTGATCCGGGCCAATCTTCACCGGGCGCCGATGTACAGCGGAGCCGTCGAGGCCGAGAGCGGTCCCCGGTACTGTCCGTCCATCGAGGACAAGGTGGTGCGCTTTCGGGACCGCGAATCGCACCATGTCTTCCTCGAGCCGGAATCGCTGCACACCGACGAGCTCTACTGCAACGGAATCTCGACCTCGCTGCCGGCGGACGTCCAGGAGCGGATCGTGCGCACCATGCCGGGCTGCGAGCGGGCCGAGATCCTCCGGTGGGGCTACGCCGTCGAGTACGACATGGTGTGGCCGCATCAGATCGATGCCACGTGCATGACGAAGTCCATCCACGGCTTCTTTCTTGCCGGCCAGATCAATGGAACCAGCGGGTACGAGGAGGCCGGCGGGCAGGGAGTGGTGGCAGGACTGAACGCGGCCCGACTCGCCATCGGCGAGGGGCCCGTGCGACTCGGACGTGACGAGGCCTACATCGGCGTGATGCTCGACGACCTGGTCACCAAGACGCCACGCGAGCCCTACCGGATGTTCACCAGTCGGGCGGAGCATCGTCTCGTGCTCCGGGCCGACAACACGGACGAACGGCTGACGGAGATCGGCCGCCGCCACGGTCTGGTCTGCGATCGTCGTTGGGAACTCTGGCGTCAACGGCGAACCGACCTCGAACGGATCGACCGGGCGATTCGACACGGCCGCGGGGATGACGGACGTCCCCTCGATCGAATCGTCATGCGGCCCGAGACCACGGTGCCGTCGGTCGCGTCGCGCATCGGCGAGGCGGACCAGGGCCTGGTCGAGCGGGTCATGACCTCGATGCGCTACGAGGGATACATCCAGCGTCAGAAGACCGCCATCCGTCGTCAGCGTGAGGCCGATGCGAAGCCGATTCCCTCGTGGATCGATCCGATCACCGTGACCGGTCTGCGGGCGGAGGCGGCGGAGGCGCTGGCGAAGTTCCGTCCTTCGACCCTCGGCCAGGCCGGGCGTCTGGCCGGAGTCAGTCCGGCCGACCTTGCACTACTCGGTGTCGCCATTCGGAAGGGGCGGGGGCGGACTCAGTCGGACGGAGAGCCGGCGTAGAGTTCGTACCGAAGCAGACGGCAGTCGATGCCCGCGTGTTCGAAGGGGATGCGCCGGGCCGCCTTGAGCCCGATGCGTCCGGCGTGCTCCCTTGCGGTGAACACGTACCCGTCCCAGCCAGCGCAACGCTGCTTGAGGAAGTCACCCATGCGTCGGTAGGTGCCCGCCAGAGCATCCTCGTCCCCGAGTCGAAGTCCGTACTCGCCGTGCAGGATCACCGCCCCGGGTTCATCGGGGAGCGGGGTGTCCGCGAAGTCGCAGCAGGAGAAGTCGATGAGATGATCCACACCCGCCGTCCGGGCGTTCCTGCGGGCGGCCTCGACGACCGACGCGTCGAGGTCGGTGGCGATGATGGGGGCGTTGGCCGTGCTCCTGGATGCTCTTTTGGCATCGGCTCTGGCTTGCCGCCATTGTTCCGGATCGAAGGTCTGGAGGTGCTGGATCCCGTACCCGCTGCGGAGGAGCCCGGGGGCCCGCTGCGTCGAGATCAGGGCGGCTTCGATGGCCAGGGTGCCGCTGCCGCACATGGGTATGACCAGCGGCCGGCTGCCGTCGTGTCCCGCGGCGAGCAGGATGGCGGCGGCGGTGGTTTCACGCAGTGGAGCCTTGCCGGGCTCGCGGCGGTAGCCCCGGTCGGACAGCTTCGGTCCGGCGAAATCGAGGGAGATGCGGGCCTTGTCCTTCTTCCAGAAGAGGTGGATGACGGTCTGGTCGCCCTTGGACCCCGCGTTGGGACGGCGACCGTTGAGCTTCATCATCCGATCGACGATGGCGTCCTTGATCCTGACGTTGGGGAACATCGAGTTGGTGATCGTGGGATTGTCCACGGCGGAGACGACGGTGATCGTGCCGTCGGGGGGGATGACCCGCTCCCAGGGCAGTCGAGTCGTCTCCGCGTACAGCATGTCCGCATCCACGGCCCGTATGTCGGCGAAGCGCTGGAGCACGTGGAAGCCGGTGCGGATCCACAACAGCATTCGCATCGCGTCGGCCATGGTCGCCCGGGTGAAGACTCCGGTGTGGTCAGTTGAATCGACCGTCAGACCAAGCGATTCGATCTCGGACGCCAGCCAGGGGGACAGGCCGGGGGCGCAGGAGATGCGGTATTCGCGTTGAGGATCGGCGGAAGGCATGGCTCTGCTCTGTGCCACCTTCCGTCCGCGGAGGTGAAGCTGCAATCGGGGTGACAGGATTTGAACCTGCGACCTCTTCGTCCCGAACGAAGCGCGCTACCAAACTGCGCTACACCCCGTGGTGTCCTGGTCAATG